>Ga0310694_10006950_pt1 | contig 10668 bp, 5 predicted proteins | sample 174DNAGHGhighgp2_FD_203884 | JGI IMG/M metagenome (GOLD analysis project Ga0310694, IMG submission 203884) | Sheep rumen microbial communities from Palmerston North, Manawatu-Wanganui, New Zealand - 1742 DNA GHGhigh gp2 (v2) (version 2) | ecosystem: Host-associated > Mammals > Digestive system >... | reverse complement strand
TCTTCTGCGATGCAGCGTAGTAGTCAGCCAGCGATTTGGCGTGGTCGTGCGTGTAGATCGGGTCAATCACGCGGTCGTGTACACGTGATGAGATGTATGCGTCGCGTACGCGCGGAGCTTCGGTTTGAGCCAAAGCATTCAGTTTGATTCGGTTACGACCGTTGATCTTGTAAGTGAAGCCTACCTTGAATGCCGGATCGATAAACTCATGAGCAAGACCCATATATTTGGAGTGCTGTCTGCCGTTGAGAATGTCTGAAGCACTCTTGCCAAGATATATCTCAGCCATATCCGGATTGAGCGTAGCCAGATACCATGCACGGCCGTTGACCATCGTTGTCGAGCGTTGCATGGAAGAGTAGGCAAACTTCAGTGCGTAGTAAACATCAAACTCATTGAATGTCCACTCGTTCTGAGCCCATACATTGGCTTGCACCATATCCATGTAGTAGTTGTAACCGAAGCGGTCACCTTGCTTCTTTGCCTGATTGTGGTGGAAGATATCATTTTGCTTTACATTCTCAATGCCGCTTTGCGTCATACCAATGTTGGTTGCCAGATCCTTGATATCACGCTCTGCAAACGGGTCGACGTCAATCCACTGGTTGCCGCCCAGCAGGTCGTCAACGGACTTGTAGTGAATGCCACGAGCATACTTGGCGTCCATTCCTGCAGTGATCTTCAGGTGGTCGAACTTCGAGTTGGTGTAGTTGACGTTGATGATAGCCTCCTCCAGGTCGTTGTGTCGGCGCTCCTGCATGTAGGAGGCTGAGCCCTTCGGGTCTGCCTTGTTGCTGGCATAGTTGGCGGCATATAGTCCGTCCCAGTCGATCTGGGTCGTTTTGTTGTCACGCGCTTTCCACAGGTCGGTCAGTGCCTGATAGGTAGCCATATCCATCGTGCGGCCTACCACATTACCGTTGTATGTCTGCTCCACCAGTGAGCCGTCAGGACTAATCTCGCCCAGCGGGTTCTGCATGGAGGTGTTGTCTTTGGCAATCAGTTGTCCGTTGGCGTCCAACTGTCCGTCGTACAAGAACGAAGGCAGGTTACGATAGTAGTCCGGACGCGGGTCGGGAGCGTTGTAGAACGTCAGTGCCGAGTTGGAGTACCAGGCGTAGTGGTAACCTAAACCGGCGCGCAACTTCTGTTGCGGATCGATCTGCCACTCGTAGGAGGCAATGATCGTCGGGTCGTACGAACGAACAATACGCGAGTTACGCATCTTGCCGTTGCAGTAGCCCCAATAGGGGTTGTAGTTGATCGAACCTGTCAGGTCGTACACCTCTTGTGTAACAGCGCCCGACTGACCGCGCTCGGTAGGTGCGCCGAAAGTGATAAGTGACAGACGGTGACCGTTATCCCAGTCTTTCTGCGCGGAGAAGAAATAGCCGCCTGAATTGTAGGCTATACCTTCACCGATGATACCTTTGGCATTGATGTACGGTGAGTAGCGCCATGCAATCTGTGCGATGAACGACCATCCGTTGTTCAGCGGTCCGCTGGCGTATGTGGCGTTGACGCGACCTTTGTACTGGCGGTTCGTGCCGGCTATGCCGACCTTCCAGCCTTGTGCGTAACGCGAGGCGTCCATCATGTAGTTGGTAGCATTGCCTATGCCTCCGAAGGTGAAGTTGCTGGCTTCGATGTTGTTCACAACCTCCTTGTTACGCGAGGCGTCGTTCAAGCCGCCCATCGACGAGAAACTGAACGTTCCACGCTCGGCGGTGTTGAATGCCAGACCGTTGATGTAATTCATCTCGTAGGTGTTCTCGTATCCGCGGTTACGGTAGCGGCCTGTTGACCAAGCAAAACTCGTAGTCGTGTTGAACACGTCCTGGCTGGCACTTGATGCCGAGGATACGGACTGTGACTTACCCTCATCGTCGTTGAGGTCGGCTTCCGCCAAGTTGAGCAGAACCTCCTCCTGTGCCTCGCGTGCGAGGTCCTGGTACAGAGTGATTGTGCCGGCGTCGTTGGTCTGTCCCTCCAGCAGTTGAACCAATACAATGTTGGAGATGTAACCTTCAGCCTCGATGATTAACTCCTCATCCATCGGCTCCAGATACGATAGCGAGAACTCGCCTCGTTCGTTGGCAGTGGTAGAGATGTTCTGGTTGCCCAACGTGACGGTTGCGAAGTTGGAAATAGGCAAACCCTCTTCGTTGACAATCTTTCCCACCAGTCGTGTTGATGATGAGATTTGCTCAGTCAGCTGCGCTACGATGCTGACAGAAGCACCGAGTAGAGCAAGCAGTAAGAAAAGTGTTTTTTTCATGTGATCAAGAATATATAATTGTTAATATTTTCTTCAATCGGTTAACAAAGATCAGTGTGAGTGGTTAGAACTCAGCGTTTTTGGGAGTACGCGGGAAGGGTATAACGTCACGTATGTTCTGCATACCGGTTACGAAGAGCAGCAGTCGCTCGAATCCTAATCCGAATCCGGCATGCGGTGCCGAACCGAAGCGGCGTGTGTCGAGGTACCACCACATATCCTTCATAGGAATCTGTCGGCGGTCGATCTCGGCATTCAGTTTGTCGAAATCCGCCTCACGAACCGATCCTCCGATAATTTCGCCGATCTGCGGGAAGAGTACGTCGGTGCCTTGTACGGTCTTTCCGTCCTCGTTGATCTTCATGTAGAAAGCCTTGATATCCCTCGGATAATCGGTCATTATCACCGGTTTGCCGAAGTGTTGCTCAACCAGGTAGCGCTCGTGCTCCGAACTCAGATCGTCGCCCCAGTTGCACGGGAATTCGAACTTATGACCGTTCTTGACAGCCTCCTGCAGGATATTGATACCTTCGGTGTAGGGCAGGCGCACAAAATCCGTGTCAATCACGGAGTGCAGACGCTCGATCAGACCTTTGTCCACATATTGGTTGAGGAACTCCAAATCATCCTTGCAGTTGTCAAGAGCCCAGCGTACGCAATACTTGATAAAGTCCTCTTCTATATCCATCAGATCGTCTTTGTCGATAAAGGCAACCTCCGGCTCAATCATCCAGAACTCAGCCAGGTGTCGCGGCGTGTTGCTGTTCTCGGCGCGGAACGTCGGACCGAAGGTGTAAATCTTTCCCAGCGCCATAGCGCCCAGCTCGCCCTCCAGTTGTCCGCTTACGGTGAGTGCCGCCTGCCTGCCAAAGAAGTCGTCGGAGTAATCTATCTGCCCGTTATCGTCCTTCTTGAGGTTGTACAGGTTCTTGGTGGTTACCTGGAACATTTGTCCGGCACCCTCACAGTCAGAGGCGGTGATGAGCGGCGTGTGGAAATAGAAGTATCCGTGCTCGTGGAAGTAGGTGTGGATAGCCATGGCCATGTTGTGACGGATGCGGAACACAGCGCCAAACGTGTTCGTACGCGGGCGCAGGTGCGCAATCGTGCGCAGGTACTCCATACTCAGACCTTTCTTCTGCAGCGGATATTTCTCGGGGTCGGCAGTGCCGAACACCTCAAACTCCGTCAGTTGTATCTCCACCGATTGTCCGGCACCCTGGCTGGCAACCAGCAGTCCTGTGGCACCGATGCATGCACCGGTAGTTACAGGTTTGAGCTGCTCCTCGCTGAACTTGCTCAGGTCGGCTACAATCTGAATGTTCTTGATGGTCGAGCCGTCATTGAGGGCAATGAATGATACGTTCTTGTTCCCTCTGCGTGAACGCACCCAGCCGCAAACGTGAATCGGCTCGCCGAGTGCTGTACTCTTGAGTGCATCAATGATTACTGTTCGTTTCATTTATCTTCTTCTTTTCTATTTGTATTTTTAATTATATGTTCGGTTTCATTCCAATTCCGATAAAACATCGACCTTCCCTCGATAAAACCCCGATCGAACGGCACGTTTTTGTTTAGAACGGTGCGGGTTCATCGTCCGATATCCGGGCAGAGTCGTCCAGCCGGCCTTGTATGCGTATGCCGTCGGATGAGCTGTTGTTAGCGGGTTGTGTGTAGGGTAGTGCGTCCAGCGGTTCCTCGGTGTCGTCCACATTCTGGAACTTGGCGTACTGTGCACGGAATCGCAGCGTAATGTCGCCGATGGCACCGTTACGGTGCTTGGCAATGATGATCTTGGCCATTCCGCGCAGGTCGTTGCCGTTGGTATCGGTGTAGATGCGGAAGTATTCCGGTCTGTGGATAAACAGCACCATATCCGCATCCTGCTCGATGGCACCGGACTCACGCAGGTCGGACAGTTGCGGTGCTTTGCCGTCCACGGAGTTGTCGTTCTTGCCGTTGCCGCGACTCTCCAGGTTACGGTTGAGCTGCGAGAGGGCGATGATTGGTATATCCAGTTCCTTGGCAAGCGCCTTCAGGTTACGCGAAATGATACTTACCTCCTGTTCGCGGCTGCCGAAGTTCATGCCCGAGGCGTTCATGAGCTGCAGGTAGTCGATGATTATGAGTTGTATATCGTGCTCGCGCTTGAGTTTGCGTGCTTTGCTGCGCAGTTCGAATACCGACAATGAAGGCGTGTCGTCCAGGAATATCGGTGCACCGCGCAGTGCTGTCACGCGTGTATCCATCTGCTGCCACTCCTGCGGGGTGAGTTTGCCGTTCTTGATCTTCTCGCCCTCCATTTCGCAAACGTTCATGATCAGACGGTTACCTAACTGCACGTTGGACATCTCAAGCGAGAACATCGCCACGGGACGCTTGTAATCAACAGCAATGTTTTTGACCATCGATAGCACGAAAGCTGTCTTACCCATAGCCGGACGAGCGGCAAGGATGATCAGGTCGGACTTCTGCCAGCCGGATGTCATCTTGTCCAGTTCGGTGAAGCCGGACGGAGTGCCGGATATGTTTCCTTCGTTCTGTGCGGCTTTGTGCATACGTGCAAACGCCTCGGTGATGACCGGGTCGATTTGCGTGACATCACGTTTCATCTGCCGTTGCGAGATGTCGAACACGCCTGCTTCGGCATATTGCATCAGTTCGGCTACGTCCTGTGTCTCGTTGTATGCCTGTTCGCTTATGCGGCTGGACAGCGCGATGAGTTCGCGTGCCGTAGCCTTTTGTGCCACTATCTGTGCATGAAAACGCAGGTGTGCCGTGGAGGCGATCTTGTTCGTCAGGTCGGCAAGTTTGGTTATGCCTCCTGCCTCCGCCAGTTTGCCTTGCTGCTTGAGTTTCTCTGCAACGGTGAGCGTATCGATGGGCTGGTCGGTGGAAGCCAGTGCTTGAATGGCTTCGTAGATCAGGCGGTGCTGGTCGTTGTAGAACGAGCGCGGCTGCAGCAGGTCGGCTACGGTGGGGTAGGCGTCCTTCTCAATCATCACTGCACCGAGCACGGCTTCCTCCAGTTCGGGTGCCTGCGGAGGCATCTTGCCCAACGCATCAGCGCCGGGCTTGGGTAACTCGCTCTTGCTCTTCTTATTTGTAGCGTTTTGTGCCATGCTTTGTATTTGAAGATTTCTGATTTGAAGATTAAATTCTCAAATTCTCAAATTCTCAAATTTTCAAATTTTTATATTTCTCCAACAACTCATGTGCAGCGATGAAACTGCTGATCTCGTTGTTCAGTATCCGTTGCTCGTACATAGGTATGAGTGCTTCGATCTGCTCGTTGTGGTAGAAGCTGTCCAGCAGCGACTGGTGTATCGTTTCGTACATCCAGTATTTGGCCTGCTGGCTTCGTTTGTAGTCGAAGTATCCGTTCTTTTGCGTGAAAGCGATATAGTCGGTTATCATCTTCCAGACCTCGGTTATGCCGGTGTTTTCGACCGACGAGCACGTCTCGGCGTATGGTTTCCATCCGCTGTCGGTGGGCGGGAACAGAGCAAGTGCGTTCTTGAAACTTACGCGCGCGGCGCGTGCGCGTTCCACATTACTACCGTCGCACTTGTTGATAGCTATACCGTCAGCCATCTCCATTATTCCTCGTTTGATACCTTGCAGTTCGTCGCCTGTGCCGGTAACCTGCAGCAGCAGGAAGAAGTCCACCATCGAGTGTGCCGCTGTCTCCGACTGTCCGACGCCTACGGTCTCAACGAGTATGGTGTCGAACCCCGCGGCCTCGCATAGCACGATCGTCTCACGCGTCTTGCGTGCCACACCGCCGAGCGAGCCGGCAGATGGACTGGGACGGATGAACGCATTCGCGGCTGTTGACAGCTCGTTCATACGTGTCTTGTCGCCCAGTATACTGCCTTTCGACCGTTCGGACGAAGGGTCGATGGCGAGCACAGCCAGATGGTTTCCCTGCTTGCACAGGTGTGTACCCAGTGCCTCGATAAACGTCGATTTGCCGGCACCGGGCACACCGGTTATGCCTACGCGTATGGAGTTGCCCGAGAACGGCAGACACGCCTCAATCACCTTTTGCGCTATAGCCTGATCGGAGGGCAGACTGCTCTCCACCAGAGTTACTGCCTGACCGAGGATCGATATGTCGCCGTTGCGTATGCCGGCAACATATTCCTCTGCCGACAACAACCGTTTCTTGCGTCGGAAGGTGGCATACGGGTTGACCGACGGCAGTGGTATCACTCCGTCGTTGACCTGCAGGCCTTTGTAGTCTGTGCTGTTCTCAGGATGTTCCATATCTTTTAGTCGATAGTCGTTAGTCGTTAGTCGAAAGACCGTTCGTTTCACTCACTGACAGACCGTTCGCTTTGTTCGCTGACAGATTACATCTATGCGTCTATCAGCAGCCATCGGCTGCGGTCTGTCAGGCGAAGCCGGTCTCTCTTCTATCAGCGCAGCGGTCTCTCTTCTGTTACTCGGCAACCGTCCAGTTGATTGTTACGGTGAACTTCGGTTTGGCGGGATCGTTGCTGATGATCGTCAGTTGACGGCTGTAGTTGCCGGCAGCGAGACCTGCGGTCTGCACCTCGAGTTTGAGTTGTGCAGTCCTGCCGTTCTTCAGTTCGTTCTTGCTGATGGTGGCACGCAGCTCCTTGCTGTTGTTCAGCACGCGGCGCACTTTCAGCGGGTCGGCACCTACGTTAGTCAGGCTGACAGTACGTTTGCCTACCTTGCCGGCGGCAATAGCGCCCATGTTCACCGTGGCAGCGGCGTCCAGGATTGGAGCGTTGCGGTGATCCTCCGGAGTCAGACGGCTGAAGTCTTCATCGACGTCAGCGCGCACGATGATCTTGAATGCGTCGCTGTTGTCCTGCTTGCCGTTCACTACCATCAGGAACGAGCCTTCAACAGGTCCGTAGATGTTGGCGTTCTCGGTGGTGAGTGCCATCTGAATCTTGCCTGTCTCGTTGGGCTTGACGGTAGCCAGTGTGACAACGGCGTCCAGGTACTTCTCCTGACCCTTGGCAGGCAGGATCGCTACTGTTATCTCGTGGTCGGTCTGGTTGGCGTACTCGATCTCGTAGGTCTTGGTGGTGTGGTCGTTCACCTTGCCCAGGTTCACCTCTTTCTGCTTGAGGCTCAGTTCGCCCATCTTAACGGGGTAGTTGTCCACGGGCTTGGCGGGCTTGGGAATCACCTCACCCTTGATTGTCACGCGCTTGGTAGGCTCAGTGGCGTTGGAGGTGATCGTCACGGTCTTGGTGAATCGTCCCGGACGTCCGTTGGGGTTGTATGTTACGGTTATCTCACCGGTCTGTCCCGGCTCAATCGGCTGGCGCGGCCACTTAGGCGTGGTGCAACCGCAGCTGGCGCGGACGTTCGAGAGTACGAGAGGCTCCATGCCCTCGTTCTTGAAGGTGAAGATTGTTGTTACTTTGCCATCAGCTTCATTGATCTTGCCGAAGTCGTGGTCTGTCTTCTCAAATGTGATGACAGGTTGTTGTGCCATCATGGCTACGGCTGCCAGAGCCATCACCATACTTGCAAATACTTTTTTCATTTTAGTCAAATACTCGTTTTACGGATTGTATGTTATGCATTTTTTTGAGCGAATCCATCAGCTCATATAGTTCAGCTTTGTCGTACACGTACAGCACAAGCCGTGCGGTGAATACGCCGTTGTTGGCTGTTATGTGCAGTTCGTTGAGGTTGATATGGAAGTTTTCGGATATGACGCGCAGCATCTCGATGAGCAGGCCGAACTGGTCGATACCCTCTATCTCCATTTTCTCCTTGTACTGGCTCATGCGGTGCGTATCCCATGTGACGGAGTAGATCGATTTGCCGTAACTGGACTTGAGCCGTTCTGCCACGGGGCAGTTCATGTAGTGGACGTGCATCTTGCCTGTTGTGTCCTTGAACGCTATGGCTTCGTCACCCGGTATAGGTTTGCAGCAGTCCTCAAGGATAACATCCTTCAGGTTCTCGTCGGTTAGTACGAGGTTGTGCCGCGACTTGTCTTTGCGCGTATCCATTGTCACGCCTTCCTCAGCCTGTTCGCTGATTGCGGGCTGGCTGTTCTGCCTCCACGGGCGCAGACGCGACCAGAGACTCTGCTTCGGAGCAATGATATCTTTCAGTCCTTCGAGCTTGATAGCGTCGAGTCCGATCTGTCTGAACAGCTCGCTGCGTTTGGTCAGGTGGTTGTAGGTGAGTAGCCGTTGTATGGCTCCGTCGTACTGCGTCTCGGGTATAGATAGCGAGCGCAGCGCGTCGTTCAGCCGCCGTTCGCCTACGCGCTCCTGCTGACGTTCCTGCTTGCGGAAGAATGTGTTCAACTCCGATTGCGCTTTGGCGGTGATCACGTAGTTGAGCCACTCGGGTTGCGGCTGCTGCTGTTGGGCGGTGAGCACCTCTACCTGGTCACCGGCGTGCAGGATATAATCGCTGCTCTTGAGCGTGTGGTTGACCTTGGCGCCGATACAGTGCTCGCCGAGTTCGGAGTGCAACTGATATGCCAGATCAAGCACCGTAGCGCCCTGCGGGAGTGTCTGTATGTCGCCGCTCGGGGTAAAGACGAACACCTCCTTGGCGAACAGGTTCAGTTTGAACGTGTCAAGGAACGCCATGGCGTCGGGCGAGTCGCTCTTCAGCACCTCTTTGATGTCACGCAGCCACTTGTCCAGTTCGGTCTCTTCCATCACGCCGGACTTGTATTTCCAGTGTGCAGCCAGACCTTGCTCGGCGAGCTCGTGCATGCGCCGCGTGCGGATCTGTATCTCCACCCAGTCGCCGTTCTGACCCATGACGGTGATATGTAGCGCTTCGTAGCCGTTGGCTTTCGGTGTGGATATCCAGTCGCGTATACGTTCGGGGTGCGGACGGTAGATCTCCGTGATGGCGGAGTAGATCATCCAGCACTGGTCTTTCTCGCTGAAGTTCTGGTGCGGCGTGAATACGATACGCACGGCAAGCAGGTCATACACCTCATCGAAACTGACGTGCTTCGTGTTCATCTTACGCCAGATGGAGTAGGGCGACTTGATACGTGCCGTGAGGTCGAACTCGTAGCCGAGCGACTTGAGTTTCTCGCGTATAGGTTGTGCAAACCGCTCGAAGTTCTCCATACGCGCCATATTATCGGCAGCTATGCGCTCCTGCAGCTCGGCGTAGGTGTTCGGGTGTTCGTATTTGAATGCGAGGTTCTCCAGTTCGCTTTTGATGGAGCCCAGACCTAAGCGGTGTGCGAGCGGCGCGTAGATATACTGCGTCTCGCCGGCAATCTTGTACTGCTTCTCTTTCGGCTGTGCTTCCAGCGTGCGCATGTTGTGCAGGCGGTCGGCAATCTTGATGAGTACGACGCGTATGTCGTCGCTCATCGTGAGCAGCAGCTTGCGGAAGTTCTCCGCCTGCTCGGAAGCTTTGTCGCCAAACACTCCGCCGGAGATCTTTGTCAGTCCGTCCACTATCTGTGCAATCTTCGAGCCGAACAGGTTGTCGATGTCCTCCACCGTATAATCGGTATCCTCCACCACATCGTGCAGCAGTGCCGCGCTGATGGAGGTGCTGCCCAGCCCGATCTCGCTCACCACGATCTTTGCAACGGCGAGCGGATGCATGATGTACGGCTCACCGCTAAGCCGGCGCACGCCGTAGTGCGCTTTGTTCGCAAAGCGGAAAGCCTGTTCGATGCGTTCTACGTGCTGACGGTGCGATGTATGCGCGTACGCGTCGATTAAGGAGGCAAACTCCTGTTCGATCATCGCTGTTTCAGCCTGTGTGAATTCACTTCTTTTCATTGCGAAAATACGGGGTACACAAAAAGTGCTACAAAGTTACAAAAAAAAATGCACATTTGCAAGAGTTTTGTGATTTTTTTGAAAAATACCTCGTTTTTAGGCAGATTTATTTGCAAATATCAAAAATAAGTTGTAATTTTTGTGCAAAAAAATGCACCGACTGGGGAGCAAAGATCCGATCATAGATAATTTACCGCAGGGTATTATATGTAGTGTCCTGTGTCCGGCGCTTTCAACGCCGGATAGTTGTGCAGTCGTTCAGTGCGCGGCGATGTCCCGCCGCCCTTGGGGTCCCCGACGTAACCGCAGGTTGCGGTGGGGGAGAGAGGAGGCGATAGTGCGCCCCATGCCGCCAAGCGGCATCAGTAGCGCCTATCTGCCGAACGCGCCAGTGTCCTGTGCTCGGCGCTTTCAACGCCGAGTCTTTTCTTTTCCTGTCTTTCGGCATCTGCCTGTTCTCCGGCATCTACCTGTTCTCCGGCATCCGTCTTTATTCCCCGGCATGCGATGCCGGCATCCTAATTGTTGATAATTGTTGACCACTCATGATCATCGCAATTGTTGGTAATGGTTGATAATTCTTAGCCCTAAAGGGCACGATCTGCTTCGCTGTATGGT
>Ga0310694_10006949_pt1 | contig 10669 bp, 8 predicted proteins | sample 174DNAGHGhighgp2_FD_203884 | JGI IMG/M metagenome (GOLD analysis project Ga0310694, IMG submission 203884) | Sheep rumen microbial communities from Palmerston North, Manawatu-Wanganui, New Zealand - 1742 DNA GHGhigh gp2 (v2) (version 2) | ecosystem: Host-associated > Mammals > Digestive system >... | reverse complement strand
CCCTTCGAGCTCATGGGCACCTACCTCATGTGGCTCGATTGCCGGGCCCTGGGCCTGGACAAGGAGGGCCTCGAAAAGGCCATGATCGACGGGGAGCTGTTCTTCGACGAGGGTTACATCTTCGGTGAGGAAGGCGCGGGCTTCGAGCGCCTGAATCTCGCTTGCCCCACCTGGGTCCTCCAAAAGGCCCTGGACAAGCTGGCCGCCGTGGTGGAGAAGGTTTAACATTGCTTAATCATTCTTATTGCGTACATTCAGAGGATTAAGGAGGAGCAGATATGTCTTTTTTCTCGAAAGTAAAGGGATTCTTCCAACTTGACGACTCGATAGATAAAGCGAGAAAACTGATAGCGGACTATAACCGGCAGTTAGCGGACAAGCAGGCGATAGTGGATGAAGTCAAAGCTAAAGCATCTGCTGAATGTGAAGGTATGCGGCTAACGGCCAAGCAACAAGCAGATTCGATCATTGAGGAAGCTAAAAAGAGGGAGACAAGCATTGTAAACGAGATAGAATTGCTTGAATCCCAAAGAAATGCACAAGAGAAGATCGTTGCCGAGCTTAAGGAACAGGCCCTTGAATTAGAGAAGAAACATGATGCAGAATCAAAAAAGTATCTGCGTTTGCGTGCTGCTTATTCCAGTATCCAATATGCTGTCAAGAATTATGACATTTCAGATGCCGGGGTACCGATTGAGTATTCTACCGAGGACTTAGATTCGCTTCTTTCACCGACTGTCGAATTACACTTTCATAGCCAGGACTTAAGAGAGCTGCGCAAAAGAGCAAATGAAGTCCGCAAGCAAATAATGGCGGTGCAAAAAACATATGAGAGCCGATATACAACGAAAACCGCCAAAGCCATGTACCAATTTATGACCTTGGCACTTGGGGCGGAGTTGCAGAACATATTATACAATTTGAGATATGATAAGCTTGATAAGAATTTACTCTTGCTTAAGAGTATGATTCTAAAATTCGAGAAAATCGCAACCGAAGGGAATCAGCAGATCGCACCCACTATCCATAAGTTCTTGTTGCAAATGGAATCTCTATTTGAGCAGCTTGTTAAGATCGAATATGAGTATTATGTACAACAGGAAAGAATAAAAGAAGAGCAGCGTGCTTTGCGTGAACAAATGCGGCAGGAAGCTGCAGAACGGCGCGAATTAGAACGTCAACAAAAGCAAATCGAAAAAGAGGCAAGTAAGTATACAACGGAGATTGAAAGCCTTAAGATACAAGCAGAAGTTGAGCAGGATGAGGCAAAGGCCGAAGCTTTACGAGTGCGTATCGAAGAATTGAAAGGCATGGTTTCCGGATTAAACGAAAAGAGAGATCAAATTGTAAACCTTGCCAACGGAAAAGCGGGTTATGTGTATGTGATTAGCAACTTGGGCTCATTTGGTGATAATGTGTTTAAGGTTGGCATGACCCGTCGGCTTGAACCTCAGGAGAGGGTAGATGAGCTGAGCAACGCAAGTGTTCCGTTTGCTTTTGACGTTCACAGCTTCATTTTTTCAGATGATGCAGTCGGGTTAGAAGCTGCCCTCCATGATGAACTGAATGACAAGCGAGTAAATAAGATCAATCTTCGTAAAGAATTTTTTAGAACCACGATTGATGAAATAGAGCAATTGGTGTATCAACATCAACCCTCGGCTTCATTTAACCGAACTATGCTTGCAGAACAGTATAGGCAAACACAAGCTGTCGAACAGAACCTGATAAGCTTTAACCCTGATGCTGATGTGACGGATCAAGATGATTCTGATGAAGCTGAAGAAGAGTAAATCGAATATGAATCGAGGTAAACAATGAAGCGATTGCTGATCACCGGCTTCGCCCCCTTTGGCGGGGACAGAGTGAACCCCTCCTGGCAGGCGGTCCAGGCTTTGCCCGAGACCGTGGGCGGGTGGGAGCTCTGTAAGCGGGAGCTGCCCGTCACCTTCCGGGGCGCGCCTGAAGCTTTGTTCGCCGCCGTAGAGGAGGCGGAGCCGGACGCGGTGCTGATGGTCGGTCTCGCCGCCAGCCGGGGCATGGTGACCCCGGAGCGGCAGGGGGTCAACGAGATGGCGGCCCGGATCCCCGACAACGAGGGGAACCAGCCCCAGAACGAGCCCGTCATCCCCGGCGGGCCGGAGGCCCTTTTTTCCACTCTGCCCGTGGAGGACATGACGGAGGCAATCCAGGCCGCCGGCGTCCCCGCTCGGATCTCCGATAGCGCGGGCCGGTTCGTGTGCAACGCCCTCCTCTATTCAGTTCTGTATCGCCTGGAGCAGGCGGACGATCCCGTTCCCGCCGCCTTCATTCACGTGCCCGCCACGCCGGAGCTGGCGGAGGGGAAGGATTGGCTCACCCTGACCCTGGACGAGATCGTCACGGCGCTCACCGCCGCCATAGAGGCGATCTAAAGCAAAAAAACAGAAGCCGCTGCTTTTCGGGCAGCGGCTTCTTTTTATGTTGGCTTACTTATGATACAGCTTCTTGGTCTGGTACACAGGCTCGCAGGTCACGTGGATGCCCAGCTTTCTGAGGAGGTTCAGATCCACCTCCGCCAGGATCACCGTGGAGTGCATCTCGCAGCCCTGCAGGTCGCTTAGATGCTCCATGGCGAGCTCCGCCGTAGGGTTGGTGGCGGCGCAGATGGAGAGGGCGAGGAGCGATTCGTCCGTGTGGAGCCGCGGGTTATGGCCTCCCAGATGGTCCACCTTCAGATGCTGGATGGGCTCGATGATCACGGGGGAGATGAGCTTCATGTCGTGGCGGATGCCGGCGAGCTCCTTGAGCGCGTTGAGGAGCATGGCCGACGCCGCGCCCAAGAGGGGCGTGGACTTGCCCGTGACGATCCGGCCGTCGGGCAGCTCGATGGCCGCGGCGGGGCCGTTGGTCTCCTGGGCCCGCTGGAGAGCGGGGCCCACCGGGGGCCGATCCTCCGGCTTCAGTCCGGCCTGCTTCATGAGGATGCGGAGCTTGTCCACCTCGTCGTCGGTGGAGAAGCCCTTCTTTTTGCTCATCTGGGCGGCGAAGAACCGGCGGATGATCTCCTGCTGGGCGGCGAAGCGGACCGCCTCGTCGTCGCTGATGCAGAAGCCCACCATGTTCACGCCCATGTCCGTGGGGGACTTGTAGGGGGACTCCCCGTAGATCTGCTCGAACATGGCGTTGAGCACGGGGAAGATCTCAATGTCCCGGTTGTAATTGACGGCGATCTTGCCGTAGGCCTCCAGATGGAAGGGGTCCACCATGTTCACGTCGCTAAGGTCCGTGGTGGCGGCCTCGTAGGCCAGGTTCACCGGGTGGTTGAGGGGCAGGTTCCAGATGGGGAAGGTCTCGAACTTGGCATAGCCCGCCTTCACGCCCCTAAGGTTCTCATGGTACAGCTGGGAGATGCAGGTGGCCATCTTGCCGCTGCCGGGGCCGGGGGCGGTGACCACGACAAGAGGCCGGCTGGTCTCCACGTAGTCGTTCTTGCCACAGCCCTGGTCGCTCATGATGAGCTGAGCGTCGGCAGGGTAGCCGGGGATGGAGTAGTGGTGGTAGCACTTGACGCCCAAAGCTTCCAGCCGGTTGGAGAAGTTGACCGCGGCCCGCTGCCTTGCGTAGCGGGTGATGACCACGCTCCCCACGTACAGGCCGAAATCCCGGAAGATGTCGATGAGCCGCAGCACGTCCTGGTCGTAGGTGATGCCAAGGTCGCTCCTGACCTTGTTCTTCTCGATGTCCGAGGCGTTGATGACGATGATGATCTCCACCTGGTCGCTGAGGGACCGGAGCATCTGCATCTTGCTGTCGGGCTGGAAGCCGGGCAGGACCCGGGACGCGTGATAGTCGTCGAAGAGCTTGCCGCCGAATTCCAGATAGAGCTTGCCGCCGAAGGAGCTGATCCGCTGGCGGATATGCTCGGACTGGAGCTGCACGTATTTGTCGTGGTCGAAACCGATGCGCTGCATGTACCATACCTCCCCAAATATACAGCACATTATATACAACTTCCCCTTTTTTTTCAAGAACTTGTCTTTCGATTTTGAAAGGTGTATACTATTTTACTACCCGAAGGAATGGGGAACGACCAAAAGGAGGAGTGACCATGCTGTTTTCCGACATGCCCTATGTTCGCCCGGACGTGGATTTTCTCAGGGAGAAGATCGAGGAGCACACCGAGGAGCTGAAGAACGCTCAGAGCTTTGCCGAAGCGGACCGGGCCTACGTGGCCCTGGAGAAGGCCTTCTCCGGGGTGGAGACCGCCATGACCCTGTGCTATATCCGCCATTCCGTGAACACGGAGGACGAATTCTACGCCGCGGAGCAGGAGTATCTGGACGAGTTCTCCCCCGAGCTCCAGGAGATCCAGCAGAGCGTTTGCCTGGTCCTGTACCATTCCCCCTGGCGGCCCGATTTCGAACGGAAATACGGCTCCCTCCTGTTCAGGAACATGACCATCAAGCTGCGCTCCTTCGATCCCAAGCTGATCCCGGACATGCAGGAGGAGAACAAGCTCACCACCGCCTACGCCAAGCTCATCGCCTCCGCCCAGATCTCCTTCGAGGGACAGGTGCTGAACCTGGCCCAGCTGGGGCCCTACAAGGAGAGCCCCGATTCCGCCATGCGCAAAAAGGCCTGGCTGGCCCAGGCGGGCTTCTACGTCGAGCACCAGGCGGAGCTGGACGACATCTACGACAAGCTCACCGCCCTACGGACCAAGATGGGCCGGGCCATGGGCTACGAGAACTTCGTGCCCCTGGGGTACGACCGCATGTGCCGCAACTGCTACACGGAGGCGGACGTGAAGAAGTTTAGGGAGGCCATCGTGGAGTACGTGGTGCCCGTGGCGGACCGGCTCTATCGGGAGCAGGCCCAGCGCCTGGGCGTCAGCTATCCGTTAAGCTACGCGGACACGGCCCCCATGTTCCTCTCCGGCAACCCCAGGCCCAAGGGCACGGCGGACGACATCCTGGCGGCGGGGAAGAAGTTCTATCACGAGCTGTCCCCGGAGACCGCCGAATTCATCGACGCCATGTTCAAGGACGAGCTCATGGACGTGCTGAGCCGCAAGGGCAAGCAGGGAGGCGGCTACTGCGCCGGCATCCCCGACTACAAGGTGCCCTTCATCTTCGCCAACTTCAACGGCACCCAGGGGGACGTGGAGGTGCTGACCCACGAGGGCGGCCACGCCTTCGCCGGCTACACCGCCCGGGACATCTTCCCCGGGGGACTTCAGAGCCCCACCCTGGAGAGCTGCGAGATCCACTCCATGAGCATGGAGTTCTTCGCCTGGCCCTGGGCGGAGGACTTCTTCGGCGACCAGGCGGACAAGTACCGCTACGCCCACCTGGCGGGAGCCCTCACGTTCCTCCCCTACGGCACCATGGTGGACCACTTCCAGCACATCGTCTACGAGCAGCCGGACCTGACCCCCGATCAGCGCCACGAGAAGTGGGCGGAGCTGACGAAGATCTACATGCCCTGGATACGCTTGGGCGACATGCCCTTCTGGGGCGAGGGCAAGGCCTGGCAGCGCCAGAGCCACATCTACGAGGCCCCCTTCTACTATATCGACTACTGCCTGGCCCAGTCCGTGGCGCTCCAGTTCTGGGCGCTGATGCAGGCGGACAGGGAGAATGCCTGGCAGCGGTACTACGAGCTGGTGAAGCTGGCCGGCACCCGGACCTATCGGGAGCTGGTGGCCGCCGCGGGCCTCAACGATCCCTTCGAGCCCGAGGGCCTGCGGGCCGCCTGCGAAGCCGCGGCCAAATGGCTGGACGGCTGCGACATGACCAAGATCAAATAAGGAGGACCCCATGCGCGCCTACGAACGCTTCATCGCCTACGCCAAGATCCACACCGCCAGCGGCGAGGATTTCGTGAAGAACCCCTCCACGGAGCGTCAGTTCGACCTGGCCCGTCTCCTGGTGAAGGAGCTCAAGGAGCTGGGCATCAAGGACGCCCGGGTCAGCGACGCCTGCTATGTCTACGGCTCCCTGCCCGCCACCCCCGGCTATGAAGACAAGCCCAAGCTGGGCTTCATCGCCCATATGGACACCATCCCCGATTTTTCCGGGGAGAACGTGAAGCCCACGCTGGTCCATGACTACGCCGGCGGCGACATCCCCTTGGGGGATTCCGGCCGCATCCTGTCTCCCAAGGATTTTCCCAGTCTTCTCGACCTCAAGGGCAAGACCCTCATCACCACCGACGGCACCACCGTCTTGGGCGGCGACGACAAGGCGGGCGTGGCGGAGATCATGACCCTGGTGGAGATCCTCCAAAAGAATGATATCCCCCACGGTTTCATCGGCGTGGCCTTCACCCCCGACGAGGAGATCGGTCACGGCCCCGACGGCTTCGACGTGAAGGGCTTCGGCTGCGACTTCGGGTACACCCTGGACGGGGGCAAGGCGGGGGAGATCGAGTTCGAGAACTTCAACGCCTGCGCCGCCAAGGTGACCATCCACGGCCGGAACGTGCACCCCGGCGCCGCCAAGGGCGTCATGATCAACGCCCTGCAGGTGGCCATGGAGTTCAACGGCCTGCTGCCTGGGGCGGAGCGGCCCGAGCACACGGATCGATACGAGGGCTTCTTCCACCTGACCGACATGAGCGGGAACGTGGAGAAGGCCACGTTGTCCTACATCGTCCGGGACCACAGCGCCCCCCGGTTCGACAGCCGCAAAGCCACCCTCCAGCATCTGAAGGTGTACCTCAACGAGAAGTACGGCTCCGGCACCTGCGAGCTGGTCCTCCGGGACCAGTACCGGAACATGGTGGAGAAGATCCGGCCCCACAACTACCATCTGATCGAGAACGCCATAGCCGCCTGTGAGCAGGCGGGGGTGAAGCCCATCATCCAGCCCATCCGGGGCGGCACCGACGGGGCCACCCTGTCCTTCATGGGCCTGCCCTGCCCCAATCTCGGCACCGGCGGCTACGCCTGCCACGGCCCCTTCGAGCACGTGTGCGTGGAGGAGATGGACCAGTGCGTCGAGATCGCCTTGAACCTGGTCAAAGCCTACGCCAACTGAACCAAACGAAAAGGAGATGCCCATGAAAAACCTGAAACCCCTGCTCACGTATCTGGTGGCATTCGTCGTCTTTGCCCTCATCAATCGGTTCCTCTTCGCCCATCCCATCATCGAGGTGCTGGCCATGGCGGCCATGGTCCTGTTCGCAGCTCAGCTGTTGCGGCTGCTGCTGAGCCTCATCAAGCCCAAGGAGCGCAAGGGGTTGACCCTCATCTCCCTGCTGTCCAGCCTCCTTCGCTACGTGGCGGCCCTGGTGATCCTCTGCTGGGGGCTCTCCATCCTGGGCGTCAACGTGAACGCCATCGTGGCCAGCGTGGGGATCGTGGCGTTGATCGTGGGCTTCGGTGCGGAGAGCCTGGTGGCCGACGTGGTCACGGGCATCTTCCTGATCTTCGAGAACCAGTACAACGTAGGCGACATCGTGGAGGTCAACGGCTTCCGCGGCACGGTGAAGGAGATCGGCATCCGCACCACCTCCATCATGGACGTGGGCGGCAACATCAAGATCATCAACAACTCCGAGATGAAGAACATCCTGAACCGGTCCGACAACATTTCCCGGGCGGTCAGCGACATCGCTATCCCTTACGAGACGAACCTGGAGACCCTGGAAGCCAAGATCCCCGAGCTCATGCAGGCGATCTATGCCCAGCGTGCCGACGTGATGCTGGCCGCGCCGCAGTATCTGGGCGTCCAGCAGCTGGCGGATTCCTCCGTGGTGCTGCGGTTCGTGGTGGAGGTGGCGGAGAAGGACATCTATGCCGGGGCCCGCATCCTCAACCGGGATCTGTGGCTGGGCTTCAGGAAGCTGGGCGTGGAGTGCCCCTTCCCCCAGGTGGACGTGCATAGCAAGTAAGTCCCCATGCGCCATACCAGCAACGACAACGAATTCTATCGTCCGCCGGAGGAGTTTCCCGCCCCGGCCGCCCAGACGACCCCGCCGCCGGAGGAGTTCGGCAGCGGCGGGCAGGATGCGCCCGCAAGGAAGAAGAAGCGGAAGTTTCATTGGCTGGCGGCGGCTGTGGCGGCGGGCCTTCTCTCCACCGTGGCCATGTTCAGCGGCATCGAGGAGGCGATCGTGGAGCCTATCGCTTCTCCCACGCCCTTCGCCGCGGCGGCTGCGGCCACGCCCGCCCCGAAACCTACGCCGGACCATACGCCGTCCCCCAGCCCCGTGCCCACGGCCGTGCCTACGCCGACGGCGGAGCCTACGGTCACGCCCAAGCCCACGCCTGAACCGAAGACCGTCCCTGCCGCCAAGCTCACCTTCTACCGAACCAGCGAGGTCTATCACGGCACAGTGGTCCTGGAGGCCCAGGACAAGATGACGGCCGTCACAGCCCGCATATGGGACCGGGTGCTGGAGGAAACCATGTGGGAATACCCCTTCACGGCGGAGGACATCGCTCGAGGTTGGTATACCTTCCCGGAGTTTGATCTGGGCGCCAGCGAGTTTGCCAGGAACCATTGGGATCAGCTGATGGCCGGCTATGAGCCGGACCCCATATTGGAGGTCGTTTGCACCGCCCGCACCGACGACGGCGAAGAGACCTTCACAGAGCAGGCGGAGGCCGCCTACGAGCTGTGGATCAGCGACCGTTACGACCTGAAGGATCCCGACGAGGATTTCCTCCACTATTTCATGGAGGAGACCACCTATCCGGACTGCTTCGTGGTCCGCATGGACCCGTCGCCCTACGGTGAGCTGAACATGACCTATGGCGAGGACGTGGAGCTGCAGCCCGGCGACGTATCTGTGATCCTCAAGGCGGGCGGGCAGAGGCTTTCCGGCGATGGCTGGCACATGGAAAAGACCGTGATCGTCCGCGAAGAGGGCACCTTCTATGCCTACGCCCTGGTGATCCCCCGACCAGACAGCCTGCCGGAACACGGTTCGGTAGAGATCGTCATCACCCGGAAGCTCATCCATTATCCCACCAGCATGGCCACGAATATCCACGCCATCGAATACTGAGATCATCCCATCCGGAAAGGAACGGGCATCTGCCCGTTCCTTTTTGCATATGAGCGCCGCCTCGGTCATAGGTTGTACCATGATTTCACGGAGGTGCAACATGCCGATCATCGTGCTGACGAAGAAAAACCTGCTCATCGCTCTCGCATGCGTGGCGCTGCTGGCAGGGGGCCTGTTCCTGTGGCTGCGGCTGCGGGAGACGCCGAAGACGGGGGAGACCGCCGCCGTCATGGCCCCGGTGGAGAACTACGAGCTGAACGTGCTGCCCATGAAGAGCCGGGAGCTGCCCGTGTACGGGGTGGGCCGCAGCGACGATCGGATCGCCCTCACCATCGACGCCGCTTGGGACGCCGACAAGACCCCCTTCATCCTGGACACCCTGGATAAATACAATGTAAAGGCCACCTTCTTCCTCTGCGGCGTGTGGGTCAAGCAGTACCCGGACTACGTGAAGGAGATCGCCCGGCGGGGCCACGAGATCGGCAACCACAGCCTGACCCATCCCCATATGGGCCGCATGGACACCATCGCCATCCAGAAGGAGCTCTCCGACCTGGACGACATGCTCCAGGAGCTGACGGGCAAGCGCAGCACCCTCTTTCGGGCCCCCTTCGGCGAGTACAACGACACGGTCATCAAGGCCGCCCATGAGGCGGGCTACGAGGTGATCCAGTGGTCCCGGGACACGGTGGACTGGAAGAAGGACCGGAGCGCCCAAACCATCCTGGATGGGGTCCTCAAAAAGCTCCAGAGCGGCGACATCATCCTCTGCCACAACAACGGCTATAAGATCGAGACCTATCTCCCCGTGCTCATCGAGACCGCCCAGCAGAAGGGATTCACCTTCGTCACCGTCAGCGAGCTTTTGCTCTCCGGAGAGACCTCCATCGACAACAACGGCATCCAGCAGGCCAGGAAACGGCCCTGAAGAATAGGAAGGGCTGCGGGCGTCCATCCTATGGCCATGAAGCAGCGCGTGAAGAAGACCATGGCAGCGGGGCTCAGCGCCCTGCTGTTTTTCTGGTATTTCTCCCCGGGGATGGTAGCCCTCCGGGCCATGCCCCAGGCGGTGGAGCCGGGGACGGCGGCGGCAGCAGGTCCTTTGATCGAGGCCCACCCCGTCCGCTCCAGCGGGGACGAGCGATTGCCGGGCGGGGAGCGGACCTACGCCCTCCTGGGCCTGGTGCCCCTGAGGACGGTCCAAACGGCCCCAAGCCTCCCCACCGTGCGGCTGGGGGGACAGGCCGTGGGCGTGATCCTGTACACAAAGGGGGTCCAGGTGGTGGGCCTCACCGCGGTGGAGACGGCGGAGGGGGCCCTGTCGCCCGCTTCTGCCGCGGGGCTCAAAAAGGGGGATGCCATCTTGGCCGTGGACGGCCAGCCGGTATCGGGGGCGGCGGGGCTATCGAAGCTCCTGCAGGATCGGGCCCAGGCGGAGCTGACCGTTCAGCGGGGCGGGGAACGGCTGACCCTGTCCCTGCATACGGCCCTGGAGCGGGACACGGGCGCGCGGAAGTTGGGGGCCTGGGTCCGGGAGAGCACCTCGGGCATCGGCACCCTGTCCTTTCTGAAGGGGGATCGGTTCTGCGCCCTGGGCCACGGGGTGGCGGACGTGGACACGGGTCTCACCCTGCTGACGGAGCGGGGCTATATCACCCCCGCCGCCGTCACC
>Ga0310694_10006948_pt1 | contig 10671 bp, 7 predicted proteins | sample 174DNAGHGhighgp2_FD_203884 | JGI IMG/M metagenome (GOLD analysis project Ga0310694, IMG submission 203884) | Sheep rumen microbial communities from Palmerston North, Manawatu-Wanganui, New Zealand - 1742 DNA GHGhigh gp2 (v2) (version 2) | ecosystem: Host-associated > Mammals > Digestive system >... | reverse complement strand
TGCGAGGACTGGTATAGCCCGAAACGGCGAACGTCGATGTGACAGTCATGAACAAGATGTAAGAGAAACTGAGCAAGAGGCCCAGACCGATGTTGAGGCCGATGCCTCCCCTCACCTTGCGGGACGAGAGCGACAAACCGATAATCGTAAGGATAAATGCCGCCGCCGTCATGGCGATGCGACGCTCATATTCAATTTCAAAATTCTTGATGTTGGCGACACCGCGAGCCTTCTGCTTATTGATGTACTCCTTGAGTTGCGGTGAAGTCATGGTCTGCTCATCGTTCTTAGAGATGAGGAAGTCACGCGGGTCGATATTGAGCAGGGTGTCCATCACGCTGCCCTTCTTCATGGTTTCTTTCAAGCCTTTGAATTCACGAATCGTATATTGGCGAACGGTCCACAGGCCCACCGAGTCATACTTGATGGTTTCGGCCGTGAGACGCGACTTGAGCGTGTTGCCGTCAAACTCCTCTAATGAGAAACGGAAACCGCTGCGCGTCGTGTTATCGTAGCGCGCCATATAGGCCATCACGCCCGGCTTGACCTGCAACTGGATGTTGTCGCCATAAATGACCTCCTTGTTCTTGACCCACTTGTTGGTATAGGCGATGCGCTCAACGTTGGCAGGCGGAATGATATAAGCAGCCAGCAGGTAACTGCCCAATGCGATCACTGCCGCCGAGAAGATATAAGGCACCGTCAGTCGATGGAAACTGATGCCATTGGACAGCATGGCGATGATCTCGCTGCGATCGGCAAGTCGTGATGTGAAGAAAATCACCGAAATGAATGTGAACAACGGGCTGAACTGGCTGAGCACAAAGGGGAGGAAGTTCATGAAGTACTGGAAAACTGTCGCCTTAAGCGGTGCTGTCAACACTGCATCCAGTTTCTCGTTGATATCAAACATCACCACAATGGCAAACAGCAGCAGAATCGCGAAGAAGAACGTGCCCAGGAAATGCTTGATGATATAGCGGTCAAAACGCTTCACGTAGTACCACGGGTAGCGCTTGCGCGAATCGGGAACCGACGGCTCAACAGCCCCGGGAACCTGGGGATTCTCGGAGGTCTCGGAGATCTCGGAGAGCTCGGAGTTCTCAGAGGGCTCTGAGGGCTCAACAGGTGTTATGTTCTTGAGTTCGTCTTCCATCATTCCTGATTCCTATCTTGATTACAGGCGTTGCTGCACGTCGTGGAGCATCTGTTTCTTCCAAGCGGGGAAATCCCCGGCGATGATGTGCTTGCGGGCTTCACCCACCAGCCACAGATAGAATGCCAGATTGTGGATGCTGGCAATCTGCATGGCAAGAATCTCTTGAGCGATGAACAGGTGACGCACGTAGGCTTTACTGTACAACTGGTCAACCACCGAGGGGCCGTCTTCCTGCAAGGGAGAGAAATCGTCGGCCCATTTCTTGTTACGCATGTTCATGATGCCGTGGCGGGTGAAGAGCATACCGTTGCGCCCGTTACGGGTTGGCATCACACAATCCATCATGTCCACACCACGGTCGATGGCCTCAAGGATGTTGGCCGGAGTACCCACACCCATCAGATAACGGGGACGATCCTGCGGCAGGATGTCATTGACGACTTCGATCATCTCATACATCACCTCGGTGGGCTCTCCCACGGCAAGACCGCCAATAGCGTTACCGTCGGCGCCCAGGTCGGCGACAAACTTGGCGGATTCCTGACGCAAGTCTTTATAGGTACAACCCTGCACAATGGGGAAATAGGCCTGACTGTGGCCGTAACGGGGCTGCGTGTTCTTGAAATGCTTCCATCCACGAGCAAGCCAGTTGTGAGTCAACGTCAAGGACTTGCGGGCATAGTTGTAGTCGCTGGTGCCCGGCGGGCACTCGTCAAGTGCCATCATGATGTCACTGCCGATGGTGCGCTCGATATCCACCACCTTCTCAGGGGTAAACAGGTGCTTGCTGCCGTCGATGTGGCTGCGGAAAGTGACACCCTCGTCGGTCAGCTTGCGATTATCGGCCAGCGAAAACACCTGAAAGCCGCCACTGTCGGTGAGGATGGGACGGTCCCAGCTGTTGAACTTGTGCAGGCCTCCGGCTCGCTCGATGATGTCCATACCGGGCCGCAGGTACAGATGATAGGTGTTGCCCAGAATGATCTGCGCCTTGATGTCATCTCTCAGCTCGGTCATGTGCACAGCCTTGACAGCCCCCACCGTGCCTACAGGCATGAAAATAGGGGTCTCGATCTGGCCATGGTCGGTCGTTATGAGTCCGGCACGCGCATTGGTGCCCTCGGGTGTGGCTATGAGTTGATAGTCCATTCAGTCTCTGTTCTTAAAAATCGTGCAAAGTTAGTGATTTTTTTAGTTTTCGGTCTTTAGTTTTTCCCTTTAGAGACAATAAAAGACACGAATTTCGCTAATTTAACGAGTTTCACGAAGAAAATGCATCGTGTCCGTCGCTTAAATCAGCGAAATCCGCATCAATCAGAGTTGATCAAATTATTTGTATTTCTCCATTTCCTTGCGGGCCTTCTCAAGGTTCTGAGCAGCCTTGTCGTAGTTCTTGATGGCCTTCTCGAGATCCTTTTGGGCCTTGACGTTCTGCTTGGCGTGTTTCTCGTCAAGTTTGAGTTTCTCGCCGTCCTGTTTCAGGCGCTTGTCGTCGGTGAGACCTTTGGACTCAGCCTTGGCATGTTTCTCTTCGAGTTTGGTTTTCTCGCGCATCTGATTCTCAGGGAGCTCGCTGTATTTCTTCTGAGCCTCGATTTTCTTCTTCTCGGCATCTTTCATCTTGTCGACGGCCTTGTTGTATTTCTCGGTGGCCTTCTGACGCTTCTCCATCTCTTTTTGCTGCTTCTTGGCCTCTTTTTCAGCCTTTTTGGCTTCTTTTTCTTGTTTCTCGGCAGCCTTCTTGGCCTCCTTAGCCTGCTTCTCCTGCTCCTTATAGGCCTCCTTCTGCTCCTTAGCGGCATCAGCGGCAGCCTTAGCTTGCTTCTCCTGTTCCTTCAAAGCCTGCTGGGTCTTCTTGTCTTGTTCATCCAGCTTCTTGAAGTCGGTCTGCTTGAGGGTGTTACCTTTCTGGTTATAGGTTTTCATACGCTCAGCCTCGGCATTCTTGATGATCTGTTGTTGCTGAGGATCAGGGGTCTTCGGCATCTGGGCAACGGCCGTAGTTGCAAAGCATAAAAGCATTGCCATTAAAATCAACTTTTTCATAATTGTCCTATTTTTTAATTAAACGATGTTATCAATACTGCAAAGATATAATTAAGACGTGAAATAACAAAAAAAAGTTTAAACGGCTTCTCACAAAAAGCTGCGGGGGCATGCCGTTGCATCAAGACACACCCCCGCAGTGATAGAACAAATAAGCTCACATATTATCAATTAGCAAGCATGTAATTGAGCAGCATTGTGACATCGCTGATGTTCAACTGCGGGTAAGTCCCGTCCATCACATACTGGATGAGCGTTGTGGCATCGGTCACAGTGAACGGAGCATTGTACTTGGCTACACGGCCCACCACCGTCAGCACGCCTTCACCGTTAGCAATGGTCTTGAGATCCGAAGCGCTGGTCGTGTAATAGTACAAGCCCAGATTATAATTGCCAGGCTCAAGATCGGCAGGCAAGGTAATCTGACCGTTGACTGTGCTACCCTGCTCAAACGAGTTCTTGCTGATGGGCACAGCATTGCCGGTGCAAACCTTGTTACCGTTCATGTCCACAAGACCGAACATCAGATTGAACGTATTGTAGGAGGTTCTGAACGAGAAATCCTTGGCCTGGGTGTTCATGTCACCACCCAGCACAAGCAGATTGTTGTCGGCATCGAGATTCACCGAGTTGATGATGCAGTAGGCAGGAGGCTCTACACCGATGAGCATCTCATGGCCGCTACTGAAGTTCAGTTCATCGCCATCGCGGTGGATCATCTTCAACGAAGTGGACAGATACCAGCCATCGCAGGTTCCATACCAGCCCAGGTTGAAGTGGAAATAGCCCTCGGCATTATAACCGTCGCAGATGAAGGCATGTCCACCGGCACTGGGATCATTGGCCGAGTAGAGAATGGGCCTGCCGGCATCAAGTTCGGTTTTGATTTTTGCTTCCCACTCGGCGGTGGTATAGTTGTTGCCACCCCATGACCCCCAAGAAGAGCTCTTGGAGATGTCCTGAGCGTTGGAACTGTAGCCGAACCACTTCATGGCGGACAGCTGCTCCCAAGTGTAGGCGCCGCTGCCTTCAGGGCTGTAATCCATCTCCACGGCCTGGCCGCAATAGCGTGATAACTTGGCAGCCTCTTGAGCCTGTTCATCGGTATAAACGTCCTGAATCAGCATACTGTTGTCCCAGTCCCAATGGCAATAGCTGGGCAACATGAGTGAATAGTCAAAGGTCGTTGCAGGCAGTGCAGGAACATTCTTGCGGATACTGTAGCAATAGTACGAATCTATAGCGCCGCATGACGTGGGATACTGCCAGTATAACATGACTTGAGCCATTGCTGTGGCGACACAGCCCACCACGCAGTACTCGTTCTGATAAACGGGGCATTGCAGATAATAAGGCATCTCCTGACCCCAGTTGGACTTGATGAGCGGCTCAACACCACCGGCATCGTTTAATGATGGAGCCTTGAGAACAAGATCGTCGGCCTTATAGGTCTGGAGGAATTCAATCTCCTGCTTGTAGCCGTCAAGGAGGCCCTTGAGGTTGTAAGGCAGGTTATTGAAGTCGATGAAACCATGGTCGCTGTAACCCAGCACTCGGGCAGCGCGATCCTCGCCAGCGATGATGACAAAACCTCCTCCATTGATGTTGAAGGCATAGAAGTCGTTGGCACAAGCTACCTGGCTGGAAGGCTCTACATGGGCCAACTTGAAGTCGGTCAGTGAGGGAGCCTTGAGGGTACCAGGTTTTGACTGTACATGTTGTCTGATGAAATTGGCCGCCGATTGGCGAGCTGCAGTCGCATCCAAATTGGCTGCTCCGGCCTGCATCGCGAACATCGCGAATGCAGCCAGAAGTCCACAATTAAGTAATCTCTTGATAATCATAGCTTAATATGATAAAACGAAAAAACTAGTAAAGATTATGTTAATTAATACGCATTTTAAGATTACAAAAGTAATATAAAAACCAAAAACAATAACAAATCATCATTCATAATTTTTATTTTTTTCTTTTGTAAAGGTATTCATCGCCAATGAAAAACCTGTTTAATGCTTGTATTTCAGACCGATAAATCCATCACTACAAAAAAAATACACCGAGAAGAAAAAAAAGTTGCTGATTTGCGTTTGTAAACCGATTTTATTTTGTAATTTTGACGCCCAATTAAAAACACAACAGCAATGGGCAAAAGTCAAAGCAATCACAATAAAAAAATGGATGAGCATCAGAGTTATTTCAACCCCGACATCAGTGGCGTAAAAAAGTCTGATGACTATCTCAAGCGACAAGAGGCCGAGCAGGCCATCGACAACGAGAACGTTACCAAGTGGCAACGTTTCACTGCGTTTTTCAAGAACGGGAATTTCAAGTTCGGCATGGGCATCGTCATGCTGTTCACGGGTATCTACCTGCTGATCTCGTTCCTGTCGTTCTTCCTCTCGTCGGGGATGAGCGACCAGGACCGCATCACCAATTACTCGATGATCGAGAATGCTCAGGTTCCTGACAAGATACGCAACGCCGGTGCCGCTGTGGGCGCCTCGTTGAGTGATTTCTGCATCTCGAGTGGTGTAGGCGTGGCCGCCTTCATCATCGTGGTGTGGTTCATCGTGCTGGGCATGAGATTGTTGCGCAAGAAGAAAGTACACTTCTTCTCCTATACCTTCATCTGCCTGTTCAGCATCTTCACCTTCTCGATGGTTGTGGGTGCAGCCACCTACTTTGTCAAGCCCATCACCTTCTTCCCGCTGGGCGGTTACTTTGGCTTCTATGCCAACAAATGGCTATTGGGGCTGCTGGGTGTCTATGGCATGGTGGCTGTGAACCTGGCGATTCTCATGTTGTGGATCTTCCTTACCTACAAGACTTTCACTGCGTTATACCGCCAATTGCAAAAAGGCATCGAGAAAAAACGCAGCCACAGCAAGGAAGAAGCCGAGAAAGTGGTGAACCAGCAAGGCCAATCCACCTTCCTGGGCAGCGAACAGCGAGTGAACGACACCGCCAGCCAGGATGACGAGGACGAGAAACCGGCCCCCGCTCCTCGCAAGCGCCGTGCCCGCAACGAATCATCCGGCAACAATAACGGTGAAACCGCCCGCCTGAAACCCATCACAGCGAGCAGCGAAGTGAGCAACCCGCATGACCCCACAGGCGAGTACCGCCATTACCGCTTCCCCACCCTGGACCTGCTGCAAGACATCCGCATGAACCCCAACAGCGTGGACAAGCAGGAGCAGGACGAGAATAAGGAGCGCATCCGCGACACGCTGAGCAAATATGGCATCGAGATCAAGGAAATCATGGTACACGTGGGTCCCACGGTCACCCTGTTCGAGATTGTGCCTCAAGACGGCGTGCGCGTGAACAAGATTCGCGGTCTGGAAGATGACATCGCCCTGAGCCTTGCCGCCCTGGGTATCCGCATCATTGCGCCCATGCCCGGCAAGGGCACCATCGGCATCGAGGTACCCAACCGTGACCCGCAGGTGGTTCCCATGCGCGAGGTCTTGGGCTCCAAGGCTTTCCAGGAGAGCCGCGCCAAGCTGCCGATGTGCTTGGGTTGCACCGTGAGCAACGAGGTGTTCATCGCCGACTTGACCAAAATGCCGCACCTGCTGGTTGCCGGTGCCACCGGTAAAGGTAAATCGGTGGGTCTGAACGCCATCATTACATCGTTACTGTACAAGAAGGGCCCGTCGGAGCTGAAATTTGTCCTTGTGGATCCCAAACGCGTCGAGTTCAGCGTGTATGCCGACCTCGAGAAATACTATTTTGCCAAGGCTCCCGGCGAGGAAAAGGCCATCATCACCGACACCGACCGCGTCATCAAGACGTTGAACTGCCTCGTGCAAGAGATGGAAGACCGCTACAAGGTGTTTGAGGAAGTGAGGGTGCGCAACGTGAGCGACTACAACGAGATGTGGCGCCGTGAACTGCGTGAGATCCGCGACGAGCACGGTGAGAAGAAATATCGCTACATGCCCTATATCGTGGGCATCATCGACGAGTTCAGCGACATGATCATGACTGCCGGCAAGGAGGTAGAAACTCCCCTGGTGCGCATCGCCCAGAAAGCCCGCGCCGTGGGTATCCACATGATCATCGCCACCCAGCGCCCGTCGTCCAAGGTCATCACCGGTCTGATCAAGGGTAACTTCCCCGGCCGCATCGCCTTTGCAGTTGCCCAGCGCATCGACAGCCAAATCATCATCGACCGCACCGGAGCCCAGCAGCTCATCGGCCGTGGTGACATGCTGTTCCAGATCGATGGCGAGCTGACACGTCTGCAGTGCCCGTTTGTTGATACCCCCGACATCGTCCGCATCAGCGACTTTATCAAGGAGCAGGAAGACAACGACCGCGACATCAACCACGAGGAGCCCTATCTGCTGCCCGAATACGTCGGCAAGGACGAGGGAGGCGGCAGCGATGCCAACGTGGGCAACGTCAAGGACCGCGACCCGCTGTTCGAGGAAGCCGTGCGCTTCATCGTCATGGGCAACACCGCCAGCACCTCGTCACTGCAGCGTCGCTACGAGATCGGCTACAACCGTGCAGGTCGCCTAATGGACCAGATGGAGCACGCCGGTATCGTGGGTCCCGCCCAAGGCAGCAAACCGCGTCAGGTGCTTGTCAGCCCCATGGACATCGACCAGCTGTTCTCCAATTAACATGACATCAAGTGCCAGCCTCAACGGGGTTGGCACTGTTTTTGCTGCCTCAATCGTCTAGAGTATAAAAAAACAGATAACAACAGAATGACAATGAAAAGATCCTTTATAGCTATCATCGCAGCCGTGGCCGCTCTTGCAGCACTGGCACAGACACCCAGCGCCATGCTCGACAAATGTGTGGCCGCCATCAACGCCAGTGGCGGCGTGACCGCCGATTACAGCATCACCACGTCCCAAGGCACGAGCAAAGGAACGATTGCCATGCAAGGCAACAAGTTCCGCGTCTTCTCACCCGAAGCCAAGAGCTGGTATGACGGGAAAACCCAATGGTCGTGGTCACCCGTGACAGGCGAAGTGAACATCACCTCGCCCACTGCCGATGAATTGCAGTTGACCAACCCCATGGCTGCTGTACAGCACTTCAAGGCCGCTTTCAACATGAAGAAGGCCAAAGCAAAGACAGCCAACACCTATGTCATCAAGCTCACGCCAAAGAAGAAAGACAACATCAAGACGTTGTGGCTCTACTTTGATGAGAAAACTTCATTGTTGCGCACTGCCCGCTTTGAGATGAACGACAAGACGGTATATAACATCCGCATCACCGGCTATCAGCACAAGTCATTGCCCGCCAGCACGTTCACCTTCAATAAGTCACAAGTGCCCGCAGGAACCCAGGTAGTGGATTTGCGTTAGTCAATGTTCCTTACAGCGATTATCCTGTATCCAAACAACCAACCCTAGACTTAAGACAAAGAAACGAATGTTCCATTTTTTAATAGGACCTGCTGTTGGAGCCGTCATCGGCTATATCACTAACGATATCGCCATCCGCATGTTGTTCAGGCCTCATCAGCCCAAGTACTTCATGGGGATTCACATCCCCTTCACTCCGGGCATCATCCCCAAAGAGAAAAACCGCATTGCAGGAGCCATCGGCAAAGCGGTGAGCGAGAACCTGATGAATCGCGAAGTGCTGGAAAAGAGCCTGCTGAGCGAGGAAATGCTCGGCAAGATCGGTGATGCCATCGACGAGTTTGTCATCACCCAGCGAGGCAACAACGAGACCATCGAGCAGTTTGCCGGCCATTACCTGCCACAACAGGACATCGAGACCATGCGCACCGATGTGACCGGCAGCATCGTCAAGATGATAACCGGCAAACTCGAGAACAGCAACCTGGGTGAAAGCATTGCCCGCCTTGCCACCCAACACGTCATGGAGAAGACGCGCAAGAGCGTGGCGGGACGACTCGGTGCCGACCTGTTCCTGCACCCTGTTGCCCAGCTTGTCGAGGGTGTCCTTGCCAAGCACATCAACGAAATCCTGCACAACAACTCAAGTCAGATGGTCGAGGGCCTTGTCCATGATGAATCGCAACGGTTGATGGGCATGACGATGAGCGAACTGATGACCGGCCACGACGAGCAGGCAGCGCAAATCAAAAGCGGAATCCTGAGCGCCTACCGCGTCATCATCACCGAGCACTTGCCCCGCATCCTCCAGGACATCGACATCAGCGCCATCATCGAGCAGCGCATCAAGGACATGGACATGAACGAGGCCGAAGCCATCATCCTCGACGTGATGAAAAAGGAACTGCGCGCCATCGTGTGGCTCGGCGCCCTGCTGGGTTGCATCATGGGCACCATCACATCCTTGTTCTGATGATGACAAATGTATTCTATATTTTTCATGTCAATTATTCAGTCTATTCATGCCGATTAATAAATAAATGAGTATATTTGCACTAATAACCGAGAGCAAACAGTTGTTTTATTAACTTTATAAATTTTAATTCAAGATTCATTATGAAAAAATTACTCTTCACTCTTGCAGCTATGTTGATGGCCAGCAGTGCATTTGCCGGTCACTGGGTAACCTTTGAAGCCGAAGACTTCGAGTACACCTCGGGTGATTTCTTTGTTGACAAGGACAACGTTGTTCTTGAAGGCTATGGCAGAATCGATGAGGACCATTTCCGTTTCTATGCCAACCACAACGTGATCGTATCTCACACTGGCGGTATCATGAAGATCGAATTCACCTGTATCGGCGAGGACGAGGGCCAATATGGTCCCGGTAATTTTGACCTCAACTCAAGAGGTGACTACTCCTTCGAGGGCAACATCGGTCTTTGGGAAGACGGTTACTTCACTGGCGCTGATTTCACCCCCTACGAGGAGGGCGCTTATTTCGGAAATGAAGCTGTAACTCCGCTGCAGCAAGTCAGCCTCGAAGCTGATTATCAGGTACGCTGCACCAAGATCAGAGTTTACGTTCTCGATAACGAGCCCGTCACCGTTGGTGCTCCCGTATTTAGCGGCTACACCATTGACGGCGTCACCGGTTATGGCGTTGGCATCACCCCGACCACCGAGAATAGCGAAATCATGTACCGCGTCCTGATCTGGGATCCCGTTAACGAGGAGTGGGTCGTAAGAGACGACTGGAATCTCTATGATGGCAACGAGCGCGAGATCTGGTTCGAGAACAACGGTGAGAAGGTTCGCATCGAGGCTTACGCCTTCATCGGCGAGAACAGGAGCCAGGATGTAGCCTACGAGTTCACTGTAGCAACTGGTATCGAAGAGCTCATGGGTGGCAAGACCGTTGCCAGCACTCGCTACTTCAATGTAGCTGGTCAGGAGATGAAGCAGGCCGAGGGTCTGACCATCGTGGTTACCACCTACACCGACGGCACCACCAGTGCTGCTAAGGTTGTTAAATAAGCTACCGGCTGTTAGCAGAAGACATGAAGAGGCGCAATAAATTGCGCCTCTTTTTTTGGTAGTCAATGAGATAGCCGTTATATTTTTTTTGACTTT
>Ga0310694_10006947_pt1 | contig 10674 bp, 8 predicted proteins | sample 174DNAGHGhighgp2_FD_203884 | JGI IMG/M metagenome (GOLD analysis project Ga0310694, IMG submission 203884) | Sheep rumen microbial communities from Palmerston North, Manawatu-Wanganui, New Zealand - 1742 DNA GHGhigh gp2 (v2) (version 2) | ecosystem: Host-associated > Mammals > Digestive system >... | reverse complement strand
AAAGGAAACCAAACGCAAATGACAATCCGAAAATACGAAGAGAATAACCTCGACGGCATGATCGCCGTCTGGAACGAGATTGTGGAGGCGGGCGACGCATTCCCGCAAGAGGAACCGTTGACGCCAAAGGCCGGTGTCGAATTCTTTGCCGCGCAGACATATACAGGCGTCGCGGTGGACGAACGGGGAACGGTTCTGGGACTGTATATTCTCCATCCGAACAATGTCGGACGCTGCGGACACATCTGCAACGCGAGCTATGCTGTCCGCTCAAAGTGCCGTGGGCGGCACATCGGCGAAAAGCTCGTCCTTGACTGCCTTGCACAGGCGAAGAAACACGGGTTCGGCGTTCTCCAGTTCAACGCCGTAGTCGAAGGCAACATTCATGCGCGACACCTTTACGAGCGCCTTGGCTTCACCCAGCTTGGAACTATTCCGCACGGCTTCCGCATGAAGGACGGCTCCTTCGCCAACATCTGCCCGTACTACAAAGAACTCGCCTGACACCGTTGCGCGACGGCGCGCGCAGGCGAGCGGACTCTATTACTCTCCACCTGGCAAATTGCGCTTCCCGGTGATGCTGTCGAGTTCAATTCGGTAGATGCGTACGGCGGAGAGCCTCCAGCAGGTGTCAAGCGGCACGTTGTCGAAGCCGCAATGTTCGCAAATCAGCCGCAGCCCCTCAAGTATTTCCTTGTCGTCCTCTACAACTTTGCACTTTCCAAAACCGATAACGCTTTCGTAGCGTGTCGTGATTCCATGTGCCTCGACTTCATATCCGAGGAAGATGTCGCCTTCGACGCACACGCGCCCGTCAGCATCCAACATGTCAGCCTTCATGCCTTTGCGGGCACAATGGAAATAGACGACGGGCTTCTCGCCGCTCAAATCCAAGCCGAACGAAACGGGGACCACGTATGGGCCGTCAATCCCCGTTAGGCCGATTCGCACCGTGTCGCACCGCCGGAGAATGTCGAGGACATCTTTTTTGTCTGTTACTTCACGATCTTTTCTTCTCATATTCTGCATCCTTTCAACTGCGACGTTTAGGTTCAAGGGACAGCGCACGGAAATGTTGCGCCGGGATGGTAGGCTAGTGGAAGTTGCGTGATGCGGGGGACTGGCTTGCCGGCAAGGAACGTTATTGCCAGTTCTGCCGCCTTCTCTCCGTACAAGAACGGGTCGTCCTCGATGCAGGCAAGCGAACCAGGGAACGGCGGCGGACTTCCGCGCCGCACGGACGCTACAATCCGCACATCTTCGGGAATCTTCACGCCGCGCCTCAGCAGCGACACGATTGCCGCCGCTGCCGCGTAATCGTCGTCGAAATAGATGAGGTCGGGAAGCATAAGCCTTCCATCCGTCAACCGCCTCTCAAAGAAATCCGTCGTCCCGCGCTGGATGTTCTCAATTGGATCCATTCCGTCGAACGGCGCAATCTGCCATATTTCAGTTGCGATGCCAAACCGTTCCCACGGCATCGCATCCGCATATTCATTCTGTGGCTTGAGCCGCACATGCGCAATCTTCCGCACTTCAGATTCCACACAATGCCGGGCAAAGTCATCCATTGCGCCCGAATCGTCAAGGCGCATTTGCCCGACGACCTTCGGCAACGGACGCTTCCTCTCGGAACATGTGATCACAGGCACGTCGGCGGCGACAATCCGCTTCACCGTCGATGCGTCGTGCCCATGTCCCGTCCCCAGAACCACGGCAAGGCTCACGGGCTGGCGCAGGATAGCGTTCAACGGCTCCATGTCGAACTCTTCCGCAGCGACGGAAACGACAGACGGCAGATAGTTCGCCCGGATGAGGCGTTCGCGCAAGATGCCGTTCACGCGGGAATAGAAGAAGTTGCTGCGCGTCTCGAAGTCCACAATCACCACATGGCCGCGCCAAAGCCGCGTCGTGCTGTCCAGCACAACCGTCCCCACGCCCGGACGAGGATTGATGCGCCCCGCGTCCACCAGGCGACGTATCGCGTTGCGCACGACGATCAGGCTTACGCCGGTCGCCTCCGCAAACTCGTCCAGCGTCGGCAGAATGTCGCCCGGCTTCCAGAAACCCGTCTCTATGCCGCGCTCCACGCCGTGCTCTATCTGCGAGGTCAGCGGCTCTGCGCCGTTCCGGTCAATCTCAAAAGGTAGTTTCATGTGCCACATATTATAGCAAAATCCCCATCTCCGTGAACTGCGCCGCCGCATTGAGGAAGTGCGCCGTCAGCCAAAATACCGTCCACTTCTCGGAATATCCGCCGCGCAGCTTCCGCACGTCGTTCATTTCGCCCTGCTGTGCGAAATTTGTCTGCTGAATCTGCTCGCCGAGCGAACCGGAGGCGTCCGTCAGCTGAAAGCAGCTTCGATACATCACGGCGGCAAGGCGCTTCAGCCTTTCGTCGCCAAGGTATTCGCCCATGCGCCATATCTCAGGCGTGGTCAGAACCCCGAACGCATCGAGATGCTGGTTCTGCGCCGAGACCACCGTCCATCCCGTCGATTTGAACGCATGGTCGCTAAGCCGTCCGGGCGGATAGGTGGCGTCCCACACCATCGTGTAGGTGAGCATCATGTTCATCGCATGACGCGCCAACCGCGCATAGCGACGCTCTGCCGCCGCGTTCCCGGACGCAACCGCGTTGCGCAGCAGCTCCAGATAGCCCTGAAACGCCGCGTAAGCGCCCTCCTTGTCCTCGCACGAAGCGTCCAGCGTACCGCCCCAATAGACGGCGTCGTAGCCGAAGTATTTCCGCTCAAACGTTCCCGCGAGTTTCTGCGCCGCCGCGAGGCAATCCGGCCTGCCAAACATCTCCGACGCCACGACGAGCGGCGCCACAAGAAAGCCGGGACCCGTCGAATCAGGCTCACGCCAGTCCTTGCGCAGAATGTCCGCCGCCACTGCGTCCGCAACCTTCATCGCGAACCGCCGCCACTTCGACGTGTCGAGCCGCCCTTTGCCGCCCCGCTCAGCAAACCGTATGGCCTTCAGCACGGAATACAGCCCCTGCCCGCACGAAACCGGGTCGCCGCCAACCGCTTCGCCAAGAGCGAAATCCGCGCCAGTCTTCTGGCCCGTCTTCATGTCGAACGTCACGCGGAACAGTCCATCGGTCTGCACCGTGTCCGCAAAGGCGTCGCAGAGGAAGTCGAGGGAACGCTGCGCCTTGTCCCAGTCGGACGGATCGAGGTTCAGCACCGGCAGCGCATACCCGCACGTGGCCGCGCATCCGCACCAGCCAATCGTCAAATGCCGCCATTGATAGTGCTGGTCGTACATGTCAAAGCCGCAGGCATTGGGGACAGGCCCTTCGACCCAGCGCGACAGCGCAAACTTCCGCTTTGCCTTCACGATTTCGCCGAACTTCTCGAACCTCTCGGCGTCATACGGCCTGAACAGGCCAAGCGACACGTCAAGCGCCTGCTCGAACCCGAACGCCACTTCCGTCGCCGTTCCCGTCTCGATCCAGAACGTCTTTTCCACGACCTGCCCCGGCAGAAGCGTGATGTAGGCTTCGTCGTACGGCATGGCCGCATTCTGCAATGCCTTCACGACAGACCGCCGGCGATTGTACCCAACGGGGCCGGAGAGCATCACAATATCCGCGCCGCCGCTTGCAGTCTCCACGCCAAGGCTCCACCATAGATCTTCGCGCTTCGCCCCGCGAACAGGAGATGGCAGCACATGCAATGCCGCGAACGCGCCCGTCTTTGCGTCTTCAAGGAGCGCAAACGGCATTGGGACGCGATGCTCCTCGAAAATGGCGAACTCGCCCGGCTCCCCCGCGAACACGGGAACCCTGCCGTCCGTGCGCCCCTTGTTGGACGGATTGCCGTAGAGCAGAACGCCCGGAATGAACGGCTTCAACGTCTTCGCATCGCCGACCATGCGATAGCGCACGGAGAGCGACACCTGATCCAGCGGCTCGGCACCGGTCCACGTCCAACGGCGCACGACCTTTACCAGGCTTTCGGCAACCCTCTCGCAGGAATCGGAGACGATAAGCCCCGGCACATTACTACGCCATTCGCGCACCCAGCCGTTCGTCCAGCCAAGTCCGATTTCAGGCTGAAGCAATTCCGCCGCCGCCGACAGCGGCAGCAGCCAAAGGATTGTCGTCCATATCCTTCTACACTTCATCGCCAAAGTTCGCTCCTCGCTTCACGCCGCACCTTGCATCCTGCGGCAGAATTTTGTACAATGCTCCCGTTTTCAACAAAGCAGACAGCAGGAGACAAAGAAATGCCAAAAGTCATTGACGCGCCCATCCATCGTTGCCGCCCTTCAGAGGACACGCTGTTAGACCAGATCGAGCTTTCGCGAGACATCGACATCTCCCGCCGCGAGTTCGCCGAAGGCAAGGGGATTCCAAGCGAGGAAGTATTTCGAGAGATGGATGAGTTGATCAAGGGTTGGGCACAATAAAGGAGACATGTTTGATGACGCCCAAATGGTCGCCACACGCCAGAAGACTTCTTGCAGACATACTTCACACAATCACCGTTGAACTTTCCAAGGAGGATGCCGCACGTTGGAGTCACCGCATCCAGTCCGAAACTAACCAGCTCGCCGACTTTCCCAACATTGGCGCAATGATTCCTCTTGTCTGCTTCCATACCGTTCCCGCAAACGCCGACCGGCTCCGCCAGATAATCTGCCGCCCCTACCGCATCGTGTACGAGCCTGCCGAAGGCGAAATCCATATCCTTTCCATCCGCCACGCGCGTATGCTCGTCGCGGAAGACGACACGAACTGGTCGTAATCCGCGATCACGCATATCGAGCCTGCGCCGGAGACCGCCTGATTTCCTCGCCCCTCGCCTCATCGCTCCTATTGGATGGAGATAACCAAGCCCCTTTTCGGACGTAGAGGCTCAATCGCTATCATGTCTGGAGTGACCCAGTCCCTATTGCCGTCAGTGCGCGTGACCGGAAGGAAGTCCAGGACAATCGTATTCTCCCCGTCCCTGAACACTTTTGAACCCACCTTTACGTCAAAGGTGACCGTCTGTGACGTAGCGATGCTGGAGTTGGTGTGAACTGGCGTTCCATTGACCGTCATCACAAGCGAATTGGTCAACGGGGCTTCGCCCTTCCAAAGACAGTTGTAGCTCATGCGCATGCCAAATATCTCCGCCGCGCCCTGCGGCAAGTTCCAGACGATTGTCCTCGCACGGTGTATCCTGTCGCCGTAGTCGCGTCCCACGTAGCGGACAAACTCCTTCAGGTTCAGCGAGTCGGTATTCCACGTATCTGGGGCAAGTATGGTTCCAAAAGCATACGTCGGGTTGACCACGCCGTCCGAAGTCGCGTCCGCCACGCTGCCGTCAACGATGCCCGCATGCCAGTTGCCGCCGAGTTCGATAACGTCATAGATGAGACTGCCCGCTCCATTGTCCGTTCGCGTGAGCGTCAGAACATGGTCGCCGATAGTGAAGTTCTCCGCCTTGATGTAGAGATAGGCTGATTTCATCGCCGCGCCAGACGGACGGGCAAGGACACAGAAATCATCAAGCGCCCTGCCGTCAAGCTCAACGGCAATCGTTCCAGCCGCCGAACCCTGCTGCGGGGAGAAACGAAGCCAGTGCGCCGTGTTCGCCGCGTACTTGTCCACCGCGAACGGGATGCTGAACGTCGCGCCCTTTGTGAGCGTCGTCGGGAACGCCCGCTTATCGCTTGCGAGCGGATCGAGCGTGACCGTCGCACCCGCCGCCGGTGCCGCGCCGCCGTACATCTCCGCCGTGCATTCCTCTTCGCCAAGACGGAAGCGGTTGGGCGCACCACCGCCGAACGCCTCGCACACCTCGCGGTCGCTCAGCACGCGATTCCACATGGCGAACATCTGGATGTCGCCCCAGAAGTTGTCGTTGCCATCACCAGCGCCGTCTGTGCCGTTGACGTACCAACGCGGTCCGCCAAGATAATTGAGGGTCGGCCAGAAGTTGGTCGTGTAGCTGGAGTGGCTATATGGCACCGTGTAGTTGGAATACCAGCGGACATTGTTTGTGCAGGCAAGCGAAGCACGAACGCAATGGCTCTCCGCCCTGCCATCGACCGTCACGGCGACTTCAATCCATTCGTTGGTCTGCACACAAAGGTCGGTAAACGCGGGCTGACTATTGCCAAGGGACAGCTTCAAGTAGCTCTTGGTGTCGTTTGAATTGTTTATGTTGCGCCCAAAGCCGATACGAATCTCCTTTTTCTCGCCTCCCTTGGACGTGTCCGTCTCTGTCTTCCAAATCCACGAATTGCCGCCCGCCACGCAAAAATCATCAATGCGGCAACGGAAGAGAATCGTCCACTGGTCGCTGGTTATGAGCTTGCTGCTGTTGTTCATCACGAACATTTGCGAATATGGATATTTCTTGCCGCTCGGTGCCTGCGGAAGATAAAGGCACGGCCACTTGGCGGTCTTGTTGCCCCATGCCGTGAAGTGTACGTCATTTGTACGAATCCTAAAACGCGAGTTGTTGTACACATCGCCATTTCCAGTCGCATAGTTGAGTATCTGGGTATCGGAGGTGGAAAGCGCTCCATGCCGCGCATCAGGCAGTTCACTTCCTGTGCTACTGCCGTTGCACTTACGTGGAATGGTTGTTCCGGCATAGTCGTTGCCCGTCCAGTAGCCATCATTGTTCAGATCAACAGCACCGTTGTACCACAAAATCGCGTCCCTCCAGACGCTTGCGCCGAAAGTAGCCATACATCCCATCGCAACAGTCAGCACGACAGTCGCACGAATGCAATTATGGTTTATTCTTTTCATAGTCTTTGTCTCCTTATTCATAAGTTGGGTGTTTTCAAGTGGTTTTCAGCCTTAAATCGCAGAAATTGGCGTTTTCGACCAGCGGAAAAGTCTTCTCCTGTTGCAGGAGACGCTTTTTCCGGTCGGAAAAACCGCCGCCTGTCGCAGGAGGAGATTTCCCCAAGCGGAAAAGTCGTCTCCTGTCGCAGGGGACGATTTCCCCAGCCGGAAAAGTCGCCTCCTGTTGCAGGAGGCGGTTTCCCCGTGCGGAAAAATCGCCGCCTGTCGCAGGAGGCTTCTGCCCCAAGCCTGGAAAACGCCAATCACGGCGCGGAAGCTCCTCCGTTGTCGGGTTCGGGGGCTGGCTCCGGCGTCGGCTCCGGCTCCGGGTCGTCCTTGCCCTGCCACTTCGCGGGCTGGGCGGCGATTGCCTTGTAGTGTTCGATTATGCCGCACACCTCCTGTATCGCCGCGTCGATTTCGGGAAGCGGCGTGATGCGGGATGCCGCGTTCACCTGATGGAACGACTCGATGAGCAGCGTCGTCACGGCCTTGCGGAGAGACGCGGTAGTGTCGCCGCCCTTTTCGGCGGCGCGAGAGCCGCGCTCCACGTCGCGGGCGCTGATGATCGCGGCAACCTCCTGGTTCGCCAGGTTCAGCGCGGAGACGATGTTGGTAAGACCAAGCGCTTCCAGAGCACGGCCGTTGTCGTCATTGTCGAGGTCGCGCATAAGCCCCTTTAGCTCGGTGGTCTCCTTCGAGAGCTCGTGCGTCCACACGCCCTTGTAGGGTGTAATTTCGCTGCGGAGCGTAAGCGCGTGGGCGTAGAGCGGATGCGACGGGTCAAGTTCCATCAAGTAGCTCCACGCATGGTAGAACGCCTTCCAGAGCGCGTCGCGGTTTGCGTCCGCCTTGGCGATTTCCAGCGTCTCGTCGTAGGCGCGTTGGCGGTTGATGAACTCCGAGAGGCGCGTCACCGCCGCCGAGAGCTGCGGGCCGATGCTCAGGAGAGCGAGCTTGTCGAAGCCCTGTTTCACAAATGCCGCGACGACGCTCTCTCCAAAGTTGGTGAATGCGGCGACGGTCAGCCGGTGACCGCCAGTCCAATCAGGTATTTCCAGTCTTGCCATGTCAGTTTATCCTTTCTCCGCAGTGCGGGTTTTGTTTTAGAAAATCGTTTTGCTTCATCACGATTCGTTCAAGCGGCGGAAGCGTGAAGCAGATGTTGCCGCCCTCCGTCCGCAGATCACGCGGCGCTCCGTAGAGGACCTGCCCGCCCGCAAACGGAAGCGAAACCTTCGCCTCCTTGTCGTGCGCATTCACCGCCACAAGCCGACGTTCCGCACCAAGCGTCCACGCCATCGCATATACGCCGTCCGCATCCTCCGCCAGCAGCTCGCCCTTGCCGTCCAGCAGAAACGGCATCAGCCCTTGCAGTTCGGCGGGGAACGTCTTCGCCGCTTCCAGCAGGTCGGGCTCCTTGAGAATGTCGAAACTGGGATCGAAATACGTATAGTAGATGATACCCTTCACGCCACCCATCAAGGCGAGGTAGCTCATCAAGCGGAACTCCCGCGCATCGGGGCAACGCGGCCAGTCCCCGCTCTTGTCGTATTGCTGTCCGCCAAACGCCTGACAAACCGCCCACAAAGCGGTGTCAACGCGGGTCGCCTCCACCTTCGCCTGCCTGGAGTAGCGATACACGTCGCCGATGAAGTGGCGCGGCACGGGATACAGGTCCGGCGCGAGCACGTCAGTGCCGGCGGCGTAGCGCTTGTATTGGCTCGGCATACAGATCACCGTGTACGCCAGATGATCCGGGTCCAGCTGCTTGAAGCGGTCATACCGCGCAAACATCTGTTCGGGCGTGATGCCCCTGCGCGCCGGTTCGTCGCCGGGATTCCACCCCATCACCGCCGGCCTGTCCCTATACTTCTCGATCACCGGCCCAGGATCGCCCGCAAACTCCGTGATCACCCTCACGCCGAGCCGTGCGCACTCGTCAAGGAATGCGCCGTGGCTGCTGCCTTTGCATGACACGTGAACTGTATTGTAGCCCCATGCCGCAATGTTCCGAACCATGCGGAGGCAATCTTCCGTCGGGACATTCCACGCAACCTGGTAGAATCCGAGCGGGAAGAACGGCTTTCCGTTCTCAAGCAATACATGGTCACCGCGCATCCTGTACTTCGGCTCCGGGTGAGTGAAGAACTCCGCCTCGACGGACTCGCCCCAATCGAATAGGCTGCGCGTCTTCTCATCCAGCTCCGCCAAGAATCCCGAACGATAGGTCAGCCTCGCTTGAAGCACATGCTTGCCGACTGGAAGCGACGTCGCCGGAATCGTCCATGCGCCGTCCTTCGCCTCGCGCTCGTTCCATTCACCACTGTCAATACGCCACGCTATCCCCGTCAGTTTGTCGCGTCCTTCCGCAGCAGGAGCTATCGCAACATGTGCCGAAACGTCGTCGCCAGGGTAGAAGTGCTTCCGTTTCAGGCGAAGCGCAATCGTCTCCGGCGAAGTCTCCTCCCACTCGCAAGAGAGAATTGTGCGCCCGTCAAATGTCACCTTCAACTGCGACGCCACCGTGCCGCTCCGCACGAGTGCGCATGATGGCGACAGCACCACCTCGCCGTTCGCCGGCACAACCGCCTCATCCATTCCATTCGCCTCAACCGTTCCCTTCGCTCGGTCGTTCCGCGCTACAAGCGTCGCCGTCACCCTCTGCCCGCACTCCGGCGAAACTTTCAATCGAAGCCTGCTGATGCGCTCCGCCGGATTGCCACCGGAAAGGTTCGGCTCGAAGGATTCAATCGCAATTCCCCTTTCGCGCAAACGGCTGTCAGTCACGATGTTCTCAAGGAGCGCGGATGCGATGGGGCTGTTCTGCAGGGATGCTGCGGACGTAAGGACAACCATGCCATTCCCCACGCGACGATAGGCGAAAAGCGCCGCACCGTCCACGCAGACGATTGGAGTGCGCCAGTCCGCTCCGAGCTTCGTCAGATGCGCCCACTGCCCGTAGTTTTTCTGAAACAGCCACCCAAGGGGCCTCGGGCAGGAAAGAAGCGGGTCAGGATGTATGGTCATTGTCCGTGTAGCGTCTGACGGCTTCGTGTGAGCCGAGCAGAGCGCGCATCCACATTCAAACCCCGGACCGAACGCCGCCACCCAGTCATCCAAGACACTTGCGTAGTTCGCATCCGTCACGACAAGTATTCCGCCGCTCGCAAGCCATTCGCGCCACGCCGCCGCAAACGGCGCCATCTTCACTGTCTTCGTGTAGTTTGCCAGCAATGCCGCAATGACGAGGCGATATGCGCCAAGCTTCTCCGTCAGTTCCGGCAGACGGACGTTCTCGTATTTGTCGAACGCCAACCCGACCTTTTTCAGATGTGCGTCAAACTCGGTGGCCGCCGAACCGCCGCTGTAGCCACTGTACACCACCGCCGCCCGCTCTGGCGGCGCGGCCACCGCCACGCTCCAGCAAAGCGCGACAACTGCAAGTACACCTGCGAAGCAAAGTTTTGAGCGATACAAGTTTTCCATGGCGTTCTTTCTTTTGATTCATCCCGAAAACCTACCTTGGCTTTCAAGATGCCGCGTATTATACAGAATAAGCAGAATAAAGTCAAGCAGCCCTGTCCGGGATTTTATCAATTTTTCAACCGGGAGCGGTCTGATGATCGGTGGCGACTCGGTGGGGCGGCAACCCTGCAAGGGTCTGCAACTGACTATCGCCTCTTTACGGCCCGCTGGTGGGTTCCAGTCTCACATAGCCGCCGACGGGGACGGCTACACGGTTCAGTCCGCCTTTGAGCACCTGCCGCCCGATGGCGTTCCCGAACGTGTCGAACACCTCTGCGGCGGTTTCCGCGCCGCCGATGTCTATGACGAGCGATGGCGTCTGCGAGGCGTTCAGCGCGAAGACC
>Ga0310694_10006944_pt1 | contig 10679 bp, 5 predicted proteins | sample 174DNAGHGhighgp2_FD_203884 | JGI IMG/M metagenome (GOLD analysis project Ga0310694, IMG submission 203884) | Sheep rumen microbial communities from Palmerston North, Manawatu-Wanganui, New Zealand - 1742 DNA GHGhigh gp2 (v2) (version 2) | ecosystem: Host-associated > Mammals > Digestive system >... | reverse complement strand
ATTAAGTCCGTTTGGTACATACAATTATAATTCAATTCAGTCTTTGAAAAGTTTGGTGAATAAACAAATTGCCTTTGTTGCAGCCAACATCTCTTTAATTTTAAAAGATAAGGTGTGGTTTGATTTGGGTGGCACGGAAGACGTTGCTCATGAGGTAAGTTCTATTTTGATGTCGTATAATGCACTTTCGGCTTGTTTTGATAATTATGAAAAAATGCATGAATCTGAACCTGATATGTATGATTATATAGATGAGATTGATTCCTGATTTTTTATTCAGCTGGTGAAACGGCTCGACACGGTCGAGTCGATGTTGACAATTGTCTACGAGTACATAAATTTTATTAAGAAAAGGAATGAACAGTTGCAAAAAATGCAACAACTGCAATTCTTGCGTTCTGCGTTAGGCCTCCAGCCACTTGCGACTATGCCGCGAGAGCCCGCCCCCGGCCCTGGCCGGGGAACGCCCGTAATTGTTTAATTAGTCGAAAAAAAATCTCTTAGACCTATTGACAAACCGAATCTGTTTGTGTATATTTGATGGTGAACAAATGTGCACTATGTACAAAATTTGTTTGATTACAAGATGTATTTGAATATATCTATTCCGGATAGTGAGAAAATTCCCTTCACGAGTTTTCTTATGACGACTCCGGATTCTATTTGCCGTGCGAAAGATGAAGGCTATACCCTTTGGGGCTATAACAAGTTACGAATTCTTAACGCATCATTCCTTGTAGCCGAAAAAGAAAGAATTTAAGACTGATTCCTCCCATTTTTTTCTATTTTTGCACCCAATATGCTTTTTTCAGAACTTCCCCTTGCGAACCCGTTGCAGCGTGCGGTACGCGCTGTAGGTTACGAACAGCCTACTCCCATTCAGGAAAAGTCTATCCCGAGCTTGCTCGAGGGCAAGGACCTGCTTGGCATTGCCCAGACGGGAACGGGGAAGACGGCTGCGTTCGCGCTTCCGATTCTGCAGTTGCTGCTGGATTCGGGAAAGTTCCGTGCGCCTAAGACTTGCCGTGCGCTGATTCTTTTGCCGACGCGTGAGCTTGCGATTCAGGTGGAAGAGTGCTTTAAGCAATATGCGCAGTTTACGGCGATTTCGACGGCATGCATTTTTGGTGGCGTGAGCGATGTCAGCCAGAAGCGCAACCTAATTCGCGGAGTCGATGTGCTGGTGGCGACTCCGGGCCGCTTGCTCGACCTCATTAACCAGAAGGCGGTTTCGTTGAAGGCGTTGGAGTTCTTCGTGCTCGACGAGGCCGACCGCATGCTCGATATGGGGTTCATCCACGACATTCGCAAGGTGGTGGCATTACTCCCGCAGAACAGGCAGAATCTGTTCTTCAGCGCGACTATGCCCGATGACATCACGAAGCTTGCCGCGACGATTTTGCGCCCGAACCCAGTGAGGGTGGAGGTGGCGCCGCAGAGCACGCCCATCGAGCGCATCCATCAGGAACTTTACCGTATTGACAAGCGCCGTAAGGGCGCTCTCCTCAAGGAACTTCTGCTTGCGCACCCCGAAATGAAGAAGGTGCTGGTCTTTAGCCGCACCAAGCACGGCGCGGATAAAATCACGCGCGTGCTCGAAAAGGCGGGCATCAAGTGCGCCGCGATTCACGGGAACAAGAGCCAGAATCGCAGGCAAGAAGCTTTAGGCAACTTCAAGTGCGAACAGATTCGCGTGCTGGTGGCGACCGACATCGCCGCCCGTGGAATCGATGTGGACGATGTGTCGCATGTGTTCAACTACGACCTGCCCGATGTCCCGGAAACGTTCATACACCGCATTGGACGTACGGCCCGCGCCGGCAAGGACGGTATCGCGATTTCGTTCTGCGCTCCTGACGAAGAGCAGGATCTGCGCGCTATCGAGAAGCTGACTCGCATCAGTATTCCCGAAGGCGACAAGGCGATTTTCGAAAAGCTTCCGCCTCCGCAAAAGGAGACTCCCGAAAGCGAGATGCGCAATGCTCGCGGCCGCGGATTCCCCCAAGGCAACCGTCATGGCAACAAGCAGAATCGCCACGAAAACCGTAACGGGCAGAACCGCCGTGAAAATCAGCAAAATGATGCTCGCGCCCCACAAGATCAGCGAAAGTCGCAGAACGCCAAGCATCGGCCGCAGAATCAGCAGAGCCAGGCTCCGCAGAACCGCGAAAAGCCGAACGGCGGTATTCCGCAGAACCAGGAAGGTCGCCGCACCATCGGCAAGAACCGTCCGGGTTCCCGCGCCCGTAAGCGTATGCGCGAAGAGGCTGCTCGCCAAGCGATGCAGCCTCGTCAGTCCTAGTGTCTTAATTTTTTACTTGGCTTCGTACAGGAACCATTCCCACTGGAGCTCGACCTTCTTGTTGTCGGTCTTGACTTCGGTGGTTTTCTTGTTTTCGATGAATCCGATGTCCTTGACCTTGATGCACTTGTTCAGGACGGTTTCGTTTTCGAAATGGTCTTCCAGCTCGTTCTTGTCGATGACAATCGGGCAGATTTCGAGGGCATCAATACCGCGTGGAATAAGCACGGCGGTCGCCTTCTTGCCGTTCCACTTCTTGACGTTCAGGGTATCAAGTACCAGTGCCGTAATGGGCTCGTAACCGGAGGAGTCCTCTTCGATAAAGGTCTTGACGATGAACCGGATGTCAGGGTCGCCGACTTCTTCGCTGTCACTGATGCTGTCCGCCACCTGTTCGTACTTGGTCAGGGTGAGGTTGAGCATCTTGTTGACTGCCAGGTAGTGGACGCTTTCGGGGGAGTCGGGATCAGTAGAACCCGGCTTGTGCGGATTGGCCGAGGCTTCCTTGGCGCGCAGGAATTCACCCTTGTCGCCATAGTTCACGGTATCCGAAACCATAGTCACGATAATCGAGAGGTCCGTATTGTCGGAGTATTTTTCGAGGAAGTTCTCGCAACGTAGCTTTCGTTTCGCCTTGTCGGTAATTTGTTTGTTTTCTTGCATGCAGCGGTAGAAGTCCACGTTCGCGCGCTGCTTGTTCAAGTCTGCCAGCGCCTTGTCTATCTTGCTCTGCGAAAATCCGTGCTGCTTTTCGTTTTCGACTTCAATAGGGTTGTCGCTACACGCCGTAAACTGGAGCGCGGTCGCAAAAAGGAATGCAAATCCGATTGTCTTGAACATAAAGTTTTTCTGTGTCATATAAGCCCCCGATTACCTTATGCTGAAGTCCAGGAAGAATCGCCAGGAGAAGTTGGAGTCGTGGCCCAGCGGGTAGTACCTGTGGCTGTTGTCCTTGGTCGCCCCGCCAATGGTGTAGACCTGGAATTCAAAGGAAACGAGCCTGCTTTCGACACCGAGGCCGAGCCAGCCGCTGGTTTCCCAGTCGTCCATGTGATAGAAGTCGTTTGTCTGGTGACTTTCGTACAGCGGGAACGGGTTCTTGCCTTCGTTCGTGAGCACTCGCATGTCGTCGTTCAGAGTCTTGGACGAAGATTCCAGGAAGAGGTAGTTTTCGGTATCGACCATCTCGAAAATCGGCTTGGTAATATCGAGTGTGCCGCTCAAGAAGATAAACGCAGTCGTGCCCTTGACGTGGTAGCCCAGTTTACCGGTGAGCGGAAGGTCGGCGGCGAAGTTGTGGTACTTGCGGTCGATATTGTAGACAAGGTTGTATTTCTTGCCGTCATCGAGCTTGCCCGAAGCGACCTGGTCGTAGTTCTTGAAGCTCGAATAGCGGTAGAGTGCGCCGAGACGTCCCTGGAATCCTAGGTAGTGTCCGAAGTAGCGACGGTAGAAGTAGTAAAGTCCTATGCCCGAACCCCAGTCGGCGTCGATGTCCATGTTGCCGTAGCGCTTGTCGTGGTAATTAGCGGCAAGCGTGCTCAATCCGTGGTGCAGTGTCCTGGAACGCTTCTTGGCGTTAGCGTTCACCTTGGCCTGGTATTCGGCGTAGGTAATCTTGTTGCGCGGTTTGACCTGTGCCGGTTCGGCCTGGGCGGTGTCGGCTTTAAGAGTGTCGACTGCTGCTGTGGAATCGACGGCGGCGACCTTGGCCGTGTCGGTTGCGGCGTTGCTTACGGTGTCGGCGGCGGGGGCGACCGTGGAGTCTGCCACGGTGCTGCTGGTGGTATCGTTGGTGGCCGCTGCAGCTGTCTGTACGGAATCGGTGGCCGGTGCCGGGTCAACGCTTGCGGTGGCATCGTCCCACTGTGCGTCAGGATTGGCTGCTTCCTGCGCGAATCCGAAGGCGGCCATCATGCTGCCGATCGTCAAAATTCTTCGAAAAAGGGTCGTCATCTTCGTAAAGCTCCCAAAATAGGGTTCAAACATGTAAAATAAGTAAAAAATAGCGAAAAGGACGAAATTTCTTTGTTCTCGTTCGTTTTTTTTCAAATATATAAAAAAAAGTGAACCATGTAAAAATTTTTTAATTATTTTTAGCAGGGAAAGAAGTCGGCATCGGTTTCTGGATTTTTTGCTGTCCAGAGGGAATATGCCGAAAAGGAATGCTTATGAAAAAGATGATTCCGTTCACGAAGCTTGTCTCCCTGCTCGTTTGTGTGCTGGGTGTCGGTTCTGCTATGGCTGCCTGGGACGGCGTTACGAAAACTCCGGCCAGGGATACGACGATTAATAAGACAAAGTATTACCTGATTGAAAACGAGGCGAACTTGGCGTGGTTCGCTGATTCGGCGAATAGGCAGGCCGTTAATGCAAAGTGGAATTATTTGGTTGATCAAATCAATAAATTGTCTTTGACGGATGAAAAGAAGGCGGATGCCCTCAAATTGATGGAAGCTATTCGCCAAGATCCGTATTCGTATTACAGCGATGAGGAAAAAAGGGCTTTATGGAGTCCTTATAAGAGTTTTTTGGAATCGGCAAGAAATCAGGGCTCTACTATCAATATGAACGCCATTATTACGGCGAACTATCTAGATATGGGGGGTAAACAGTTTACTCCGATTGCTGCAGGACATGGCGAAGTAAAATATACGGGCATTTTTAATGGAAATGGGGTGACTATCAAAAATTTGGAGGTAAATTCCGATAGTTTCTCGATGCAGTTTTATGATGTCGTGACGGGATATCCCGATTATTGTCAAAATGTGGGTATGTTTGGTGCTATTGGTTCTGGTGTCGTAAAAAATCTCATCTTGGATAACGTGAATATCTGGGCGACAGGTAAGAATGACTTGTGGAAAAATAATGGAAGAAACCAGATTAGTGTTGGTTCGATTGTGGGCTGGATGGAAGGCGGTCGAATCGATTCTTGTTATGCGTCAGGATCCATTACGTCGGACGGTAAGGACGTAGGTGTTGGCGGTCTTGTGGGAGGAATGAAAAACAGCAGCATCAATAATTCTCTGAGTGTCATGTCGGAAATTGCGTCGGGAGATAGCGTTTATGTTGGTGGAATTGTCGGAGTGGTCAGAGTAAAGGCGACGATTTCTTATTGTGCGTATGATGGCAGCCGTATTCAGGCTGCTCCTAATGTAGGGGGAACGCAAGGGGAAGGTGGCGTTATTGGAAGAGCCGCTGACAGAAGTCAAAAAGGAAACGTTGAACCTTTGACTTTGACTCTGCAACAGGTTGTTTATAATTCTGATGTCGTATCGGATGCTGTTGGCGCTCCTGGAGAAAAGGTGACGTATGCCCAGAATATCAATAATGGAGATTCTGATTTAAACACTCATGAATATGCATGTCTTTTGAATCAGGGAACATGGGCCGATGGCGTGTGTACAGGAGCCAAGTCGACCATTTGGATGAATGGTGACAATATTACCAACAACGGTGTTTCCAAGGACGAAAATGGACATACGGTTTACCTGGTGGAGTTCGATGCAAATGGGGGCTCTTTTGCAGAAGGAGCCAAGACGTACAAGTTCTTGCAACTGGAGCATACGATAACGGCGGATGAAATCAGTGTCCCGCAATACGGAAGCGTAGAAAAGGTCTTTGGCGGTTGGGCTTTGACAAAGGATGCCTCGGAGCCTACCGAAGTGCTTGGAAAAGTCTACAAGCCGACGCAGATTTATGCCTATTGGCGTGAAACGTTCGAAATTTCGTTCGATCCGGGCGAGGCTAAGGGCAAATTGAGCGGGGCATCTTCGGATGTACAGACGGTCCGTATTCCTAAGGATGCGGTGGTTTCGGATGAAGGTATCATGAAATTGACGAGCTATGATAATAGTGGGGAATTACGTTATTTCGAAGGCTGGAGCGAAACGGAATCGGGTGCGGTCATCGAGGACTTTGGCCAGGCGACTGGACCTAAGGCGCTTGCGGCTAAGACGTTCTATGCCAAATGGACGGTTGCTCCTACCTATACGGTGACATTTGATGTTGACGGACATGGAGAAACTCCGCAGTCCATTCAGGTGCAAAAAAGCGAAAAGGTGACAAAACCGATTGATCCTGAAGTGGCTGGCTGGACGTTTATGGGCTGGCTCAAGGATGACGTTGCGTTTGATTTCGACACTCCGATTATGGGGCCGACAACGCTCAAGGCTAAATGGAATAAGGAATCTTATACTATTTCGTATAAAGATGCGGATGTTTCGAAGGATCCGGATTATCCTAAGTCCTATGATGTAGAAACAGAAACGATTGTTCTGAAACACCCGACAAAGGATGGCTTTGTCTTTGATAACTGGTATTACGATTCTGAATACACGAATGTGGCGACCCAGATTAGTCAGGGAACGACGGGGAATATTACGCTTTATGCCAAGTGGGAAGTAAAACAGTATACGATTACCTATATCGCCGGAAAACATGGTATCGGTAAGGTGGAGGCTTCGATTAAGAATCATGGCGAAGCTATCAATTTGAAGGGAATTTCCTATATCCGATTCGAGGCCAATGATTCTAAGGGCTATATCCAGAACGGTTGGGCTACGGAAGAAGGTGGCGATATCGTTTATGCCCTAGGGGCGAAATATGAGACCGATGCCGATATCAGTCTTTATCCTCATTGGGGTGAGGCGGTCACGATTAAAATTAGTGGAAGTTCCTATACGTATGACGGCAAAAAGCATGGCGCAACCGTCGAAGTTACTGGATTGGATAAGGATAAGTATAAGGTCGTTGCAGAAACGGACTCCATCCAGAATGTGGGTGAAATTTCTGCAAAACTCAAGAGCCTTAAAATTGTGGATAATAAAGGAAACGACATGACGAGCTCGTTTACGCTCAATGAAGTCGTGAGCGATGCCGTGGTCTCGGTGACGAAACGAAATGCTAGCTTCGTGGTGAAGGATATCAGCGCTACCTATACGGGTACAGAAATTTCAAGGAACGATAAGGTTCCTGCCAACTTGGCTACGGGGCATAACCATAATGTGTTCTATACTGTCTCAGGACAAGAGGCCGGAACGTATCCGGGAACCGTGACTGAGCTGAAAAATGTGAAGATCACGGATGCCGATGGCAATGACGTCACGTCGAATTATGACGTGTCCGTTACTCCGCCTACAACGGGCTTGACGATTGCTCAGTCTGCGAAATCGTTTGAATTGGACTTTGTCGATGAATATGTGCTCTACGATAAGCAACCCCATGCAATCCAGAAGCCGGCGATTGCTCATGCTCCTTCGGGAGAAACAGAAATCCTTTACCAGATGGAAAACAGCGGCGTATGGACTCCTGATTTGAGTAGCCTGACGCAGACGGCTGTGGGGACGTACGTTGTCTATGCGAAGGCGACGAACCCCAATTATTCCAAACCGTCGACGACAAGTGCAACATTGGTGATTGTTGAATCTAAGGAAGAATTAGTCCCAGAAATTGTGGTGGCATGGTATGGCGATAATGATTCAGATTCCCTTCATGTTTCTGTCCCTAAGGCCGCTCTGGGCAATGAAAAAACGATAAAGAAACGAATTAACCGTGATATTTTTGAACGTGATATAACGCCGTACAAGACTGCAACCGAAGATTCCACGTATGAATTCACTCGCGAATGGAATAAAATTGACGAAAAGGAATACGTGGCTATGTTCGAAAGCGAAGTGAGGTACACCTCTATCGTCATCAAGTATGGACGTACGAACGAGGACACGGCGCATGCGGAACTCATGGCTCCGCACTTACGTGACGAAGCCTTGACGAACAACGATATCAATAGTGCTCTGTTGGATCGCAATTTGAGTCGATATGTCGTCAAGCCCGAAGATGATGATTCTACGTATGCCCTGGAGGGATGGAAGAAAAATCCGACCAGCAATATGTACGAACCGGTGTTCAAGGGCGAAGTCAAGATGACCGAAATTGCCGTGAAGTATGGTGATGCCTCGAACGAAATCACCTTTGTCGATATTCCTAATTTTGCCTTCCGTTCAGAAGAGGTCTTGAACAAGTCCATTACCGAGGCCGTCGAAGCCGAGGGCATTACGATTCGCAAGGTGAGTAGTGACCCTGAGTTCTATTACTACTTTACGGGGGCTTGGGAAACGGACATCTATGCCGGTGCCGATATCTACAAGCCTGTATTCGAGTTGAGGTCCAACAAACGGGAAATTGTCGTCAAGTACGGCGATTCCGACTTGGATACTTTGCACCTGATGGTGCATGTGACGGACTCTGAATCTGTTGTGCTGGAGGCCATTGACGATAAGCTGAAATTTAGGGAGATTGAACCCAGCAAGGCAAGCGACAGTACGTATACGTACAAGTTCGAAAAGTTCGTGTGGAACGAGGAACTGGGTATATACGAGGGCTCCTATGAAAAGATTGCCCGTGTGTTCAATGTGAACTTCAACTTGCCGCAAGAGGGCCGCCTGACGGCGAAGTTTAACGGTTACACTTATGGCAAGGTGACCATGCTACCGTCGGGTTACATTAAGGGTGATTCCACTTGGGAATTCAAGGGATGGTACCAGAAGAAGAATGGCCTGGGCGAACGTTACAAGGCGATGCTTGCGACCGATTACGGCGACAAGGATGTGTACCCGCTGTTCCAGAAGACTATCCGCTACGATGCCCATGGCGAAACGGGCGAAATCGTTGTCATCTACTCGGGTTCTGCCGAAAAGACCATCGACCGCGCCCTTTCGGGCGTGATTCCCGCAGATTACAAGAAGGGCAAGGTGACCTATACCTTCGATCAGTGGGAACTGAAGGACGGTGTCTACAAGGCGAGCTTCGTGGATGCCGCCACCGGTCTGCGTGACTCCCGTTCCGTGGGCTTCGCTGCGGCGACGAGTGGCCGTGCTCTTGAAATTTCGGGAGCAAGGATCGGTTCGAAGGTGATGGTCTACGACCTTCAGGGTGTCTTGGTGGCTCGCGATGTGATTGCCGATGGGACGCGTCGAATCGAGCTGCCTCGCTCGGGTAGCTACGTGGTTCGCATCAATCGCCAGGCTCTCCGCGTGAACGTAGAATAACTTCCCGTGCGTCATCCCGAGCCCTTCGCTCCCTCTTGTCATCCCGAGCGAAGCGTGGGGATCTAGGGCGTTACTCGTTGAAATTTTCTATTATTCTCCGTAATGTTTCGGAGAATCGTCCTGTTACTTTGTTCGGTATGTGCCTTCGCCTTGGGCGAAGGTGCTTCGGAAGACGATTTCCAGCGCTACTCGGTGGTCCCGATTCTGGGCTATACCGAAGAGACCGAATTCCAGATTGGCGTGATGTCGCTGTTCTTTTTGAGGGCCGATGAACAGGGGGGCAAGGTTCCCGAGATTGGCCTTACGGCATACGGCTCGACGCGAGGGCAGTTGCAGTTGCAGCTGGAACCCTACTATTACATGTTCCATGACCAGGTGAGTATCTGGGGGCTTCTCAAGTACCAGGACTGGGTGGCGGGTTATTACGGTCGCGGGAACGATCCTGATATCGACGTTTTCACCAACTTCAATCGAAAAAAATTCCAGTATGGCACCAAGGTCGAATCGCGGATTGGGGTGCCATCGACGCTCAAGTACGGAATCGAGGTCCACGCCGAATACACGGAGATTGATTTCGAGGAAGGGAAGATTACCGACCTGCCCGATGACCATTCCGGCTGGCGAAACGGTGTGGGGTATCTGTTCGGTTATGACTCCCGTGACAACATCAACTGGACACGGCATGGCTTTTTGGCGCAGTGGCAGCAGATGTTTTATAGCGACCTCCTGGGGGACTATACCTTCGATGTCGAAATGCTGGACCTGCGCGGTTATTCTAGTTTGTCCAAGACCACCACGACGGCGGTCGGTTTCTTGTGGCAGCGTTCCGGTGGCGACGTTCCGTTCGACATGTTGGCCGGTCCCGATGGAATTTGTCGTTTTCGCGGGGTAGAGAGCCTTTACTTTGGGGATAACCAGGCGGTTATCTTGCAGGCGGAGGTGAGGCAGTTCTTCTGGTGGCGTCTGGGGGGGCATGCGTTTTTTGAAGGCGGAAAGGCAGGGCGCTATTTTAGTGAACTTGTACGCAACGACTGGCACCGGTCCGTTGGCGCGGGCGCCCTTCTCGGTCTTAATTTGAAGCAGACTCTTTTTGCCCGGGCTGATTTCTCGTGGGTCGATTTTGATCACTTGGGACTGTCTTTCTACGTCCGCCAGGCCTTCTAGTCACTATGTCATGGCGAGCGCAGCGTGGCCATCTCTAGTTGAAAATGGCGTTTTATCCCTAGATTTCGCTATTATGTCGGTTTTGTAAAGGTTTTGACATTAGACTTCTTATTTTTTTCTATCTTTCGGCGAAAATAAAAATAGAGAGGTAAATTATGTCTTCT
>Ga0310694_10006943_pt1 | contig 10681 bp, 5 predicted proteins | sample 174DNAGHGhighgp2_FD_203884 | JGI IMG/M metagenome (GOLD analysis project Ga0310694, IMG submission 203884) | Sheep rumen microbial communities from Palmerston North, Manawatu-Wanganui, New Zealand - 1742 DNA GHGhigh gp2 (v2) (version 2) | ecosystem: Host-associated > Mammals > Digestive system >... | reverse complement strand
TGCCTAGTGGCTAGTGGCCAGTGGCTAGTAGCTAGTGCTGTGCTCCCTACGTTGGGGGTTCGGGCTCCCTACGTTGGGGGTTCGGGCTCCCTACGTTGGGGGTTCGGGCTCCATACGTTGGAGGTTCGGGCTCCCTACGTTGGCGCGGCGCGCTCGGTGATCGCGCCCTACCGCGGCAAACCGGTAGGGGCCGACCACCGGGCGGCCCTGAGGTGGGGCGAACCCTCTGGGCGAGCCGCGGCGGCCAGTCGATCGCGCACAGCCAACCGCGCCTGAGCGTCCAACCCGTTCAGAAATCCACGGACACGCCTACGCCGCCGTATGTCAGGTCACGGCGCGCCTCGGGGGCCTTCAGCGCCTTCACCGCGTCGCGCGCGTCGTCAGAGACCAATCCGAACTGTCCGACGAACGCGAAGAGATTCACGTGATCCATGAGACGGTAGTCGAGACGGAGCACGAGGTTTAGGGCCTGGAGTCCGTCGCGGTGGCTGGAGTGTGGATGATGCCGTTTCGGGCCGTAGAGGTTGGCGAAGTGGCGGCTATCGCCGAGGTCGCCGAAGAAGTCCACGGTGAAGGTGAGCTTGTCGATGAGTTCGAATCCACGCTTCACGCCAACAACCCAGTACGCCTCGTCGATGGGACGGCGTATCAGGCGGAGCCGCCAGTACGGCGTAGCCCACGGCGTCTTCAGGACCTGCAACGCCTGCCAATCGCAGACGGTGTGCCCCCCCTTGAAGCCGGGATTCGTCACCCACTGCCGGCCAAGTCCGTTCCGAAGCCGCCAGCCTTCGGCGATGTCGATGTCGTAGTACCAGCGCAGGAGGTAGTCCGCCTCGGCGTAGGCGTAACGGCTCATCGCTGCGGAATGTCCGCCAGGCGACATCGCGGAGTACGTCCAGACGGACGGTTCGACAATTCCGAACGGAGCCAGATCGACCTCGACCCCAGCGTACTGCGCGGAATACGGACGCGTGTCCCACACGTAGCCACGGCAGATGTATGCGGATTCGACGTCGGCATACGCGTTGAAGGAAAGCCTCTTGCCCAGTTCGTCGGCGAAGGAGGACTGAGCTTCTTCATTCTCCTTGCCGTCGTTCGCGGACACGGCAAGCGCGGCCAAGGCCGCCACTACGGCAGTTGTTGTTTTCACGGAAGAAGTTTCCTTAGGGATTCAAGGTCGGCGGGTTTTAGCAGGATGCCGTCGAAACCGGCGGCGGCGTAGGTGTCCTTCATCTCCACCTCGGCGGTGAAGAGGTAAACGGGAATCTTGGCGACGGATGGATTGGCGCGTATCTTGGCGACGAGTTCATGGCCGGTCATCACCGGCATATAGGCGTCCGTGAGGACGAAGTCGAACTTCGGAGCATCAGGGGCAGTGAGGATTCCAAACGCCTCGCATCCGTTGTCCGCAAACGTGATGTCCGTCACGCCGAGCTTCCTGAACATCGTCTTCAGGACAATTTGGTTCATCTTCGTGTCTTCCGCGACGAGGATGCGGAGATGGGTGGCGGCTTCCGGATTTCCCGGATTTTCCGAACTATCCGGTCTTCCCAGTTTCCCATTCACCGCTTTCTCTGCACGAATCGTCACCGTGAACGTGGAGCCCTTGCCGAGTTCGGATTCAATCTCCATGTCGCCGCCCATTGCGCGGGCGAGCATCCGGCAGATGTGGAGACCGAGGCCAGTTCCGCCGCGCCGTGCCTTGGTGTTGCCGACCTGGACGTACGGGCGCGCGAGCTTCTGCAGGTCCTCTTCGCTGATGCCGCAGCCCGTGTCCTTCACAGACAGGCTTAACACGCCCTTCTCGCCCGGCTCACCCGGCTCGAACGAGGCGCGGAGTTCGACGAATCCCTTCTTCGTGAACTTCAAGGCGTTACCCATCAGGTTGAACGCGATCTGCCTGAGTCTGTGCGGATCGACCATCAACTGCGGCACTCCTTCGGCATGGCAGAGCACCTTGAGTCCGGGGACTTTGTGCGTCGCCGCGAACGAATGGGTGATTTCGCCCACGAGCTTTGCGACGTCCGTCGGTTCGGGAGTGATGTCCATCCGGCCCGACTCGAGCTTCGACAGGTCGAGGATGTCGTTCACGAGCTGCAGAAGCGTCCGGCTGCTCATCAGGATCGAGTTCACCGCGAGTTCGCGCTCGGACTTGTTTTCAAGGCCGTTCTGGAGCATCTCGGAGAAGCCGATGATGGCGTTGAGGGGCGTGCGGATGTCGTGGCTCACGGTCGAGAAGAAGAGGTTCTTCGCCTTCTCCCGCGCTTCCGCCTTCGTATTGGCGATCTCCAGTTCGTCCTGCCGCCGCCGCTGGATCATGTAAACGTTGAAGATGATGACAAGCGAAACTGCGAAAAGCGCCAGCTGGCCGATGTCGTAGCCAAGCTGCTTTTTGCCGAGCCGGTCCATCGCTCCTGCGACGAATGCCTGCTCGTGGTGCAGCGTCTCTGCGTTCGTCGAACCATGCACCTCGGTACAGTGACGTATCTGGAAGGCGACGATTGAATCCGCGGTTTCGGACGTGGCCTGCTGCGTGGAAATCCGCACCCACATGAGCGACGAGAACAAGATCAAGACCACGAAGCCCATCCATACCACTGGAGAGCGTCCGAAGCGCCGTTGCTCGTCGTGCTTGAACACCTGCCTGTAGAGGGCGAAGCCCACTACGCACCAGAGCGCAAGGACGAGATACGCCTGCGCCGACAGGACGTTTCCCAAGATGCCGTTGGGGACTAGCAGCAGGAAGCAGAAAACAATTGCCATGACAGTGCCCGCGAGTCCCGTCACCTTCGTGATCGCATCGTCGCTCTTGCGGGCGAAACTGTACGCGGCGGCGGACGTGCAGCCGTAGGCGATCGCCGCGCCGATGCTCGAGACGTCCACGGGCCAGCCGAGCATCGTGCGCCCGAAGAACGGAATCACGAGCGAGATGCCAACGACGAAGATGGTCGCGTTGCGGGGCGAGCCGTTCTTGTCAAGCCGGGCTAGCCACTGTCCTTTCGGCAGGACGTTGTGTGCCGCGAGCAAATATACGAGGCGGCCCATCACGATAGTCGCACCGATGATCCCAGTCAATATCGCGGAGAACATCGCAGTGCCAATGAGCGCGACGCCGGCTTTGCCGAGCGAGGTGCGCGCGGCGGTCAATGTCGCCATGGCTTTGATTCCGGGGAAGGTCCGCTTGCCGCCAACCCACTCGGCCCACGTGGCGTACTCGGCCGGATGCGCCAGGGCGGGCATGAGCGCGAGCAGCGCGTACATCGCAACGGATGCGGCAATAGCCGCGAGGAGTATCCACCAGAGCCGCTTCGCCGGGAAGCGGAACTCGTCGGAAACGTGCGACACCGCCTCGAAGCCGACGAACGCCCACGGCATCATTGCGAAGATGCGCAGCACCTGCGTGAAGCCGTCCGAGCCGTTCGGCGAGAACGCAGGCGCCATCGCCGCGATGCCGCCTTCGTGGTGCGAGAGGACGGCGAAGAAGCACACGGCCACGCCAATGAGCATGAACGCCGCGAGGGCCGCCTGGACGCGCCCGGCGAGGCGTCTGCCCCAGAGGCAGACAAGGCCCACGACGACCATCACGCCGACGGAGAAAAGCACTTCGCCGAGATAGGTGTCGAACTCGGCGCTCGTACTGTGCCAGCCGAACTGCAACATGCCGCCGAACACGAAGCGGGCAAAGAGATCGAGCGCAGAGGCGTTCACCCAGAGAATCACCATGTATGCAAACAGCAGCGACCAGGCTGTCAGGAAGCCGTAGTCCGCACCGAACGCCTTGGACGCGAAGGCGACGGCACCGGACGGTCCCGGAAAGGCCAACGTTATCTTGTGGTAGTTCCAGCCGATGATCGCCATGGCGAACGCGCCGACGAGTATGCCGATCAGTGTGCCAAGCGGACCCGCGCTCGGCAGAAACGCCATTCCGGGCATGATGAACGCGCCCCAGCCAACGGCGAAGCCAAACGACAGTCCCCATGCAGAAAAAGTGGAAAATCTGCCCTTCAGTCCGTTCATTGCGCACCATCCTTTCCGGATTCGTCGCCACAGACGACTGGGCGTATCTTTTCCACAGTGATTGGCTTGAGGAGGATACTCGTGAACCCAACCTCCACGTGCCGCTTGGCCAGCTCCACGTCGGCGGTCACGACGTGGACGGGCAGCGTCTTGAGCTTCTCGCTGGCGCGTATCGCCTTCACGAGCCCCTCGCCGTCCAGCTCCGGCATCCACATGTCGGTCAGAACCATGTCGAACTGCTGCGCATCCGGCGCCTCGAGCGCGGCGAGCGCCTGTTTCCCGTCGGCTGCCATCACCACGTCGAAGTCGCCGAGTTTCTTGAGCATGGCCTTGAGGACGATCAGGTTCATCTTCTGGTCATCGACTATGAGAATGCGGCTATGGGAAGAGTTGAGAGTTGTAAGTTGGGAGTTGGGAGTTGCGAGTTGGGAGTTGGGAGTTGTAAGTTGGGAGTTGGGAGTTGGGAGTTGGGAGTTGCGAGTTTTCACATCGTTGCACTTTTCACTTTCAACTTTCAACTTTTCACTTTCAACTTTACCCTCCTTCACCCCCGGCAGCGTGATGGTGAACGTAGAGCCCTTGCCGAGTGCCGATGTGACGGAGATGGTGCCGCCCATCGCGTTCGCGAGCTGGCGGCAGAAGGCAAGGCCGAGCCCCGTGCCGCCGTGGCGCGCCTCCTTGGCGGTCACCTGCTCGTAGGGCGACATGATGCGCTTCAGGTCTTCTGCGCCAATGCCGCATCCGGAATCCTCCACCTCGATGCGCAGAGTGCCGGAAGTGTCGCCGTCGGACGCGACGGGGCACGACCCTCCCGGCGTGAACGTGGCGCGTACTTCGATGAAGCCGCTCTCCGTGAACTTTACGGCGTTGCCGACGAGGTCGAACAGCATCTGCCCGACACGCTGCGGATCGACCATCAGGGCGGGGAATGCGCCCACCTTGCACCGAAACTCGATCTTCTTCGAGGTGCGGAACGACCCCATCACGTCGCCGATCAGCTTCGAGACCTCCGTCGGCGCGGGGACGATCTCCATGTCCCCGGACTCTAGCTTGGAGAAGTCGAGCACGTGGTCCACGAGCCTGAGGAGCGACTTGCCGCTGACGAGGATCGAATCTACCGCCTGATCACGCTCCGCGTTTGTCTTGAAGCCCATTTTCATCATCTCGGAGAAGCCGATGATGGCGTTGAGGGGCGTGCGGATGTCGTGGCTCACGGTCGAGAAGAAATAGCTCCGGGACTTGCCGGCGCTCTCCTCCGCCTCGATCTTCTGCTGGAGCAGCCGCTTCTGGCGCCTGCTGAGGACGTAGAAGAGGTTGAGGATGATGGCGAGCGACGAGAAGAGAAGCAGAAGCTCGACGACCATCTTCAGGAGCATGTCGTTGCCAACGTGCTCCATAATGCCATCGACCATGCCGGAGTCAACCGTCTTGCCGACGAGGCCGCCGAACGCCGCCTCGGACGCATCGCAGATCGCGAGGCGGATCCACATGAGCGACGAGAAGAAGATCATGACGAGAACGCCGATCCAGACCACGATGGAGCGTCCGAAGCGGGCCCGCCAGTCAACAAGGAACACGTGACGGTACTGGAGGAATCCGCAGAGGCACCAGATGGAGAGCACGAGGTACGACTCGGCGGAAAGCGTATTGCCAGAGATGTAGTTCGGCACGAGCATGAGGAGGCAGAATCCAATTGCCATCACGATGCCGACGGCACCGGTGATTCTTTCGGCGAGCGCAAGGCGTCCGGAGCCATCCTTCGCGGAGGCGAACGCGGCTGCGGACGTGTAGCCGTAGGCGATCGCCGCGCCGAGGTTCGAGACGTCCACCGGCCAGCCGGTCACGGTGCGCCCGAGGAACGGAATCGCGAACGACGCGCACATCACGAAGAGAACCGCGTTGGCAGGCGTGCCGTCGCGGTTGAGCCGCCCGAACCAGCTCGGGATCATGCCGCCCCTGGACATCGCGTGCATGAGGCGGCTCGAGGCGATCAGCGTGCCGAAGATGCCCGTCAGCTGCGCGGCGAGCATCGCGCTGCCGATCACGGCGACGCCCGCCGTGCCGAGAGCCTTCTTCGACGCGGCGAAGACGGGCATCGCGTCGATGCCTTTCAGCCCCGGAAGCGCGCTGATGTAGTCGCTCCACGTCGCATAGCCGTCAGGCAGGGAGATGACTGGCAGAAGCGCCAGCAGGAGGTAGATCGCGGCGGAAATCGCGATCGCCGCGACGAGGAGTCCGAACATCCGGCGAATGGGGAAGCGGAACTCGGCCGACGAATGGACCACGGCCTCGAAGCCGACGAACGCCCACGGAACCATGGCAAGGATGTGGACGACCTGCATGAAGTGCCCGCCCTCCGGCGCGAAAGCCGGCCCCATCGCCGCGAAGCCGCCGTCGTGATGCGCGAGCGCAGTGGCGAATACGGTGACCACGCCCGCGATGAACACCCCGGCGAGGATCGTGTGAAGCCCGGCGGCGATCCGCTTGCGGAAAAGGCACACCGCACCGCAGAAGGCGATGGCGAGGACGCAGAGCGCGACTTCGCCGAAGTACACGTCGAACCCGGCCAGCGTGTAGTGGAATCCGATCTGGAGCGCGTCGCCGAAGAGGTAGCGCACGAGGAGCACGAGTGCAGTGGCGTTGGCCCAGAGGATGGCCACGTACGTAAGCCACAGGAACCACGCGAGCAGGAAGCCGTGGTCCGATCCGAATGCCTTTACCGTGAACGAGACCGCGCCGCCTGGCCCCGGGACGCGCTGAAGCATTCGGTGGTAGTTGAACGCGAATACGGCAATCGCCGCCGCGCCGAGGAGAATCCCGATGACGGTTCCCGCAGGACCCGCGCCCGGCAGGAAAACCTTGCCCGGCATGACAAACGAACCCCATCCCACGGCATAGCCGAAGGAGAGCGCGATGACTGCCAGCGGCGTCAGGTAGGCGCCAAGCTTAATATTTTGTTGCATATTCTTCGTTCTCAATTTTCTCCGTGCGGGTAGTATAACAGAACCACACACTATTCACAAGCCCGATATTTTGGGATCCTTTGCCACGCACAGACTGTGGTTAGTTGGTTAGTTGGTTAGTTCGTCGAACCAGAAAACCAACGAACCAACGAACCAAGGATTGGAAACAACCATAACAACTTTCAATAACAACATTATCCTGCGGGCGCACCTTGAACATTCAGAATCGTGACAGTTTGAGGATCGGCAAATGGGCACGGGCGAGTTAGCCCGTGCGCCAATCATCAGAAGGCTCGGCGGTGAATTACGCAGATGCGCCCGAAGCGGCACTTCTAATGGTTTTCGGCTTGAAACCATCTGTGAAATTTGATATTATCATCCAGTTTTCTTCAGGGGTACTGTACCCACGAAGGAAACGTGAAAGAAAAAACATGGCAAAATACCTTGATCCAAAGGCGGATTTGACGTTCAAGAAGGTGTTCGGCGAACACCCGAATCTTGTCGCCAGTCTCTTGAACTCCCTCTTGCCGCTTCCGGCAGGAGAGGAGATTGCCGACGTAGAATACATGTCGCCGGAGTTGCCGCCCCGCACGTCCCTTGAGAAGAACAGCATCGTCGATGTGTTCTGCAAGGCGAAGGACGGGCGCCAGTTCATCGTCGAGATGCAGATGTGCTGGACGGCGTCCTTCAGAGACAGGGTTCTGTTCAATTCCGCGAAGGTCTATGTTGATCAACTTGAGCGAGGGGACGAATATTCCGAGCTGCGTCCGGTCTATTCGCTCAATCTCGTGGACGGAATCATGGAGAAGGATGTTCCGGAGTTCATCCACCACTACGAGATGGTGCATGAGAAGTACACGAACAAGGTCATAAAGGGGCTTCACCTCGTGTTTGTGGAACTGCCGAAGTTCAAGCCGCAGAGCATCGCCGAGCGGAAGATGGCGGTGCTGTGGCTTCGCTTCCTCACGGAGATAAACAAGACCACGGAGATCGTTCCGCCGGAGTTGATGGAGTCCAAGGAAATCTCCCAGGCGGTGGAGCTGGTCGAGACTGCGGCATACAACCGCGCCCAGCTTATGGGCTACGACCTCTTCTGGGACGGAGTGCGCGTGCAGAGAACGATTCTGGCGGATGCAGAGCGCAGCAAGAAGGCCGCGCAGGAGCAGATCGCCGCCGCTGCCGCCGAGCGCGATGCGGTGATCGCCGAGCGCGATGCGGTGATCGCCGAGCGCGATGCGGCTACAGCCGAACGCGACGCGGCAGTTGAAAAATTGCGTCAAGACAAACTTCATACAGCCCGGAAACTTAAGGCAATGAATCTCACAACGGAGCAAATCGTGGATGCGACCGGCCTTTCCGCCGAAGAAATCAAGGCATTGTAAAACATGACGCCCGTCCTCCGGTTTTCTCTGCGCTCTGGTTAGTTGGTTAGTTGGTTAGTTCGTCGAACCAGAAAACCAACGAACCAACGAACCAAGGATTGGAAACAACCAGAACAACTGGTAAAAACAACTTTGAGAGAGGTGCGCGGGCTAACTCGCCCGCGCTTTTTCTGTCTTCTGCATATCACCTTCGATGGATTTTTGATATAATTGCGCCATCACAACCGTGAAGGAGACTCCATGGCGCGCACATTATACAACAAACCCCGCTTGCGGTGCAAGCGGGGAGTCGCGATTTACATTTACGGACGCTTCAGCGAACGATCAGCATGAAGCCCACAGACTCGATTGTGATCGTCGCGGTCTTGGTCGTACCGTCCGCGAACGCGAGAGTGACCGTCCAGTCGCCCTTCGCGTTGAACGTGAACGCCTCCGCGCCTTTGCCGGTCTTGTTCCACGTGGTCGCCTCGAGTCCGGCCCCCTCCGGCGGCGTGAACGTGATTGTCGACGCTTTCGTGAGGTCGCCGGTCCAGTCGTCGCCCGAGTAGGCGACGAGTGGAACTTCGCTCTTCTTCAGCTTGCGGTCGGGGCCTTCGGCAAGGGTGTCCAGCGCCATCGTCCGGCCGTCGCTCGCCTGGCGCCAGGCCGCGCCGAACGTCTCCCACGCGACGCCCACGAACGCAACGGAGCCGTTGGAGTTGTCGAGCCGCCAGAGGCCGTCGGACGACAACCCGCCCGCGCCGACGGCGAGCGTCGCGCCTCCCGCCGCCGCTGCGTCGGCGACGACCGTCGCCGTCGTGCCGTCCGGCGCAGTGAACGTGACCGTCTCGCCCGCCCGGTACGTGACCTGCTTCGCCGCAAGTTCGGCGGACGAGAAGCGAAGCGCCGCATCGTCCGTGTGGAGGTTGATCGCCACGGCGTCAGACGTCACGCGGAAATCCACAGCCTCTTCCTCGCCCTCGGCAAACGCCGCCGTCGAGAGGGTCGCGCCTGCCGCGACCACGCATGCTGTCGCAAAAGCCTTATGCCATTTCATGTTCGACCTCCCGCATCGTCAATCCTCGACGACGTGCGACACGCGGAAACTGCGGTTCCATCCCGCGCCGTTAGTGGAATTCGAACGATGCGACGCACGAAACCCTCCTGCCGTCTTAGAATCCGCCGCCGTCCCTAAACCGCGGATTCGATAATTAGTCGTTCCTGAAGCAGGGGTAAATGCATCCGCAGTCGCATTACCGAGGTTGTTGAGGTTAGCACTGTCCCGGCACCACTCCCATACATTGCCCGCAGTGTCGTAAAGTCCCCAGTCGTTCGGCAGTTTCGATCCGACCGCGCATGTCAAGTCTTTCGCCGCCTGGCTTGTCCCGCCGCAATTCTCGCTGCAGATACAGTAGTCCGGCACTTTCTCCTGATCGTCGTCCCATGAATAGGCCGTTGTCGCGCCAGCGCGCTGTGCAATCTCGAACATTGCCTCCGTCGGCAGGTCAAAATACAACCCTGTCCTGAAGTTGAGCCGTTGGAAGAAACGGGTTGCCGTGCTGGAAGCGACAATAGACGTCGCAGGTGAGGTAGCTCCTCGTATGTGAGTGACGTACGCGACCTTGTCCACGGGGCGGTGCGCCACCACGTCGCCCGTCTTTGCCTTTGTCATTTCCGAGGGATTCGACAAATCGAGATTCGTGTATTGCTTCTGCGTGACCATGAACACGCCGATGTAGTAGTCCTTGGCGGTCGGCCAGTCTTTCCGGCTGTTCGTGGTTGGATAGTTCTCGTCGTCGCCCGTCGGGTAGCCGGAGAGGGACGCAAGCGCGGCGGCGTTCGGTAGCTCGGCCCTGTCCGCCCACTTCGGCACCTTGCGCAGCACCATCTTGCCCTCCTTGTATTCGGCCACGTTGTAGCGGGCGTTGGAGGCGTCCTGCGTATCCATCAGCCCCTCGTAGTAGATGTCGCCATTCGCGAGGTTGATGATCATGTAGTCGTTGCCGCTGGGGACGTTCGTGGTGAAGAGCGTGGCGGAGATCGTGCAGTTCGCCGACCGAATCCCCGAAGGCGCGGTGAGCACAACGGAATGCGTCGTGCCGTCCGCATCGCCTTCCGCGCTTGCGCCAACCGTGTAGCCGTGCAGCACGTGCGACCTGCCGCCGTCCGTGATCGTGAACTCCACGCCGCAGTAGAGGCCGGCCGCCCGGTCCTGTCCGTTAGTCACTGTATAAGTGACATCGATCTTGTTGTTCCACGGCCAGCGCTGCGCCGCGCTGTTCACGGTGATGCTCGGCTCTGCGGCATTCGCCGCGGCCATCGCGCCCGCCAGGAGGGAAA
>Ga0310694_10006940_pt1 | contig 10682 bp, 11 predicted proteins | sample 174DNAGHGhighgp2_FD_203884 | JGI IMG/M metagenome (GOLD analysis project Ga0310694, IMG submission 203884) | Sheep rumen microbial communities from Palmerston North, Manawatu-Wanganui, New Zealand - 1742 DNA GHGhigh gp2 (v2) (version 2) | ecosystem: Host-associated > Mammals > Digestive system... | reverse complement strand
CCATCATAAATATAGACTTTGGTATTGCTATTATTTCCAGAATAAATAGCTGGGCCTGCATTATCATTATTTTGTCCCATAACATTCCAGCTTATTTCTCCACCATATATATATACCTTTCCATTGTTTTGGTTATTAATTGCACCACCTTGATATCTATTGCTATTAGGAAACGGAGTAATAAAAACATTACCAATTCTAGTGTTGCCATAAACTTTAAGCGTTCCTTTATTTCTAATCAATCCATGTGTAGATGTAACACCGCTTATTGAATACCAATGAGCTATTTTGTAATCTTCACCATCATTAATTAAAACAGATTTAAAAGTTGCATCATTGTTTCTTACACCATTATCGCCAAATTCTCCTGTCGGTCTATGTCTATCAAAATCATAATCTTCTTTGGTTTCATCCAATGTGAAAACTGCACCACCATCAATTTCAATAGTTCCAGTCATATTTTCAGAACCAATCGATAAAGTATTACCTTGTTCAACGTTAAACATATAACCCGTTGTATTATTATATGAGTTATTATTATTGGCGTTGCCCGCATCTCTAACGATTTTAATATGTCCAGATGTAGTTAACTCAACATTTCCTGTTACAGAGATAGGATTAAGTTCGTTGTATTTAAGTACATATAAATCATCCGGATGTTGATTAGCAAGATCAATATAAGTTTGAATATCATCAATGCTTGTAACAGGAACTTCAATATTATGAACTTCACCTGTATAACCATGATTAAATGGTACTACGGTATTATCAGCATCATATTCAATTGCCTGCGCTTCGCTCGCAAAAGAATTATATTTCGCGAGATTCGTTCCGGAATTCCGCATCTATATATTTTAATGGTATTATTGGTAACACAAATGTGAACGCTAATACCATCGCAATTATCCTATGATAAAGTTTGATTTTTAAATTCATAATTTTTGCCTCCATAAGCATATATATTTTTAGATAAATAAAATTTATCGAAAACTCGTATTTACGTAGAATTTTCCCTTATAATATTCTAATAAAAAATATAAGTTTCTACTATATAAATAAAACATTGTTAGTTCTAATTAATATGCCTGTAACATTACTGTAACAAGCCCGATTTTTATGGTATTTTTTACACTTTTTTTGATAAAAAAAGTTGACAAAAAAGATATTTTGTATTCAAAATGCCCTAGCTTTAAATCTCTTTTATATTGCAATAAAAAGGCAATTATGATATAGTTTTTTTACACTATTAAAGGGGTGTAGATTAATGGAAAAGCTAATCATAAATGGTGGTAAAAGACTTCAAGGAGAAGTTATAATAAATGGCGCCAAAAATGCGGCAGTAGCAATACTTCCTGCCGCAGTATTAATCAACGGAAAATGTACAATTGAGAATTTGCCTAATATTAGCGATATTAAGCTTTGTTGCCAAATTCTTGAAAGCATTGGAGCCAAAATTAAATACATATCTCCAAGTTCAATAGAAATAGACTCATCAAATATAAATAAAACCGACATTTCGCCTGAAATCACAAGAAAATTTAGAGCATCGTATTATTTCATTGGTGCTCTTCTTTCAAGATTTCATAAAGCTCAAGTCGGAAGCCCTGGTGGATGTAATTTAGGTCAACGTCCTATAGATCAACATATCAAAGCTTTTGAAGCACTTGGTGCTACAGTTGATTGCGAAGGTGGATTAATTACAGCCGATGGGAAAAATATGCAAGGCGGACACATATACCTAGATATCGTCAGCGTTGGAGCAACAATAAATGCAATTCTTGCAGCAACTTTATGCGAAGGTGTTACAGAAATCGAAAACGTTGCCAAAGAGCCTCACGTTGTTGACGTTGCTAACTTCCTAAACATGATGGGAGCGAACATTAGAGGCGCTGGAACAGATATTATAAAAATTACAGGTGTAAAAGAATTAAAAGGTGGCGTATCTTATGCCATTGTTCCAGATCAAATCGAAGCTGGAACATATATGATTGCAGCTGCCCTTACAAAAGGTGATATCATAATAAAAAATTGTATTACAAAGCACTTAGACCCTATTTCAGCTAAGCTAAAAGAAATGGGAGTTGGAATTGAAGAAAATGATGATGGAGATGAAATCAGAGTTTTCTGTGATAGACGTACAAGAAAAGCAAGTGTAAAAACGATGCCATATCCTGGTTTTCCAACAGATATGCAACCTCAATTTGGAGTTCTACTTTCAATTTCAGAAGGAACAAGTTATATAACAGAAGGTATTTGGGATTCAAGATTTCAATACACTGCAGAGCTAAATAAAATGGGTGCAAAAATTGATGCAGAAGGAAAAAGAGCAGTATTTGAAGGTGTAGATTATTTAACAGGATCACAAGTATATGCAACAGATTTAAGAGCTGGAGCAGCACTTATTTTAGCAGGTTTAGTAGCAAAAGGAACGACAGAAGTTCTTGGAATTGAACACGTAGATCGTGGATATGAACATATCGAGAAAAAATTCCAAGCACTTGGTGCAGACATTAGAAGAATTTCAGAATAAATTGTAGCGGCGACTACTAGTCGCCTCTATTTTTTTGAGGAGAAAAAACATATGATTAATTTTTGCAATTTGTATTCCGGAAGTTCTGGAAATTGTACATATATAGCAAGTGAAAACACAAGAATATTAGTTGATGCAGGTGTTAGTTGTAATAAAATTGTTAAAGCACTAGAAGAATTAAATGTTGAATTAGATGAGATTGATGCAATAATAATTACTCACGAACATTCAGACCATACAAAAGGATTAACAACAATTAGCAAAAAATATAACATTCCAATTTATGCAAATATTCCAACGTGGCATATGATAGAAAGTCTAAATGTAAAAGATAATTGCAAATTTACTTTTACAACAGGAAAAGAATTTGAAATTGGAGATTTCAAAATTCATCCTTTTTCTATTCCACACGACGCTGTTGATCCTTGTGGATTTTCAATTTTTCATGATGGCAAAAAAGTCACAATCGCTACGGATATAGGACATATAACTGAAGGTGTACTTCATCAAATGGAAAACTCAGATATACTTTTACTAGAAGCAAATTATGATGATGAAACATTAAAATGTGGTCCTTATCCATATCAATTAAAGAAAAGAATCATGAGTGAAAAAGGACATTTATCAAATGAAGAAGCTGGAAAAACTTTGGCATATCTTTCAAAAAACAATGTTCAAAATATGATATTAGGTCACTTAAGTAAAGAAAATAATTTTCCAGAATTAGCTTATCAAACTGTATTTAACGAAATAGATATGAATGGAAATATTTGCAATTTATCGGTAGCTTCAAGAGATTTTATTGACCCAATGATTACATTATAAATTTATACGGCGACCAAAGGTCGCCATTTTCGAAGGAGAAAAAATGAAAATAAGTATTATTTGTCTTGGAAAAATAAAAGAAAAATATTTGCAAGATGGAATTAATGAATATACAAAACGAATTTCAAAATATGCAGATATAAAAATAATTGAATTACCTGATGAACCAATTCCAGAAAATCCATCTGAAAAAGAAATAAAAATTGTTAAGAAAAAAGAAGCTGAAAAAATTAAAACACAAATTGGACAACATGATTTTGTATGTATACTTGATCTAAAAGGAAAAGAATTTTCATCAGAAGAATTTGCGCAAGAAATAAGTGCCATAACCGTATCTGGTTATAGCACTATAGATTTTGTAATTGGTGGTTCCCTAGGAATTGATGAAGAATTTTTAAAATCACATAAAGTAAAAATTTCCTTCTCGAAACTAACATTTCCACATCAATTATTCAGACTAATGCTTTGCGAACAAATATATCGAGCATTTAAAATTTTAAATAATGAAACTTATCATAAATAAAAAACTTTTGGGGACACTCCCAAAAAGTTTCAACGTTGAGACTTTTTGGGAGTATCCCCAGGAGTTTTTTATCTCTTACTAACAGATTCTCGATTAACATTAATCGGTATATTCTTTGTTCCAATTATTGGAAGTTCTAGTTTATAATTATATTTTGCACGCAAATAAATTGGACTACCATAGTTTTGTCTTCTAGAAGTATATTCTATTTTTAGTTGATCACCTTTGAACCCTTGATTGTTGAGTTCTTTAATCATATTATCTTTTTCTTTAGAAGTTAAATATCCATATTCTTCCATAACAAATACATACTTGATACAAGTAGCAGATAATTTTTCATACCATATATATGGAGTTATAATATTAACAGAAAAGACTATTAAAGAAGCAACCATCATAAGACCTATTGCAATAATTACCGGTGTCGTTATTATTGTGCTGCCTTTGTTTTTATTCATTTTATTTTTCAAATAATAATTCATAATATCTCCGAAAATTTATATGTTAATTTTATTAAGAGCAACATCTTCATGAACCTCAAATGTAAATTTGTCTTTTAAAGCATCTTTCAATATCAAAGGCTTTACCTTAACTTTTATTACGCTATGAATTGTTGTTCCCTGGCTCTTTTTATTTGTAACTGAATCCTTCTTGCCGGAGCGTAGAATCTCATACTCAATTATTTCAACATTTTGTATTAATCCATCATTGTTTCTTAAATTATCATCTAAATTATAGTTGCTTTTTAATTGTTCTTTAAAGTATTTTTTCAAATCATCTACATCATAATTCAATTTCCCGCTTCTGCTTGTAACGCCTTTATTTACCGCAATTATAGCCGACTTGTTAATTGAATACATGTCTAATTTAATATCATATAAAATAGAATTAATGATTCCAAAATATATTGCAATAATTAAAATAAAGATCACTATTATAATTGCAATTATGAAAATCGAAATAATAAAAGTGTTACCTTTTTGATTTGTCAATTTCATATTAAAAATTCCTTAATAAAACTATTGTCTTCCATAATAAGAAGAAAGATCTACAGATAAATAGTTTGAAATATTCCTATTATAGATTGTGTCCCATCTTTCAAACACATCTAAATCATATCTTTTCGTATCTGAACCAGTTTCTGATTTTACTTTTACAACTATCTGATATGGAGATCTAATTCTAGAAAATAATTTGTTCTCATTTACATCAAAAGCATCTTGCGAATTATTTCTTAAAGTATTCCATGAATTTAAAGTTTGTTTGGTTTCATATGGAATTATATACTGAGCAGTATACTCAATTGCATTATCAGATAAACTATTTCCTTCTTTCATTGTTAAAGTGCCCGAATACATTTCTTCAAAACCTCTAAGACTTGAGAAAAATGTTGATACTCCTCTACTTCTAGGTTCATCCCATTCAAATTTTTTAGTTATACTATCAAAGTGTGTAATAGAATTATCTCCAGCAAATTCAATTGTTGCTCGAACAGGTGCATTAACAACTACAGCAGTTATTGTAATTGTTTGACCAGCACAAACAAATTCTTTTCCAGTTGCTTTTGCTTTTGATAAATCTTTTTCTTCACCACCGCTTATCACTTTAATTTCTAAACTTTCAATGTAAGGAGGCGGAATGTCTGGATACTTAACATCATATTCATCAAAAACATAGTTAGATTGTGTTTTAGGTTCAATATATGGATCTTCTATAATTTCTTCTTGTTCCTCTTCATCTTGTGATAAATGAATAATAATTTTATATTCTTTAGTATCAACCAATGCTCCATCTGTAGTAAATTTCGTAAGCAGTGTAGATTTTACCTTTACTGTTACTATTTCGATTTCATGCTCACTATTTTTTAGATAATCATAAATGAAATCACTTGATATTTCTAATTGCTCTGTTTCTTCTATTTCATCAACCAAAATATCATTAATAAATAATTGTGATTTTATTTGCTTAACATGTTCTTTTTTGGCATAATCTGTAAGATTCTCTACTTTTGCACCAAACATTATAGGAATAGTTACAAATTGTTTTTCATCACTTAAAAAAAATTCATCTCCATTTGGAAAAATTGCAAATCCATTTAATTCTGCATCAGCACATATTGGCGCAACCATAAAATTTGCTGCCCATTTTTGATTTTTTGAATCATATCTTTGTGTATATAATGTTCCTTTAGTTTTCCACGTAGCATAATTTTCAAGTCTTATTCTATCTAAACCAATATCATTTGCCGTAATATCATATGTAACATCATTTCTCATTAATTTAGTATTCAGCATATACTCTTTTTGATCTTCATCCATGTATTTTGATTGATCTTGCCAAGAATCCAATGCATCTTTTATATAAGCATATCTCCACTCTGTTGGTGGTGTTGGAGGCTCAACATCTACTGGAAATTTATGATTATGAACTTCATAACCATCTTTATTTTCTCCGAAGTATCCAGTATTCTCCTCTTATTCCGTTACCATTCCATATACCTGCATTTTGAGTCCATCTACCTTCATCATCAACTGTTTTAAATCTTTGCCCTTCATAACCATCTAGTGGATTTCCATATACAAATAAAGAATATGCATTGTAGATATCTTCATTAATTTCTTTTCCATGTATATTTGTTTTTGATATACCCATAACATTTATCATTAAATCAAATTCTTCAGAATATGAAAAAGAAATAGATGAAAAACATATTATACTAAGTATTAAAATTAGAACCAAAAATATTTTTTTCATTTGCTAACTTCCTTTGTTGAAATATTATATTAAACAATCATCTGATTGTATTTCTAGGGGTTAAAAGGAGATAGTTTAAAAGGAGCTATCTCCTTTTGTATGCATAAATTGCAAATGTAATTACATTTGCAAATATGAGCCGATTATTATTTTTCTTCTGAAAAGAAGATTTGAAGATTTGTGCCTGTTGTGCACATCACATCTATTTTATATTTACCAATTTTTTTGCTTTCTAATATCTTTGCTTCAAACTCGTCATCTGGTAAAGAATTTGCTTCTACTATTTTTGTCTTTATATACTTCATCACATCTTTTTTTACATTTTTGTCAAGTAATTCTCCAATTGCTTCTTCTAATTTTTCTAAGTTTTTATCACTTGATTTGTACTCGTTATCTAATTCATGTTTTCTATCCCACATTCTATCTAATTGGATTTTAGTAAAGGCATGATTAGAAAATGTTGGTGTATTAGAAGATTTGGCAACATCATATTTTCCATTTTCATAAAATCTAATCTGAAAAGTATAGATTCCATTATTAACATAGTCTTCTCTTTGTCCATAACAGATATTTAAACTATTAATAATATATTTATCTGGAACATATAATACTTCTGTATAAGAATCGTCATCTACTAAACTCTTTATAACATTTATTACTTTTGAATCATTCACATATTCTTGATTCATTGTCAATTTACTTGATGAACCATATCTTCCTGTATCTGTTATATAAATCCTATTTTTCAAAATTTCATATCGATTTTGTACAACAACATCTCCAGACACTGAATCACCAATGTTTGTATTTAGATGGTTTAGTTCAAACTTTCTTTTTTTATTTAATTGAATCCTAGCATCAATACTTTGAAGTATCATTTTACAAGCTTGTGCTCGAGTAACATACTCTTTTTCTCTAAATGTGCCATCTTCATATCCGTTGATAATACCTAGATTTACAAGTTTTAAAATAATATCTTTGTTATCTTTTGATACATCATCAAATTTCTTTTTACTTACTTTAACATCAGAGACATTTATATAATTTGCTAAAATTTTACATGCATCTTTTCTATTTAATGGCTCATCTGGATTTATTAGAACATTGTCATTTATATAGCCTCTATCTATTGCAGTATTTATATACCAATCAGGCCATCTTTTTCCAATTGTTGAAATTTTTATTTCACTTTCTTCAATAAGCATTTTTAAAAACTCAGCCAATGTAACCTCTTTATTAGGCTTAAATGTTCCATCTTGATAACCACCTATGGCATCATCTTTTATCATTGTCTCGATTTCACTTTGTGCCCAATGACCAATAATATCTTCGAAAGCAATTTGACCATTTGCAAAAGTAATTTTGGAAGATACGTTTAAGAGTAGAGTTGTTAATATAATTCCAAAAATAAGATATCTGATTTTTCTATCTCTCATTATTATTCTCACTTTCATAGTATTGTTATGATTTATAATTCAGTAATATTAAATGTAGCTATATCTCTAATCAAATTCACTTTATATGATTCCTCTGGTAAAACAGAAATAAGAATAGTATCAATATTTCTTTCTGGCATCTTTTCGACTTCTTCACCATTTTCATCAAACGAGCCTAAGATTTTTACATTTTCTAAAATCTTTATTGTTGAATAACCATAGTCTTCACTTCCTGCTGAATACTTTTCATAGTTTTCAAAAATTTTACTATTTGCATATTCATTACTAATTGTTGCATAAACATTAACAACTGATCCTTTTTTAAGAACATAAGAAACACCATTTTCTGGTCCTTTTATTTTTAGTGCAACTTTTTCCTTTCCTTCTTCGCCATTAAAAATCATCAGTTCTTCTGCTGTTGCGAATTGATCAAAAACTGCTAATTGACCCTTATATATACTACTCTTTAAATACATGTCATTTATCTCACTAATATCTTTTATAGGTCGAATATTAGCAATCATTTCAACGGGAACATCAATCAATTTAAAATCTTCTGAATTAACCAATGTGTATTCATTAATATCTTTTACAGCTACCAAACATTTTGATGTTGGAACATAATTTACTAATTGCTTTTGCATATTTGTAGAAATAATGAATACAATAATAGCAAGAACAAAAGATAATATAATAAGACTTATTTTTTTATTCACTATAAAAATCCTCTCTTAGAAAAACTATCCCATAAAAACTTGGCTTCCTGTAGAATCAAACCAACTTGAGATTTTACCTATAATATTTGAAAATAATGTTTGCATCTGAGGATAGAACAATGTAATAACTAAAACAAGTAAAACGCCTGCAACTAGTATAACTTGAAGTATTTCTGATCCTCTCTTTGAATTAAGATTTTTCTTCATTTTCTTAAATAGATTTTTCATTTTAAGACTTCCTTTCATTTTTATCTAAAAATATTATTAAATCCTTGTGCAAGTGAAATGAACAAAGGATAAAATATTAACAAAATAATATTAATAAGTGCAATTATTACACCTATAGTTATATAAACAATCTTGCTTCTAGTGTTTTCTTTATACCTATCTATTTGTTTTTCACCAAGTGAAGACGAAAGATTATCAAGTACTTCCGTTATATTACTTGTTTGATTGTATTCGGAAAGAGCATTGCAAAACATATCTACTTCCATGATGTCAAACTTATTCTTTAACACTTTAACTGCTGTATCTATGTTTAACTCAGACAGTTCATAAGTTGTAGAAAACTCTATCATCGCTTTTTTAAAATCTTTATTGGAACAATTCAGAAATTGAAATTTAAGTGAGTCTTTAAGGCTCATGTGACTAGAAAGTTGCATGCAAACAGAATTAGTAACGTTGTATAAATCATTACAAATTTCTGAATTTCTAGATTTTTTATTTAGCAATATATAAAAATCTATGAAATAGTACCCTATTAAACTTAAAATTATTGAGAATATTATTGAATCGTAATTTTTGATACCTGCTATCAAGAAAAGCAGGCCTAATGAAATTTTTAAAATATAGTATCTTATAGAATCTAATCTTAGGGGATATCCCTGTTTCTTTAAAAACACGTCTTTGGTTTTTAAAAAATTAATTTTAGAAATAAAGTTTTTGAATTTAATTTCATTTGTTAGATGTTTTTGCTTTCTTTTATGACTAAGCTTTCGGAGTTGATGTTTAACATGCCATCGTTGAATTAATAAATAGCAAATTAAAAACACGAGTAAAAAGAAGCAAACGTTTAAAACTCTTACATCCATGATTTACTCCTCATCTTTATGATGAGCTCATTTTATTCACATGAATGTTTTGTGTCAACAAAAAACAAAAATTTTGTATACTAATTTGATGACTTTTTTACTAGTTTTTAGTATTTTTGAAAAAGTTATTGTGTTTATTTTCATATCGTGATATAAATAAAATTCCCACCCACCTTAAAAAAGGGTGTTTTTTACTGAAAATCGTTCATTTTTAGTTATTTTGAGCTAATTGGTAATTTTTACAAAATATCTGCAAAATAATCATTTTTTTCTTGACATAACCATCAAAATATTGTACTATATACTAGTCGCAAAGACAAAAGATTGGTTGTGGGCCATTAGCTCAGTTGGCAGAGCACTTGACTTTTAATCAAGTTGTCCCGCGTTCGAATCGCGGATGGCTCACCAGTTTTAAAGGCCCGTTGGTCAATCGGTTAAGACATCGCCCTTTCACGGCGGAGTGAGGAGTTCGACTCTCCTACGGGTCACCAATAATTAAATATGCCAGTGTAGCTCAGTTGGTAGAGCAACTGACTTGTAAACAAAATTGCACCCTTAAGTAGAAATATTTAAGGTGGACACCGCTAATTCGGGGAAAGCTAAATGCTTATAGCACATGCCAATCCCGAGCTAGGTAGAAATACCGAGTGTAGAGACTTTATACGGTGTACCTAAGGCGTAAGCTAAGGTAAAGAGCAAGTCCAGACTGCAAACACTAAAGTGGCAACGAAAGTTGTAGTGGTACGAATCAGTAGGTCGTCTGTTCGACTCAGATCACTGGCTCCAGAGAATCAGCAATCGATATAA
>Ga0310694_10006939_pt1 | contig 10682 bp, 8 predicted proteins | sample 174DNAGHGhighgp2_FD_203884 | JGI IMG/M metagenome (GOLD analysis project Ga0310694, IMG submission 203884) | Sheep rumen microbial communities from Palmerston North, Manawatu-Wanganui, New Zealand - 1742 DNA GHGhigh gp2 (v2) (version 2) | ecosystem: Host-associated > Mammals > Digestive system >... | reverse complement strand
CGTGCATTTCTCCTGAACCAAATATGTCAAGAGTCCAATCTGGATGTTTCTGATGAACAATTTTCCATGCTTCGATTAAGTATTCATATCCTTTAGCATCATTGTAACGCCCCACAACAATAGCGCGTTTGTTCTCTAATGTGCTTGCTTCTTTGGGATAAACAGGGATAGAGTTTGGAATGACATATGTGGTCGTAATACCTTGCCAATCTTCTTTGTCTTGGGGAGTAAGAAGCACTATTGCTTTGAGTTTCTTGGCCAATGAAATTTGTTTCTTTCTTGAATATTTTGCAATGAGTTTGTATATACATCCTTGTTGTTCCATCAGATGGAAATTTCTAAGGTGGTACTGAGTCGTATGAGTCTCTCCAATTTTTATGCTGCTGTCTTTCATACTCGTAAGGATGCCAAGTTCACGTCCCAATGTGTTTATGACAAAGTCTGGCTTCCCATTGATAATGAATTTTTGTAGCCTTTTTTTATATTCTCTCATCAACTTAAAATAAATGAAAGCCCTGATAGGCAATATATGTCCATATTCCTTGTCGAAATCAACTCCAAGGTCTACATGCTTGACATTTTTAGACAGGGGGAATGTGATAGGCTTTCCTGCTTGCGATTCTGTTACGATGGTAATATCATATCCATGATCTGCCAACCAATTGGCCTTCTGAATGAGTACTCTATCTGCTCCTCCAACAGTAGTTAATGCTGTGTAAATATAGAAAATCTTCATAATTATATGATGAAAATGCCAGTATTTGGGTACAAAGTTATAAAAAAAGAGAGAATATCTCTTATTTAATTTATGGAAATTTTGTGTATCCATTTATTTTTAGTATTTTTGCACACATAAATAATCGAAAATACAATCTATATGGCTAAAAAGATAGTATATGTAGTTGGAGGAATCTATGGCCCAACAGGAATGGGAGTTATTTTGAGCCAAAAGATAAATTATTTAGCAGGACATACAGATTATGATTTGTACATGATCCTAACAGAAAGTCCAGAAAAGCCTTGGTTCTGTGAAATGAATCCCAGAATAAAATGGGTGAATTTCGACATCAATTTTGATGAGTTGGATACGATGCCTTTTGCCAAGAAATTGTTTTTCTATCTTCTTAAGCAGCACAAATATAAAAGATTATTTAAGAAGTATCTTTTGGATATTCATCCAGATATTACTATTTCTGCATTGAGACGAGATATTAATTTTATCAATGATATTAAGGATGGTAGTAAGAAAATTGGTGAAATTCATTTTAGCAGGACTTATTACCGTCTTTTCAATTTTCCTTTTTTGCCTAAGAAGGTTAATTCAATATTGACCAATTACTGGATTGGCAGTTTAGTTAGAAATCTTCAAAAATTAGACAAATTTGTTGTCTTAACACGTAGTGATTATGAACATTGGCCAGAACTTAACAATAAAATTGTAATTCCTAATTTTATTTCAGATTTTCCTTCCCAGCCATCTTCTTTGAAAAGTAAGAACGTGATAGCGGTAGGAAGATACACATGGCAGAAAGGTTTCGATATGTTAATTGATGCATGGTCCTTGGTAGTAAAAAATAATCAAGATTGGATGCTTCATATATATGGTCCTGGTGATAATGATGAATATCAGCGTATGGCGGATGAAAAAGGAATAGGAGACAGAATAGTATGTCATTCTTATGTCAAGAATGTATATGAGAAATACTTGGATAGTTCTATATTTGTGCTTAGTTCCCGTTATGAGGGGTTCGGACTGGTTTTGGCAGAAGCGATGGCATCGGGTTTGCCTTCTGTCGCTTTTTCTTGTCCCGACGGGCCGGCAGATATTGTATCGGATGGTAATGACGGAATCCTTGTTGAGAGCGGCAATGTTGAAAAGTTGTCAGAGGGTTTATTGTATTTGATAGATCATAAGGAAGACAGAATAAAATATGGTGCCAATGCCCGACATAATATGCAGAGATATGACAAAGATAATATCATGCAGAAATGGATCAATTTGTTTGAGTCGATATAGAGTCTTATTTAATATAAAAGATAATGCGAATATTGTATGTTACAGATGCACTGGCGGTATGGGGCGGAATAGAACGAGTCCTTAGGGACAAGACAAATTATTTAATTGAGTATTATGGCTATGATATTTATATTGTGACAACGGATCAGGGATTGAATCCAATTCCATATCCTTTAAATGACAAGGTTCATATAAAAGACTTGGATGTATGCTTTTATCAGCAATACCGTTTTTATGGTTGGAGACGTTTGCAGAAGTATTTGGAGAAAAGAAAAATGTTTCGAATCCGTTTGGAGAAGCATATTAAAGAAGTTTGTCCTGATATCATTGTGTGTATTCGTGTAGATACAGTTCAAATGATTCTTCGTGTAAAGGGAAATATACCAGTGATATGTGAGTCTCATTCTATGTTCAATTCGTATATTTATGAAAATGCCACATTTTGGAATAGGATGAGTTTCTATCTTTTGAGAAGGTATATACGTAAAATTAATTGTATTGTGGCATTGACAGAGGGTGATGCTAATGATTGGCGAAAATATAATAAACATGTTTGTGTCATTCCCAATGTGGTTCAGTTGAATCCTGAAAATAGATATAGCAAACTAAAGTCAAAGATTGTTATTTTTGTAGGCAGATTTACTCTACAAAAGGATTTTGGAACATTAATAGACATGTGGAAGATTGTGCATAAATATCATAGGGACTGGGAGCTACATGCTTATGGGGAAGGAGAGTTGAAACATGATTATGAGCAAATTGTTGCCAATATAGATTGTAATATAAAGATATTACCTGCTACATCAAATATCTTTGAGAAGTATCTTGAAAGTTCAATGTTAGTTATGTCTTCTCTTTACGAGCCCTTTGGTCTAGTCCTTCCAGAGGCGATGAGTTGCGGCCTTCCTGTTGTCGCATTCAATTGTCCTTATGGTCCTGCTGATATCATCGAAAACGGGGAAAATGGTTTCTTAGTAGACAATAGAAATATTGGCGAATTTGCTTTGTGTGTTAACCGACTCATTGAAGACAGAGAGTTGCGTTTGAAGATGGGAGGATGTGCAATCACATCTGCGCAACGTTATAGAGCAGAGACCATTATGCCTTTGTGGAAGTCTCTTTTTGAGAAGTATTCAGATATTCGTGGATAGTTTGAAGGATTGGAATGATTATCGTTTAGATAACCAAACTTTCTATTGCTTCAAAAAAATCTTTAGCATAACGTTCTTTGTTGAATCTTTGAATTTGTTCATCTGGGGTTTGTTTCATTTCCTCCCGGAGGTATTTGTTATCATATACTTGCAGAATGGCCTCTGCAAATCTCTTTTCAAATTCCGTACCAGTAGGAACAATAATGGCATTACTCTTGGTTACTTCTTCGGGTATGCCGCCACGGTCTGTTGTTATAATTGGAAGTCTCATGGCTTGTGCTTCTAATACAGTGGTAGGAAGAGGGTCATCCCATAGTGATGGGATGACAGCGACATCGGATATTTTCAGATAACTGGGCATTAATTCATAGGGTATAAAACCTGTAAAGCGTATTCTTTCTTTCATGGTTTCTGCCTGTCTTTTCAGAGAAATAATGAATTCATTGTCGTCGTTAGTGTTTCCAAAAAAAGAACTACCGATGATAAGTAACTTGATTGTCGGATATTCATATAATAAACCAAGAGCAGTTATTAGTTCTCGAATACCTTTTTCTGGTGTCAGTCTTCCACTAAATACTAGAACAAAATCATTAGTTGAGAGGTTAAGTTCTTCCCGAGTTATTTGTGGCATAATGTTAGGTGAGAATTTCTGAATGTCAATTCCTGCGTAGATGGTGATACATTTATTGGTGACATCTCTAATTGTCTTTATTCGGCCTCCGATATAATTTGATGTTGTGATAATAAGTGACAATGCATCATATATTTTTCGGTTAGACCTTGTTGTGTTATTGAGTAGATCATTATAATCGTTGAATACCAATTTTGCACTTGTTTTGTCAATTAATGATTCTACATACCCGGGACGATTATGCATGATGATGATGTCATAATTTGACCTTTTGATATCCTTGACAGCCTTTGAGATATAGTAGTCGATATAAAAGTTATAGTAACCGTCCTTATGTCGATAACCGTGAATGCGTCTTTTAATCTTTCCCCATAGAGTCTCTACATGAACATATTTGTATGAGTTGACATCTGAGTATAAGGCAGGGTGACTCTTGACCTTTTTGTCGTATATGCTATAGACAGTAATCTTATGTCTTTTGTTTATGTTGTTGTATTCGAGAAAGAAATCAATAAAATTTTCTACAGCCCCCCCCTGAACGGCTGGTATTGGTAATATTCCCGAGGTAAGCATTGCAATATTCATAATTGTATCATTTGTTGATTTGTAATGATTGGTATAAATGTAACTTTATTCCTATTGATATTAATAATTGCCCAATCAGCAGTCTTAGGGTGCATAAAGGATGTGCGAAAAGTATTTTTTTCAGCAAGTCTCCCCTGAATTTTCCTGCCTGATAAGACTGATGTATGAAGTTTAGATGCTCCATGACATAAATTTTAATGGCTTGTTTTTTATAAACATGGCCAAATATCTTGTATAATTGTATATGTCCTTCTGCAAAGAATTTCAGTACTTGCTCATTTGGCTCTTCAAAAACTGAGGTCAGACCACCACTGTGTTTCCTATATACGGCCATGTTATCTGTCATTCCCCAAATTCTCCCGCAATGTGCACAGGACAGAAACTCTGGCAGGTCTCCAAAAGGAATGCTGCTATTAAGATATTGCTGATAGATGGCACTTCGTAAAACTTCTGTTCGCATAACCACGGAGCAAGTTATTGGAAGATAGTGCTTGTATAATTCCAGTCCAGTATATTCACGATTCTCCAACTTGTCGGTTGCAATAACATCGGGGATGTTTTTCCCTTCATAATGGATTCTTCCCTGATGAAAGCACATTGAATAGTCTGGGTGACTTTCCAGAAAATCAACCTGCTTTTGTAGTTTGTGTGGATCAGTCCAATAATCGTCTCCTTCACATTGAGCCAGATATTTACCTTTTACTTCTTTCAGTATTAATTGGCTGATATATGTGAAGCCTCTTTTGGAAAACTGATTCTCTGTTTGATATATAGGGTGGATGAGTGTCGGATACCTTCTTTCATATTCTTTAATGATTTCAGTCGTTCCGTCTGTGGATGCATCATCATGGATAATTACTTCAAACTTAAAGTCGGTTTCTTGCATAAGAATACTATCCAATGCCTGAGAGATGTATTTTATATGATTATATGTAATACATTCGATTGATACCAGAATATTATCACTCATACTCCCTTAAAGTTTTATTAATTTGAGACAAACACGAAGAATTTCTTTATTAAGGACAAATGATGTTATAAAATATACCAATCCGCCAGTCACAGAGCCGATTATTAATTGTAATAGAAGACTGTCGAAAGACATTATTACAATTTTTATCAGGATGAACATAATAGCAGATGATATGATGGTTGGAGAAAAGTCAACCAGTTGTCTGAAGATGCTAAGATTGATGAGTTTCCCAGAATAATGTGCATTGATAAATAAGCATAAAAAAGAGTCGATGACGCATGAATAGCATAATGCAATGATGCCCCAAGGAATAGCGATAATCATGATAAGGACTCCAAGCAATTTCTGAATGATTTCTAATTTTAAAGACAAATCGGTCCTGCCTTTAACCTGTAAGATTCCAAGGTTAATGGCGTGGATAGGATACCACATTTGTGAAAAACATAAGATAAGAAGTAGTTCTGCGCAAAAAGACCATTGTTCACCGATTACTAAGATGACAAACGGTTTAGATAGAGCAGACAGACCAAACATCATTGGGAAAATAATAAAGGCCGTCAATTTTAGAAACTTTCTATAAGAATTCTTCAATTCAGTGTCATTATTTTGTATTTTGCAAAGTACAGGGTACGTAACACGTTGCATAACCCCTGATACACTCATAGATGGGAAATTGGCATAGGATTCTGCGCGGGAGAAATTTCCTAAAGCACTGGCACTGAACTTCTTTCCAATTACCAATCCATATAGATTGTTATATGTGGTATCAATCAATGATGTTAAAAGCAACTTAGATCCAAATGAGAACATTTCCTTGAAGGATGATTTGGAAAATGTCAGTGTCGGCCTCCAATCCGAGAAATGCCAATAGCAGATGACGCCTAAAGTTGTCGAGAGAATGGCAGATATGACTAACGCCCAATAGGAGAAGCCGAAATAAGCACATAGAATACCAACAATACCAGATAAGATGGTCGTTGGAAGTGTAACTTTGGTAATAGACTTGAAATCAAGTTTTGTAACCAGTAATGTATACTGGACACTATTGAAAGCACCAATAATGACTGTCAGTCCAAGTACCCTGGTCAGTAGGGTTAATTCTGGCATATTATAGAATGCGGAAATGTATGGCGCGCCAATGAAAAGGATGATATAGGCGATACATGCGATGACGATATTAAACCAGAAAACGGTGCACAGGTCTTCATGGGTCCTGTCTTGTTTTCTGGTGATCGCACTTGTAAAGCCACAGTCAATAAATACCCCGGAGATAGCCAGAAAGATTCCAAGCATGCCGACGATTCCGTATTCACGTGGAGACAGCAAGCGTGCCATAAATAGAGTAATGACAAATTGCGTCCCCTGTAGGGAAAAACGTTGGACGGCACTCCAAATGATGCCTTGTTTTGTCTGTTTCTTGAGGCCTTCTTCCATTTATTTAGCGATTTCGCAAATCACTCTATCAACATCCTCTATACTCATTGCATGATGTATAGGCAGGCATATGACGCTATCCGCAAGTTTATATGCATTAGGCAGATTGTTGCGTGAAGCACTTTCTAACCCGCGATAGGTAGAGAATGTACTGATTAGCGGATAGAAATATCGTCGGCCATATACATTGTGGGATTGCATCTTGAAATAGAGTTCATCACGTGTCATTCCATATTCATCTGCATTCACAAAAATTGGGAAATAACTATAATTATGACGTACTCCCGGCATATCCTCCCAGAAACAGATCCCTTTGATGTTTCGTAGGGCATTACGGTATTGGACGGCAACTCGATGACGGGTTTCAATGGCTTGATCTACTAACTTTAAATTGAGCAAACCGTATGCAGATCGCACCTCATCCATTTTGCTGTTGATGCCAGGAGCCACAACCTCTACTTCACTGGCAAAGCCGAAATTTTTCAGATAATCAATGCGTTGCTTGGTTTTTGCATCATGCATAACCAGCGCACCACCTTCGATGGTGTTATAGACCTTCGTGGCATGAAAACTGAGTGTGGAAAGGTCTCCCTCATTTAAGATGCTTTTCCCATCTATTTCAACACCAAATGCATGGGCTGCATCATAGATGATTTTGAGCCCATATTTATCTGCGATATCCTGAATTTCTTTAGTACGACATGGCTTCCCGTAAACATGAACAGGCATGATGGCTGTTGTCTGTGGGGTGATGGCGGCCTCAATTTTGTCAGGGTCGAGATTCCCTGTTGAGGAATCAATGTCCACAAATACTGGCTTGATGCCATTCCACCAAAGAGAATGGGTTGTTGCAACAAAACTATAGGGGGTTGTGATGACCTCTCCTGTGATGCGAAGTGCCTGCAATGCTGTGATGAGGGGCAAAGTTCCATTTGTAAATAAACTGATATAGGGTACTTTCAGATATTTGCAGAGGGCTTCCTCAAGTTTCTGATGATAGGAACCATTATTTGTTATCCATTTCTCTGCCCAGATCTTATTTAGAATCTCATGAAAGTCATCAAGATTTGGCAATAACGGGGATGTGACAGTTATGATGTTTTGTTTCATATTCTATCCGTGAGATGTGTGAATAAAATCAGTGTTTTTATGATCAATATGTAGGATGTTCTTAAACATCCTCATGACGAGTTCTGGAATGGTGAGTACTTTGCTGAAAGAACGGAAACGTAGTTCCCGAGGGATGGAAATGAATAATGAAACGGCTAAAAGGCCAAATAGAATCCACCATTTGTCTGCCCATTCAGAGATAGTCAAGGTCATAAAGACAGATAATCCAGCTAACAATATAATCAGAATGGAACGGGGGATTAATGCTTGCTGGATGGTCTTGTCGATAAAGTTGATTTTACCATGGATAATGGCTCCAGGAATCTTTGGCAGATTGCTTAAAAGACTCTGTATCTGGGCTGTCATCCAACGCATACGCTGACGTTGGAAGTTGTCTTGGCTACTTACTTTTTCATCAAAAACGTGAATCTCTGGTGCATATTTGATAAATACTTCCTGATGTAGTAGTAGTGCTTCCATTTCACGGTCTTCACCTGCTGTAGATAGTTTGAAGACATTTTCCCTGAACAGATTGTAGTCAAAGCACATGCCTGATCCAATCAGTGCTGACGAGAGCCCGAGACGATTATGGGCTTTGCGGAAGATGGTGTTGTTAATCTCTTCACTGGCTCCATCCAAAACAGCCACATCATTATTCGCGTTCTTGGCACAACGATGACATTGAATCGCGTCATATACTGAACATAGGATGTTTAATTGTGATAAGAATTCTGGACGAACTACATTGTCTGCATCTAAAATGACCACATTATCAAAGTCTCCTTTTACCTCGTTGATAGCATATTGCATGGCTTTGGCCTTAGAACTCTTTTCGAATGTCGGTGTCAGAAGTGTGATGGGGAGTCTTCTTAGGCGCTCATTGGTTTCCGGTTGCATATGGTCAGATATGACTGCTACCGTATAATGACTCTGGGGATAATCTTGCAACAGGAATTGTTCTACGGAATGTGTAATCACACGATCCTCATTGTAGGCAGGGTAAAGGATGAGAAATCTGGTCATCCGATTACTGATGGCTGCAGCATGCATGGCAACATTATCATCTTTGTCATAAAAGAGGGAGATAATGGCAAAGAAAACGACATATGCCACGGAGCCTGCAATGATGAACCACAGGGAAATGTCAATAATATGCAGGATGGTCCAAATCATTTTTTCGAATTCTTCAATCTTGTGTATAATTTTCCCCAAATTGTAACAAACGGGGAGCGTAAGAATGTCTTGTCCCACATCTCATCAACTAAATAATCTGGTGTGGCAAGGGCAAAGAAGAAAAGTGTTATGGCGGTTAATAGCCACCATTTAATGGCCCATGAGAAATGGATTAGTGGCATTAATATGCACATGAGCATGAAAATACCAACCATTGTGGTTCGTGGAATGAGTGACCATTGGATTATCTTATCCGTAAGATCATATTGCTTGTGAAAGATGGCACCAGGAAGAAATCTTAGGTTTCGGATGAAATTTTGGAATTGCTGAATGGCCCATCGTCCTCGTTGCTCATTCAGTTTTGAAGTAGTTCTTTTCTTTTCTCCATAAACATAAATGTGATCAAAATAGTCAATAAAGATTTCCTGACGGAGTAATAATGCTTCCAATTCCTTATCTTCTCCTGCAGTCTTGGCCCTCATGACATTTTCCTTAAACCAATTAAAGTCATAGGCCACGCCAGAACCTGCCAATGCGGCAGATAGTCCTACATTTATATGGCCTTTCCGGAAGATGTTGTTGTTGATTTCCTCAAAAACTGCATCCATACGGGCTGCTGCCGTGTCACGATTCCGTGATATGCGATGTGCTTGTATGGCCTTGGTTGCGGCAGCCTCATAGGCATTGTTGATGTTTGCTAAAAATTCTGCATCTACAATATTATCTGCATCTAGTACGACGGCCACATCATAAATTTTAAACTCAGGCAGATTTAATATCGCATATTGCAAGGATTTGGCTTTGGTACTCTCTTCAAAGTTGGGGGTCAGGAGGGTAATGGGGTACTGCGCTAAACGCATATTAGTCATCTCACTTTGATGGTCGGAAATAACGGTTACATCAAACAACCGTTGGGGATAGGCCTGGCTCAAGATAGAAAGCACTGTATGTTCAATGACCTCATCTTGTTTGTAGGATGGGATTAGGATGATAAAACGCCGGTTTATCCTTGCCTTGGAGATGTCGGACGATTTGTTGTAGAGTGCGGCTATGGCAAATATCCCAATGTATATTGCCGTTACTCCTGTGATGAAAAACAACAACCAGTCGATGATATGTATGATAATATAGAAATCCATAATACTACTTGAAAGATAATGTCTTGTGAAAATCTTTGATCCCTCTGACAAGTGCCTTTATTAAAGGCCATTGACCTGTGAGGGCGTATTTTATGATGTCACGAGAAGCAGCGATCCCTATAATGTATAGATAGGCAAGGTGTTTGTTTAAACCAGTCCAATTACGCTTCACAAGTAAGAGCCGATTTCGTGCTATGTAATATGTACGAAGTGGGCTCTTCTGGCCAGTGGTCTGGCTTTCTTTATGATAAATGGTGCAGGCAGGTTCATACCATATTTCATAACCTGCATGCGTTATCATCATAGACCAGTCAATTTCTTCATAATAAAGAAAAAAGCATTCTGGCATCAATCCAACCTTGTCGATGACCTCGCGTTTTAGCATCATGGCAGCACCATGGGCATATGGGGTAGAGTGGGGAGAGTCATATTGACCTTTATCTTCTTCTCCGAAACCAATTGCCTTATT
>Ga0310694_10006935_pt1 | contig 10686 bp, 12 predicted proteins | sample 174DNAGHGhighgp2_FD_203884 | JGI IMG/M metagenome (GOLD analysis project Ga0310694, IMG submission 203884) | Sheep rumen microbial communities from Palmerston North, Manawatu-Wanganui, New Zealand - 1742 DNA GHGhigh gp2 (v2) (version 2) | ecosystem: Host-associated > Mammals > Digestive system... | reverse complement strand
AGGAAGAGGACGACAGATCCATCCCGGAACTGGTGGCGTGCGTGAACAGTATGATGCTGGCGGAAGGGAAGCAGACGAAGGACCTGAAGCTGGCGCACGAGATGTTTACGTGCGGGGTCGGATACAGGCTGACGTATCACGACGCAGGGCGGAAAGGCGAGGAGTATCTGGACGAGGCACCGTTTGAGATGTACGTGCCGGATACGGAGAACACCTTCGTCGTGCGGCGAAGTGACGTGACGAAGCGCGTTGTCATGGGTGTCACCTATGTATACAAGGACCCGCCTGCGAACGATGTCGAGTACACGGTCTATACGCCGAAGAGCACGTTTACCATCACCGGGACGGCGACCGGGGACGGAACTGGGCTGAAGATCGAGAAGGAAGTGCGGCACAACTTTGGTATGGTCAGCCTGATCGAGTATCCGTGCAACCCGAACTACATGGGTGCGTTTGAGCCTGTCGTGCCGCTACTGGACGCCATTAACCTGACGCAGAGCAACCGGCTGGACGGCGTTGAGCAGTTCATTCAGGCCCTGATGGTGTTCGACGGTGTGGACATCAGCCGGGAGGACTTCCTGGAACTGAAGGACCTGGGCGCGATCAAACTGCCGGAGACCAACAACGGGAACAGCGGGAAGAAGCTGTACTACCTGAACGAGCAGCTTGACCAGACGCAGACGCAGACGCTGGTGAACGATATGTACCAGACAATTCTCCAGATTGTCGGTATGCCAAGCCAGGGTGACGCCAGCAGCGGAGACTCCAGCAATAACGGGGCGGTCATCATGAAGAACGGATGGTGGCACGCGGAAGCCCGGATGCTGGAGACGCAGAGCATGTGGAAAGAGGCGGAGACAGAGTTCCTGAAGGTAATTCTGAAAATCTGTGCCGACACCAACACACTGACAGGACTGAAACTGTCTGATCTGGAGCCCCGGTTCTGGAGACAGAGCTACGAGGACCTGCTGGTCAAGACACAGAGTTTCGCGACCCTGCGGTCCGCCGGGATGCCGGCGATTCAGGCATTCACATTCAGCCACCTGAGCCGCGACCCGGAGAGCGACGCACTGGTTTACGACGCGTACCAGGAGAGACTTGCCGAGGAACTCGACGAGCTGAACGGCGCCAAGGAAGAGATCCCGCTGAAAGTAGACGACACCACGGATCCAACGTCTGCTGAAGGCATCCAGGCGCAGGCGCAGGCACAGGTTCAGGGTGCGGCGCAACATGAAAAGACGGACAGAAGCCGGGACGGCTCGTGGGCCATCTGCCCGGTGTGTGGAAGGCGGTTCATCAAGAAAGAAGCCGGTCAGAAATACGACACCATCGCGTGCGCAAACAGAGCCAGAAGAGCGACTCCCCGATACGGAGGAATGACGAGTGGCAGATGAGATCGACATCTACGAGAGCTGCGATGAGATGATCCGGGAGATAAACCGGGATCTTGTACGCAACTTTGGGGCGCTGAAGATGGCGAAGTGGGACCGGATCAACATCATCCGCACGGTCACGGACGTATACCGCAGGAGCGAGCGGAAGGCCAGACGGCGGTACGTGGAGGTCTGGTACGACGCATACCTGCTCGGGCTGACGGAGATGTGCGGAAAGAGCCGAGCCGAAGCCAGACGGATGGCCGACAAGGCTGACATCGAGGAACTGGTGGACCTGATGCTGGACGAGGTGGACCCGCTGACGAGATACCGGTTCAGCGAGGAAATGGAACGGAAGGCGTACAGGCTGGCCGAGTCCATGGAGGTAATCACAAACCGGAACCAGGAGATCGACCGGGCGATGCGCTACTGGAGCAAACAGATCGCGCAGTACGCCATCCTGATAACGGACGCGGCCCTGCTCCACGCGTTTGAGGATGCTGGCATCGAGAGCGCCGAGTGGGTCACGAGACGGGACGAGAGAGTGTGCCACGAATGCCGGGAACGGGACGGGAAGGTATACCCGATTGATCGGTTCCCGGCCAAGCCACACTTCGGATGCAGGTGCGGACGGAGACCAGTCAGGCGGCAGAACGGAGAAAAGTAACGGTTTTAGATGGCGATGCGCCATTTGAAATACCGACCAGAGAAGGTCGTTAATCCCGCACAAGAGTAGAGAAACTCTATAATCACGCAAACGCATGGGGCGGAGATGCCCGACTAAAAAGCGCAAAGGAGAAAAACCATGATTCGCAACAGAAACGGATACTGGATGGACCCACGATTTCTCGTGTTCTTCGCACCGGATGACGGAGGCGGAGCGAACGGCGGAGCAGGCGCTGGCGGAGACGGAGCTCCCGCTAACGACGGCAACGATGCCGGAAACGAGAATGGAGCGGAAAACGCGGACGCCCAGAAGAAACTGGAAGCCCAGCTCGAACAGCTGAAGGCCGACATGGCGAAGCAGAAGGCGGCGCTGGACGCGGCCACAAAGGAAGCAGGGGACTACCGGAAACAGCTTCGGGCAAAGCAGACCCAGGAAGAGATCGACGCGGCCAACAAGAAAGAAGCCGAGGAAAAGGCGGCAAAGGAACTGGAGGACCTGCGCAAGGAGGTTGCCAGGGCGAAATCCACCAAGTCTGTGATGAGCAAACTGACGGTGGACGAGGAGACCGCCGGAAAGATCGCGGAGTGCCTGACAGGATGCGAGAACATCGACGCGGCCCTGCTGGAAATCCAGAAGGTATGGGCGGCGAAGGAAAAGGCGCTTCGGCTGGAATTCGGAAAGATTCCAGGGCCCGGGGCGGGCGGAAACGGCGGCGAGGACGCGGAGGAACAGAGAGCCATTGAACTGGCGAAGAAACTGGGCCGCGAGCGGGCCGGAAGCACGAAATCCATATCCGAAAGTCTGAGCGGGTATATGCGGTAACGAGTCGGGCGGGCCGGCACATACCGATATACGCAACATAGAACCAATACACGAAAGGAGAGACAAAGGTATGAAGTACACTGAAACCACCATTGGCGGATCCGTAGAGATCCTGGCCAGCAAGGACTATCAGGCGATTCCGATCAAGGTCGCTACCCCCTCCGGCGAAGGCGTAACCACCACCATTGTGAAGGCTGGTACGCCCCTGACCGCCGCTGGCGCTTCCACCACGGGCGCGAACGCTGTGGGCGTTCTGCTCTATGACGTGGACACCGCCGAGAACCCCAACGGCGCGGCTGTCGTGCAGGGCATCATCGACGCCACCAAGGCGCAGACCCACAGCGGCGTGACCTACGTGGCCGCTCTGTACACCGCTCTGCCCGGGATTGTGTTCCGCACCAACATCGGCGTGAACGCGTAATCCCGAAACGAACGAGAAAGGAGGAAATGAAGAATGAATCTTACTGAATTCCGTAAGCTGGTTACCCCCAAGGCGATTGCCGCCAACTGGACGGAGAATCCCAGCAACAAGATTCCCTACGTGGGCGAAACCCTGTTCCCCTCCAAGCAGAAGGCCGGACTCGACCTGAGCTGGATCAAGGGACAGAACGGACTGCCCGTTTCCCTGATGCCCAGCGCGTTCGACGCGAAGGCCACCTTCCGTGACCGGATCGGCGTCACCAAGCTGGACACCGAGATGCCCTTCTTCCGTGAAGGCTTCAAGATCAAGGAGAAGGACCGTCAGAACATCCTGCGGGTACGGGAGCAGAATGATCCCTACCTGAACGAGGTTCTGAACAAGGTGTTCGACGATGCGGGCAACCTGCTGGCCGGCGCCCTGGTCGTGCCGGAGCGGATGCGCATGCAGCTGCTGTTCCCCGTCGGCGGCGACATGGTCATCGCCATCAAGGCGAACGGCGTGGACTACACCTACGACTACGACCCGGCCGTGGGCGGCACGAGGCTCTGGAAGAGCACCAACTACATCGCGCTGACCGGAAATGCCGCCTGGAACCAGATCGCCACGGCTGACCCCTTCGCCGACATCCAGAACGCGAAGGACAAGATCGCTGCCAAGGGCGGCGTGGCCCGGTACGCCATGATGAACAGCACCACGTTCCACCTGCTTCGGAACGTGACTGCCGTGAAGAACCGCTTCCTGACCGTGAACGGCATGGCGGTTGGCTACCTGAGCGACACGGACATCGCCAACGTGCTGAAGGACACAATGGACCTGGCCGGCATCATCGTGTACGACAAGCAGTACGCGGATGAGAGCAAGGTTGCGCACAAGTTCGTGCCGGATGACTATGTGGCCATCCTGCCAGAAGGCGCCCTGGGCTCCACCTGGCGCGGCACCACTCCTGAGGAAGCTGACCTGATGGGCAGCGGCCAGGCAGATGTGGCCATCGTCAACAACGGCATCGCCATCACCCAGATCGTGGACACGCATCCCGTGAACATCAACACCTTCGCCAGCGAGATCGTCCTGCCCAGCTTCGAGCGGATGGACGAAGTCGCCGTGATCAAGGTGAAGTAAGGAACGATATCCCGGCGGGCAACCGTTATGGAACCCCGCCGGGAGAGACGTTTCCCGGAAGGAGACATGGACATGCTCGTGAAGGCGCTATGCACGATTCATGACAGCACTGGGTGGCACAACGCGGGGGAAACCTTCGAGACGAAGGAAGACCTTGGAAGCGCGGTAATGGTCATCGGTGAATCGAAGGCGAAGAAACCGGAAAGCGAACCGGAGAAGCCGGATGAGGAACCGAAGACCAGAACAACCCGGCGCAAGAAAGTCGAGGAATAAGAAGGAGGTGAACGGGCAGAATGTACGGAGGAACGAACATCGCAATGCTTCGGGCCATGCTGGGCCCCGAGGACGACACGTCCGACGAAGTCCTGTCCGTCTATCTCGATCTGGCGGCAGCTAAAATCCTCGGAAGACTGTACCCGTACAAATCGGTACACGGGCAAGACCTGCCTGACAAGTACGTGGCCACACAGCTAAACATTGCGTGCTACCTGCTGAACAAACGCGGAGCAGAGGGACAGGTACAGCATATTGAAAACGGCATTCACAGAAACTACGGGAGCGCTGATGTGCCGGAAGAAATGCTGAAGGATATCGTCCCATTTGCGCAGGCGATCCGGTAAAGGCGGTGGGCGCATGAAACTGCTGAGAAGAAACACCAAGGCGTTTGAGTACCTGCCATGGACGGGCGAGGAAACGGACCTGGACGAGCAGGGCAGACACACCGGGAACTACCGGCCTGAATACGGCGAGCCGGTGGCGAAACGCGGGAACATCTCCTCGCCAAGCGGACATACGAACCAGACGTTCTTCGGGCTGGACATCCGGTATACCCACACACTGGTGATGGCTGAGGATTACGAGGACATCGCGGAGAGCGGGATTATCCGGTGGCAGGATAAACTGTATGAGATCAAGGCTGTGCGGCCAAGCCTGAACGGGATGAGCGCGGCACTGAAAGAGATGACAGCCAGCAATGCGGAAGTGAGCGGCGGATGAGTCTGATTCTGAAGCATATCGATGTAGAGCTGACGAGATCGTCTCTTGACAGGGCGATCAGAGAAGTGAGGTCTCTTCAGAGCGAACTGGCCAGAAGCATGGATGCCCTGATGCAGAAACTCGTAGAGGAAGGCATCAGCGTCGCGCGGATCCAGATCGCATCTATGGACGCGGTGGACACCGGCGCACTGGAACAAAGCATTGCCGGATACTTCGACCCGCAGTCCAGGATCGGGTACGTCTATTCAGGAAGCATGTACGCCATCTACGTTGAGTATGGCACAGGACCGATTGGAGCGCAGAGCCCGCACCCGGCGACAGAAACAGCGAATTGGGCATATGCGATCGGCGACAAAATAGCGCCGACAAAGGATGGCCGCATTGGATGGGTATACAAAAAGGGAAGCGGAGGCGTTTACAGCGAGGATGGAAACGGATTCGCATGGACACAGGGATACCCGTCCAGGCCTTTCATGTTCAACACACTGCAATGGCTGGAGGAAGCGGCGGAGACAATTGCTTCGACTGTGTGGGCTCAGATGTAAAAGGAGGGGAACGGCATGATCGACTACGAGGCGGACATCTTCAATGCCGTATACCCGAACGTGGCACCGCTGTGCGCGAGAAACAGTTTTCGAAACGTGCACGTGCCAGTACCATCCGCTTTTCCCGCCGCGTGCCTGTTTGAAATGCGGAACACGACGGATACGAGGAGAAGAACCGGGAGCGCAGTGGAAGACTTCGTTGTGGTTACCTACGAGGCGCACGCATACGCGATGACGAAGCCGGAATGCAAGGAAGTGTTCAATGCGCTGGACAGCAGAATGCTAGCACTCGGCTTCAACCGCATATCCAGCGACCAGATCCCAAACCAGAGCAATACGCAGGTATTTGAATATGTCGCAAGATACCAGGCGGAGGTCGACCAGAATGGCGTGATCTACCGCAGAAGGTAAATTCAAAAAGAAAGGAATGAAGAAACATGGCAGGTGTTCAGGGAATTTCCACTTATCAGACTTACCTGATGTACCGGACCAGCACGTCCGGCACGTTCGCGAAGCTGATCGATATCACGTCCTTCCCGGACCTGATTCCGACTCCGGAGCGGATCGATATCACAACGCTGAGTGACTACATGCGAAAGTACATCTCTGGTATCGGTGATACCGGCGAGATGACTTTCGGCGCGAACTACACTCCCGCCAACTTCAAGGCTGTTGACGACCTGAAGGGGAACCAGTACGAGTACTCCGTCTGGTTCGGCGCGAGCGGAGAAGCCGGAAGCGAGGTGCCGGACGGGCATTACGGCAAGTTCAGCTGGACCGGCGATGTGGCCGCCAGCGTCAATGGCGGCGGTGTCAACGAAGCTGTAGGCATGACGATCACGGCCACGCCCAGCACCGTTATCACACCGGAACTGCCGAACGGTTGATGAAAGATGCCGCCCGTTCTTTTAAACGGACGGGCGGCTTTTTTCATAAATAAAAGAGACCGCTAAAAGCGGGGAAAGAAAGGGGCAGAAAAATGGCCAAGAAGGAAAACGATTTCACCAGACTGACCGTGAAGGACGCGAACGGCAACAAGTACACGCTGGAGTTTAACGCCAGGGTGGTAAAGAACATGGAGCGGAACGGGTTCAAGGTGGACACCGACTATCCGAACACCATGATCGACGAGCTGTTCGCCGGCGCGTTCCAGATGCATCACAAGGGCATGAGCCGTGAGCGCATCCGGGAAATCTGGAAAGCCCAGAACAGGAAGGACGAGCTTCTGGGAATCCTGACGAAACTGTACATGAAACCGCTGGAAGACCTGATGGATGAGCCGGAGGAAGCCGAAAACGCGGACCCTACCTGGGAGACCGAGTAACGGACAAACCGGAAACAATGGGTGAGGCATTTGACAGGGTTTTTCCTGACTATCTGATCATGGGCATGACGCCGGAACAGTTCTGGGACGGCGAAAGCTGGCTGAAAAAACACTACCGGGCGGCATACAGGCAACGAGTACGCAACGAAGAACGAATCAGGGACCAGCAGGCATGGCTGATGGGAATATATGTCCGAGACGCTTTGCAGAGCGTCGCGATGCTGGTAAACGGATTCGTTCCGAAGGGCGCGTCGCCCATGCCGTATCCGGAGACGCCCATGCTGGAAAAGGCAGAAAAAGAAAAAGCCCAGGCAGACAAAAAGAAACAGGAAGAACTGCAAATGCAAAGAGCAATGGCCATGTTCCAAGCGATGACATCCGGGTTCAACAGAAGCATCGAAAAGAAACAAGCAGAACAGAAGGCCATTCAAACCTGATTCTTTCAGGCGCGGAAGCGGGAGAAGGGGGAATGAGATGTGGCTGAAGTAGGTGTCCTGAGTCTACAGATTCATGACAATTCGGAGAAAGCCGCCTCAGGGCTTAATAATCTCGCTTCTGCTCTTGAGAGAGTGAGGAGCGCCGTCGGCGGATTGCAGTCTCTTGAAACCATCAGCAAACAAATCGAAAGCATTAACAAGGCTGTACGGAACGCGAGCACAGGCGGGACGATTGAAAACCTGAATGGACTCGCAAGCGCATTAAAGCGGGTAAAGGACGCTGCGAGCGGGCTGGATCTGAGCAAGCTCAGCATGCCGGCCAACACAAACAGACCGGGAGGGCAAGGCACCAGGGAAGAAAGAAAACCGGCTGTTTCAAGGGTGAATGATGCTGTCAAAGGCAGTATCGCCGCACCGATAGAACAGGCGGTAGAACAGACGAGAGAGCTGTCCACAGAGACTGCCAGGGTTGCAGAAAATATACAGTCTGTCTCGTCCGCCAGCAACATGGCTGACGGATTCACAGAAGTAAAAAGCGCCGTCGAAGAGACAAACCAGGCACTCGACGAAGAGATTGAAAAGCTTCGGCAGGTAAACAGGGAAAGGAACGCGGCAGCGGACCGGGCCCGCCTTGAAAAACAGTACCCGCAGTTCAGAGAACTGTACATGAGCGGAGAGTCACCGTGGACAAGCCAGGTTCCCCAGATGTACGGCATTTCAGGCGATGTCATCGAGAGGAGCGAAACGTACGCGGACGCGATGAGGGCCGTTGCGGAAGAGGCTGAACGCGCACAAAGAGCGACAGAAGCGGCGGCATCTGCATTTCAAAGCGCAATGGGCGCTCCCCGGCTTAGCAGCGGCCAGAGCCCTCTTCTGCTTGGTGCGGGCGGTGTTCCGCAGGAAAACGCCCTGTCGACATTGGTGGACAACAGCGCCCAGTGGAAGCCAAACTGGGGCGAGCCGGACCCGGAAATGGCAGAGGCTTACGCATCTTCTCTGCGTGCTGCAGCGGAAGAAGCAGAACGCATTCAGATCGCGATAGAGGCAACGGCGTCGGCATTCCAGAGCATGATGGGCGCACCCAGACTTGGCGGTGGCCAGAATCCTCTTCTGCTCGGTTCTGGCGGCGTGCCACAGGAAAACGCTCTGTCAACGTGGACTGATTCAAGCGCCCAGTGGAAGCCTGACTGGACGGGCGGCGAATATAACCAGGGACTCATCATCGGAGAAGGGTACGTATCAGATGCGGCAGAGGTATCTGAAAGCGCATTGAGCGCGGCTTCTGATGTGCAGGAGTCAACCGGTCTGATCATTGCATCAACGGCGAGCGCGGCGTCTGGTGTGCAGGAGTCAACCGGACTGATTGTGGCATCCGCTGCAAATACGTCCGGTGCAATTGACAAAATTGAAGACTCAGCTGCAAATACGTCCGGTGCAATGGACCAAATCGGAGACTCAGCGACGAACGCGTCGGACGCGATGAGCCAAGTCAAGTACGGGACGGACGAAGCGCAGGTTAGCCTGAAAGATCTTTTAAATACGACAGACGGGGCTAAGTCTGGAATGAACAGTCTCGCGTCCGGAGTCGAATCGATGTCACGCCCGCTTTTCAATCTGGCAAGACAGCTATGGAACGTCGCGAAAAGGATGGCCATGCGTGCTGTCATCAGGGCTTTTGTTGGCGGAATCAAAGAGGGCGTTGAAAATCTGTACTGGTACAGCAAAGCTGTTGGCACGAGCTTTGCGCCGGCCATGGACAACGCCGCGTCGTCAATGCTTCTGCTGAAAAACTCGATCGGCGCGATGCTTGGTCCGCTTATTGAGTCGCTGGTTCCTGTGCTTCAGACAGTTGTGAACTGGCTCGTAACAGCTATCAATTATGCAAACCAGTTCTTCTCACTGCTGGCTGGAAAGAACGGATGGACAAGGGCTGTACCTGTCGCGGCTGAGGCTTTTGAAAAGACCAGCCAGTCAACGAAAAGCGCGGCAAAAGAGATGAAGGACCTGCTGGCCGACTGGGATGAACTGAACATCATCCAGAGTGAAAGCGGAGACGGCGGCGGCGGTGGAAGCGGGAAGAAGACTCCTGACTACGCAAGCATGTTCGAAGAGGTAGACTCTTACAACGAGGGGATCGCTTCATTCTTCAAGAACCTGGAAGACTCGTTCGGAAGCATTCTGGACATGGTAAAGCTGATTGGCGCTGGAATACTCGCCTGGAAGATCAGCAGTGCGCTCGGCGGGGCGCTTGGCACAATTGCAGGACTTGTGGCGGCAGGGATTGTGCTTGACATTACATTTAAACTTGTGCGCGCGTTCGACAATACGTACGCGGACACAGGGAAAATCGGTTGGCTTGTCGGGGACGTTCTGACAACTCTGATCGGCGCCACACTTATGAAGGGAATTCTCTTCAAGGTGCTCGGAGGAAAAGCCGCATCGATTTCACTTCCTCTTACGTTTGCGGTCAGCGCAGCTGCAACAATCACCGCGATAATTGATCAAACTGATCTGTCAGCACTGAATCCAAGGACCATCACGCAGGCGGTTCTTGCAGCGCTCAAAGGCGGCGCAGCGGCTGGATTGACAGCATTCAAGTTTGGTGGTCTTACAAAACTTGCAGCGGCTGGTGCCGGACTCTCCGGTGCGCTTGTAACATTCGGTATAACCATGGGCCTTAAGGCTACAAGCGTTGTAGTTGACACGGGCGAAATTACGAAAGAAACCATCCTGGCGGACGTTGTAGCCGCCGTGTCAACGACGCTTGGCGCGGCAGGACTTGCCCTGGCCTTTGGCGCAAGTGCACCAGTTGTAGCAGCGGCGGCGGCCGGCGCACTGCTGTTCACAGCGGCAGCGACGATTGGGCTTCAGCTTGCTATCGTAAACAAGCCCGATGCCATTTCCTGGGGAAGCTACAGCGCGACGCTGGAAGAAATTAAAAACTTTGTAAGCGGAACGGTATTCAAAGTCGGAGCAAATACG
>Ga0310694_10006934_pt1 | contig 10686 bp, 6 predicted proteins | sample 174DNAGHGhighgp2_FD_203884 | JGI IMG/M metagenome (GOLD analysis project Ga0310694, IMG submission 203884) | Sheep rumen microbial communities from Palmerston North, Manawatu-Wanganui, New Zealand - 1742 DNA GHGhigh gp2 (v2) (version 2) | ecosystem: Host-associated > Mammals > Digestive system >... | reverse complement strand
GTATCGGAGATGACTCCGATTCCCACCTTGCCCGAGAAAGAGGCAAGGTCATGTTCGAACTTGCTGCGAAACGGAGTGTTCTGGATGTTATGAATCGAACGGTGGAATCTTCCGTTAGAGTTCAAGACCGCCATACCACCGCGGTGAGTTCCAAGATGTGAATGGTAGTCGGTCCCGAAGAAGAGGTCGCTGACACAATCTTCTTTCGAAACAACGCCGCAAAAGCCGCCCATAAAAACTCCTTGGCAAAAAAGGGATCAGTTTTAGCCAAAGTTAGAAATTTTTGGATGAGGGCATCAGCCGTTGATTTCGGTGAAGCGGTCCACTACAGTACCATCGGCGAGGGTCACCTTGCTTTCGAAATCCTCTCGGTCGCGGACCCAGAGCGTCCCCATCGGATGGTCGGGGGTTTCGTATTCGCTACGGTAGACGACTTGCGGCCGAACCGATTCGCAGTCGAGCGCCCCGGCGTGCACCACGGTGTAGACCATCGACTGCTTCTTATAGTGGCGATACCTATGACCTTCAATCGCTTTCGACATGGGGCATTCCTTCTGCAGCTAGCAGGTCGCGTTTTCCATCAGCCACTGGAAATCCTTCGGGTGGTCGACGAACTTTTCCGGGTGCAGCTTGTGCTTTGCGAAAAATTCCTCGCGGGTCATCCACACAAAGCCGTCCACCTCGCCCGGCTGCGGCACGAGAGACTTCTTTTCTGCATCGGAGAGCGTTATCTTGTATACATCGTAGTATTCATTGTCGAGGTAGCTGCCGCCGTTCAACACACTTTCGTGTGTTGCCTCGAATAGGTATTCGAGGTCGCGCGGACTCTTCTTAATGCCCAGTTCCTCGGAGAGTTCGCGCACGGCGGCATGGATGCTGGTATCCCCCGCCGAAATGTGCCCTGCGCAGCTCGTGTCAAAAAGCCCCGGATTGTTCTCCTTGACACGGCTCCGCAGCTGAAACAAGATACGTCCATCCGAATCGAACGCCCAGATATGAACCGTTCTGTGCCAAAGTCCTTCGGCATGGACCCTGGAACGCCCGCAGGCATAGCCCGCCGACGTCCCATCGCTATTCAACACATCAATTTGCTCTTCCATTCCTCTGCTGTTCCTTCAATATCTTGACAAGCTGCTTGTAGGCATCCAACAGCTCGTTGTGCCGAATGCGCACCAGGTCGTAATTGCCTTCGTTGCAGGCATACTCCATCGTCTTTGCGATACTTGCTATGTTGATTGCGCCTATATACAACGAGGCACTCTTTAACGACTGCACCGAAAGGCGGTAGTTTTCGAAGTCTTCTTCCTTGAAGGACTGCGCAAGAGTCACGTCGTAATGATCTTCCATATAGTTCATCAACTTCTTGCGGTAAAGCGCCTCGTTCCTTTCGCAGCAATAGAGGCCCACGGCAACATTGACCGTCCCCGTCGCTGAAAGCGCACGCAGGTCTTCGGGAAGCACCTGTTCAACCGCAGGCGCTTCGTATGCGGCAGGTTCCGACACTTCCTCTCTCGGCGATTCCGCCGGCGGCGGCGTCTCGGTAGTGGCTACGGGGGGCTTCACCTCATCCTTTTTCGCAGGCTCATTATACCAAGTCACCAGTTCCTGCGGCAAGTATTTCATCAATATCGCAAAAAGCGCATGCTCGTGCAAAGGCTTCGTCAAGAAATCGGTATAGCCGAGCGACTCGCAGATATTCTTGGCCGACGCATTGTCGTCTGCCGTAAGCATAATGATAGGCGTCTTCTCGTTCGGATGATTCCGCAGGGTTTTCATGATGGTAAGGATATCAAGACCATCGATAATCGGCATCGTGTTGTCAAGGAACACGATGTCATAATGATTATTCCTGAAGTTCTCAATCGCCTCCATGCCGTTCGACACAGAATCAAAATGGGCACATGTTTCCTTCACCAAGCCGCCCATCACGCGCAAGTTCATCGGAACCTCGTCGATTGCAAGAATCGACGCGTTCGGAGCCACAAAATGTCCAGCCTTCTTTTCAGAAGCATGCATAAACTCTTCGTAACGGGAAGCAAAATCTCCGATAGGTTCGTTCTTGATGACCTTTTGAGGCAATTCGATTCGGACAACCGCCAATTCTTCCTTGGAAGCCTGCTTCTGGACCGTGCCGCCGAGAGCCTCCACCATCATGCGAACCAAGGTTAGCGAGGTATTGGTCCAACTGGCTCCCGAATCTGGAATGTTGATGACAAGCTTGATTTTTTGATTGTAGTCGTTGTCATCTTCCTCGTTCTGGATCCATTCGTAGCTAATATGGACCACATTCGCCTCGTTAGCGATCAGCTTATCCGCATTGAACAGGATGTTCGAAAAAATCTGCCCCAGACGTACGTCGTCGCCCTCAAGACGGCTCGGAATGGAAGTGTCCACACGCAGTTCAAAATGGGCCCCCTTGTTCAAGTCGCTTGCCGCACTATAGCAAAGGCTAAGCAGCGTAAACAGGTCATATTCCTTGACATTGATTTCAAGGCTATTCGACTCGATCTTGTTAATGTCGAATAAATCGTTCGAAAGCAATTCCAATTCACGGCCGAAATCCTGGACCTCGGATATATATCCATTCACCGAGAGGTCGGGATGTTCCCTCATCAAGATGGCGCCCTTGTTCAAAAGATTCATCACCGGTTCGTGAATCTCCTGACCTAGCGACTCCAACAGTTGTTTATGTTCCGATACAAGAATAGCAGATTCCATGCCGACCTGTTCGCGATGCTTACGGACTAACAAGAACCGGATTCCAAGTCCCGTCAGGAACAGGAACATCAACAGGCATACGACCCAGAACACCAAGAAAGTCAGGCGTCCGATTTCGCCGGCAACATCCTTCCCATCGAACATTCCCGCAAGCGTAAAATTGCCTTCCTTGAGTTTCGCCATGTAGAAATAATACGTCTCGCCAGCGACCTCCACGTTCAGCGACGCCGAATGGCCCCTACTCATTTTTTTCTGGAGCTGTCCGTAAATTTTGGGGAAGTCCATATTCGTCCAGACGGAATCTTCGCTCCAAACACCGGTATTGTTCTTTATCAGGAGATTGCCCTGGTTATCGACAACCTGTATAAAGCATTTCTTTTCAAAGCAGTCGACATCGAAGAAATTATTTACCGGCAACTTCATATATTGCCTAAACAGAACATAGCGAACATTGTGGCGGTTGAACACCGGAACACCTAGCCACAGGTTCATTTCTTCGCTATAGCAAATCGAAGGCTTTCCACGAAACGACTCCATGACACAGCGGAAGTCCTCGTCGCGCAGCTTGTAGGCCGAATCAGCTGTATAGGCCGTACCGTCCAGCGAAACCAAGCCGTAGCGGGAATCTTCTTCCTGTATCTCGCGGAGGGCGCGGAACTTTTCAATACTCAATCCGTCCCCTTCGATCTTTCGGGACAGCATGGTCAATGCATCTAGGCGCATCCGGAACTTTTCGTCAGAAAGATCCGCAATCAGGACAGCCTGCTGGGAAACGTGCCTTGAAACGTAGTCGTCCAAAAGAGTTTCCAGTTTCACACGGAGCAACACGCAAACCAGGCACAGCACAAAAACGACCGTGGCGAGCCACACCACCATCTTGATGTTTATTTTCACGCTCTTAGGGGTTAACTCCATCGACCACTCCCTTGACAAACCAGTCAAATCGATTTAGCATCGCATCGTCGGTCATGCTTTCGCCAGCACCGACTCGCACCACCCCTTGATTATCCACAATCGGTCCATAAAAGACATCGAACTTTCCATGGACAAGGCGATTTCTTTCTTCCTCGACAACAGTCCGAGTCGCATCGTCGACATACTCAGTCATATCGGAAAGGCTCATGATTCCGCTTTCCAGGCCCAGCCAGTAATTGCGGCCCTCAAACTTGTCCTGGATAACTTCGCGGATTTTTGGAATATAGAAGTTCTCCCAATTCCATACTAGAGAGGTCAAGAAATGCTTGGGAAAACGTTTGGAGTTGTCCCTATTATAGCCGATAATCCATACACCCCTTTCATCGGCGATCTCGAACGGGGTCAACGCATCGACATGAGCCGTGAGCACGTCGACATGGTGCTTCTGGAACAGGTCGCGGGTCGCATCGGCAGCAAGCGATTCGTCTGTCCAAGAACGGGTCCAGCTGACATAGACCTTCGCCTTGGGATTCACCTTGAGCACACCGAGAGCAAACGCATTGATTCCGCGATTCACTTCGGGAATATTATATGCGGCCACGTAACCGATTTCATTCGTCTTCGTTTTCATCCCCGCCACAATTCCCGAAAGGTACCGCAACTGGTAGACACGGCCGAAGAACGACGCGAAGTTGATTGCGGACTGAAGACCCGTCGCATGAAAGAACTTTACCTCGGGATGATTCCTGGCCACCATGAGTTCGACATCGCCAAAGCCATAAGAATTCGTAATGACAATGCCCGCTCCGTTCTTGATGGCCTGTTCCATGATTCCCTGCGCTGTAGAATCTGCAGGAACATTTTCGTAATAGGCAATTTCAAGGTTCAGGTCTTTTCCCGCCTTCTGCAAGGCTTCATAGTGAGACTCGTTCCAACTGTGGTCATTGCGAAGCCCCGTCATGATCATGGCCACGCGAGTCTTTCGCGGATCGTCTTTAAATTCAGAACCGGTATTGTACGCAAACAGCACGCCGACAATCATTGCTAACGCAAGGAATGATACTAGAACCATCCATTTCATCGTTCTTCCAACCCCTTCTGAATGTTCTCTATCAATTCCGCATGCAACGCCATGGCAAGTTCATGTTTCTCGTGAACCACCGTCATGCGGGCCTCGTGGCATGCCTTTTCCAGGTTATAGAACTTTTCGGCCATCGATATTGCACCGATGGCAATCGACGAATCATAAAGGACATGCATGTAGAAACGGTAGTTGTCCCAGTCACCATTCCTGTAACAGGCGTCCACGTTCCTGCAAAGCGGAGAGCCCACATACTCCTGCAGCATTTCCACGTAGATTTCTTCATCGTCTGCGCAATATTCCAGGCCGGCCTTGACATCCAATATGTCGTTGAACATCTTGAACTTTTCCAGGGGCGTAGGAGCCGTTACCGTATGCAGGACAATTTCATTTTCCTCTAGGTCCAGATCAGACCCCCTAACCGAGGAGCCGCCCTCCGCGACATTCAACGCCACAGCCGATTCAGAAATCGAATCGCGCAGGTCGTCTGGAGTAAGCACCAGCTGTTTTGGCAGATACCATTTCAGAACTCGGAACAAGTCGCGTTCCTTGATGGGCTTGAGCAGGTAATCCGTAAAGCCCTCCGACAAGAAGGCTTCCTTGGAAAGCGTTTCACCTTCCGAGGCAAGGACAATGACCGGAGTATTCTTGTTTGGGAAATCCCGTTTAGACTTCATCTCTCTGTAAGCTTCCAACCCATCCATCGCAGGCATCATGTGATCCAGGAAAATCAGGTCGTAGCGTTTCTTTTCAACCATCTCCAGACACTGGTGCGCACTGATCGCCTCATCAACCTTCACCTGCATATTTTTCAGGAACCCGCGGAAAACCTTGAGGTTCAGTTCAATATCATCGACAATCAGCACCCTCGCCTCGGGAGCAAAGAACACGTCGGACAAATCTCTGTTTTTGTGGAGCGAGGCGTTGCGGTATCTCAGGGCAAAGTCGCCCATCGGCTCCGAATTCAACACGAGCTGCGGAATTTCCGCCGTAAACGATGTCCCTTCACCGTAATGGCTGTCTACAGAAATATGCCCACCGCATTTTTCCAGGAGTTCCTGGGTAAGGCTAAGCCCAAGGCCAACCCCTTCTATCTGTTCGCTACCCGTATAGTATTCCGAATCGTAGGTGTTGAAGATGGAGGCGAGTTTTTCTCTCCGGATACCCATGCCGGTATCCTTTACCGTGATCTTCAACATGATATAGTCATCCGAACGGAGCGTCCCTATCGGCGGAAGCCGTTCAAAGTCCACGGAAAGGGACACTTCGCCGACTTCGGTATACTTGATCGCGTTCGAAAGCAGGTTGTTCACAATCTGGACAATTCGGTTCTCGTCGCCCCACAGACTAGAGGGAATATCCGGATTGCATTCGATGCGGAAATTCAGGTTCTTCGCCCTGGCCTTCGGTTCATATTCGTCGTGGCACTCCTGCAACACGGAGAACACGTCGTATTCCATCGAGACAATGCTCAGCTTGCCCGACTCGATCTTGGACACGTCCAGCACATCGTTGACCAGCGACAGCACACTTTGCCCCGAGTTCTGGATATTCCTGGCGTAGTCCTTTATATTTTCATCGCGGCATTCCTTCAGGACAATCGTATTCATGCCGAGGAGTCCCGTCACCATCGTTCGAATTTCTCGACTCATGCTCGTTAAAAAGGCCATCTTGGAACGGTTGGCTCGTATCAACCTCGCATGCCGTTTATAACCAAATGCCAATAGAAAGACAAACGCGATATACAGGGTTGCAATCACGGCGACATTCGCCCACACCATCCTATAGAGAGGTTTCCAGAGTATCGACTCCTCGACCAGGCGCACCACGTACCATTTTCCCTGTACCAGCGACGAAAACACCCGATACGAGGTATTGCCATACTTGAACACGAACGGGTCCCCGCCTGCGATGAAAATTTCGCGGGCGAGTTTTTCTTCTTCCTTGCCCCAGAATTCCGAAGACAAGTAGTTGCGCCCATGTTGCGAAACATTCGTATGGGCGATTACCAGGCCGTTCTTGTCGATAACGAGCTGGATGTCGGTGGGGTTTCCGTGTTTCAAGCGAGACACGAGATCTTTTAGATAAAGGTCCAGCGCAATCACGCTCTTCTTATCGGACAGACGTTGACTGATTGAGACCACCTGTTCGCCACCGCGCGGATTGGCATGCGTCGGGACAAGGGCCAGGTTTCCTCTCGCCATAAAGGCATTCTGGTACCAGGGCCGCTTCGAGGGAACATAGCCTGCAGCAGGCGTCCACCGGCGACCGTTAAAGAATTCTCCCCTGAATATCCCAAACAGATTGCAAAGGGCAAACTCACCCGTTCGCTTGTAATATTCTGATTCAGAAACGAGTAAAGACTCGATCTGATTCTGCGGGGCGTCGCGTTCCAAGATCTTTTCGACCATACGAGCGGTCACCTGCAATACGGCCCCACCCTTGATCAAGAAAGTGTTGACCTGCTCGGCGTCCTTTTCGTTGGATTCCTTTCCCAAGAGCAGCGTTTCTTTTTTTACGGAGTCTATGCAGTTATTCAAGACATAAGCCGTAATCGAGGCAAGGCATATGCCCGCCACGACAAGGACTGTTCCATAGAAAATCCTTAACTGCTTCTCGTTTTCGATACTTTTTAAAAGCACGCTTAAAATATAAGTTTTCTAAAAAAAAATTTCCTATTTTGGTAATATGAAGCTTAAAAAAGACGCATTGACCGATTTATTGCACCAGGCAGAGTCGCAAAAAGTATTCGACAGGGCCGTTGCCGGATTCATTTTACCCGACGGCACCCGCGAAATCCTTACCCTGAACACCCCCGAAGACACCGTTTTCGACATTGCCTCTCTCACCAAGGTGTGCCCCACGTCGACGCTCGCCTTGAGCTACATCCTCGAAGGCAAGCTTTCCGTTGACTCTAGGGTCATCGACTACATCCCCGAATTACAGACAAACTACCGCGAAGACATCCGCGTTTTCCACCTGCTCACCCACAGCCTCGACTACCGCGTCCCCATGAAGACTCTCCGGACGCTTTCACCCGAAGGCATCCTGGACGCCCTTTACACCTACCAGTTCGAAAAAAAGCCCGGTGCAGACTTCAACTATGGAAACCCCGCAAGCGTGTTGCTTGGAATTATCTTGCAGCGGCTCACCGGCAAGGACCTGCAACAGCAAGGCCGGGAGCGCTTCTTTATTCCGCTCGGCATGAACCGCTCCGGCTGGGATCCGCTTACCCGCGACTGGAACCCGATTCCAAAAGATGAAATTTCTCCGACCGAAATCTGCAGCTTCAGGGGCCGCGAAATCCAGGGAGAAATCCACGACGAAAGCGCCTGGGTGCTGCGCAGGCTGTTCCCGGTGGGTAGTGCCGGCATGTTCAGCTGCGTTCCCGACCTGCTGAAATTTGTGCAGATGATCCTAAACGACGGCAAGGCAGGCGATGTCCAAGTCGCCCCGGCAGGAATCCTGAAGATGGTCAGCGAAAACGCCTTCGAAGGCGAAGCGGCAAGCAAGTATTCCGATGCAAAGGGCGCCTGCACCGCGCTCGGCTGGGAGCTGAACAGCGAAAAGTTCATGGGCACCCAGATTTCGCCGCACACCTTCGGTAAAACCGGATTCACCGGCGCAAGCATCGTCGCAGACCCTAAACAGGGAGCCGCCGTGGTGCTGCTCAGCAACTTCACCTACCCGCACCGCGAAGCAAGCGCAGACCGCATCCACCAATTCCGCGCCGCGCTTTCGGACGCTTTCTTTGGCGGTCTGAAAAACGCCTAGCTAGAAATAGTATTCGTAATTGATCATCACCGGCAAGAACGGGAACTGCGTTATCTCGGTCTTTTCGGGCGGGTTTTTCCGCGTGTCGTAGAAGGTGTAGAACATGTTCTCGTGGTCGGTCAGGTTGATGATCGTCCAGCTGAAGCTCCACTTGCCCTCGCGACCCACGTCGATCGCTTTCACGTCGATTCTGAAGTAGTCTGTCTGCCTAGCCGCATTGCGGCTGCCCGGCAACACGACAATGTCGTCGGAATAACGCTGACCCCCTAGTTCCTCGGCCATGTAGTAGCCCTTGTATTCGCTGATCGGCATGCCTGCCGAATACTTCATGATAACCGACGAACGCATGTACATGTCCTTCTGCGTCGGGTGACGCGACAAGGCGTCATCGGGGCCGCGCCAGTTAAGTCCCAGATCCATCTTCAAGGCGTATGGCTGATGCCAGCTCGGGAAATACGGCTTGGTGCCGTCATCCGTCTTCATGACGCTAATGCTCTGGCTCCAGTTGATGCCACCAAACCACCAACCCTTATCTTTGCGCAGCGAAAGTTCATAACCGAAAGAATAGCCTTCCGCAGTACCGAATCCATCGGCAATCACAAAATCTTCCGAAGTGGTTTCATCGTTACTATCGAGCACAGCCACAAACGTGTTCAAGTCGCTTTGCGTCTTGTAGTAGACGCCCACCGTGGCATCATAATCTTCCATAATGCCGCGCTGGCTATATTCCGCAGCAATAAGCCAAGACGAAGCAGGATTGATGTGCTTGCCCTTGGTGGTCGTTGTCGCCGGGTAATAAAATTCGTTCAATGTTTCCTGGTCGGTATAGACAATCGAGTTCAAATACTGCAGGTAGTAGCCACCATAGAATTCCACCGTCTTGTCGTCGTCGACATTGATGGTGAGCGATGCACGGGGTTCTACGCCAAAATGTTCTGCGGCCGTCTGGTAATTAAAGCGCAGCCCGTATTGCAGCAGGTAATCGGGCGAGAACTTCCAGGCATCCTGCAGGTAGCCCACATGGTGGAAGGGCTTCTGGATGTCCGTTATGCTGATGGTCGACATCTGCTCGCGGTAACGCTCGTAGTCGTATTCCAGTTCGTAGCCCACCGTAAGCGTGTGGTTCGGGATACCGCGAAAGTTCACCCATTGCTTGCCCGCGAAGGTATACAGGAACATCTCAATCGACATCAGGTCGCTTATCTTCATCGTCTGGTAGAATTCGCTGAAGGCAAGGGTCGCGTTGTAGTCCCAGTCGCCATTGATGCGGTGGGTAAAGCCGAGCGGAATGGCGACATTTCCCCAATCCATGTAAAGCGGATCAAAGCTCAGACGGTCCTTGCCCACATAGAAGCTAAACTTCATGCGGGTGTCATCGGTAAAGTTGTACATGAAGGTACCCTGCACGTCCGTAAATTCGTAATCTAGCGCAAGGTCGATAATATCGAGGGCATTCATCAAATCCAGCATGTAGCCGATGTAGGTGGTTCGACCCGCCACCACCCAGCGGGCAGGGCCCTGGTGGCCTTCGGTGTGGAGCTGGGCCGCAAAGGTGCTGATCTTGATGCTCGACTTGCTGAACCATTCGTCCACGGTATCCTGGCCACCGGCGCGGCCGTCCATCTTGAGCACCGAACTCAAGCGGTTACCGTACTGCGCCGGGAATCCGCTCTTGTAGAATTGCACGTCATCGATGCCTTCGACCAGGAAGGTACTGAACAGCCCGAAGAAATGCACCGGCGAATAAACAACCGCGTTATCGAACAGGAACAGGTTCTGGTCTGCGGCTCCCCCGCGCACGTAAATCTTGGAACTGAAATCGGAACTCGCGACCACGCCCGGGAGCGCCTGGATGCTCTTGATAACGTCGGCTTCGGCAAGGCTGGGCATACGCTTGATGGACTTCGCAGAAACCACGGATTCGCCGGGCTTACGCTTGGGGCGACGGCGCAGCTGCACCACGACTTTCTTGAGTTCGGTCACCTTGGCATTGTCGCCTCCAGCGAGCAAGTCGTCGACATTGACCTCTTTTTCGGCAGCGGCTTTCACGGAATCCTTCGGGGCCAGGCTATCGCTCTGGAGAGAATCAACCCCCGCAACGCTATCCTGGGGGAGCGCGTCGGCCGACCCTGCGCTATCGTTCACAAAGGCCTCCCCCAATGCCTGCGAAAAGCTGCGGTCTGCACCAATGTACTTGA
>Ga0310694_10006933_pt1 | contig 10688 bp, 9 predicted proteins | sample 174DNAGHGhighgp2_FD_203884 | JGI IMG/M metagenome (GOLD analysis project Ga0310694, IMG submission 203884) | Sheep rumen microbial communities from Palmerston North, Manawatu-Wanganui, New Zealand - 1742 DNA GHGhigh gp2 (v2) (version 2) | ecosystem: Host-associated > Mammals > Digestive system >... | reverse complement strand
CAAAAGCCTTGATGGAGACGGTAGCTATAGAGGGCTTTATCCCTCTCCAAATAGGGGGAGGGCTAATCAGCATGGCATTTTCTCCAAAAAATTCTTTTACAAAAGATGACTTTAATCGTTGAAAAACCGCCGATTTTTGATAACTTATTGACTTTCAGCAATGATTAGAACCAATATTTTGGAGAGGTTACGAATTAGTTACATATAGGAGTCCGAAATTCTCCGCGATTTGCGTAAACATCAATAACTCTTTATCGACTTCAATTGCGGGTACAAAATTACAAATATTAGTTGAATCAAACAAATATTCTACAGAATTTTTACTATAGAATCAATTATTTATTTTGCGTAAGGTTGATATTTCTTTTAACTATGCCATCAATTCCGAAATTCTGAAGAACATCGTCACCGAAAATAAAAAAAGCCGACCACCCTGCTACAGATGGGCGAATGTGGACGTGAGCGTCTACGCATCCGTGCCAACGAACTGAACAAGGTGAACACCTACCGCCAGAGTAAATCCCTGCAAGCCCAACAGCAAGAGTACCTGCTCTCGCTCGGCAAGAAGGAAAATCCCCAGACGGAGATAGACGAAGCCTTCGGACAAGGCTAAAAGGTACATCTGGTGAAAGGCAAAAACTTCGCCCCAGCCCACTCAAACTATTGTCTCATCTTGCTCAACCGCCTGATGTTGCTCGGAGTGAACATGGATCGGCAAGACAGCCGACGGTCGGCGCTACATCCGCATCAACCGCCAGAAGACCAAGGTGGAGTCTTCATCCCCCTGCATCCCATAGCAGAGCAGATACTCGGCATGTACAACACCACCGACGACGAGAAGCCCGTCTTTCCGCTTCCCATCCTCAACAATGCCTAGACTGACATCCACGAAATGGGCTTTGCCATCGGCAGGACTGAAAACCTCTCGGTGCACATGGCCCATCACACCTTCGGCACGATGCTCGTATCTGAAGGCATCTGTCTGGAAAGCATCGCCAAGATGATGGGACACTCCAGTGTGAACCATTATTGTTATAGGAATCAAAAGAGGTAAACGCTTTTGGTGAAACAGCAACTATTGTTATAACCAATTAAGTTTAACTCTCCAAAAAGTGATAACCTTTTTCAGTTGAGATCAGTCGCTATCGTGTACCGTCAGATTAAGCATATATAATAAAGGTATCGCGCACGAATAGAACACTCACGTCTCATTCCGTCTGTTCCCCTATCACCCCGACTGAAACATCGACGTGTATAACCTTGAAAATTGCGATTTAGCGAGAGTCATGCAAGCTTGCATACAGATGACCGAGCGTGAGCATTTTATCCAAATGGTTATCCGTCTGGCATACGCCATCTACAGCCACGACAACCCAAAGTTCTTCTACGAGCGAAGAGACAAGCCGATTACCGACAGTATATAATGAACCTACTGATGGGCAGACCGATGTACTAAAACGTCTGTCTGACGTTGGAACTTCTACCGAGATAGGGATACAACAGCAAACAGAACCGTCAATAAATTGAGTCCACATCACCTGTTGCCGCTGCAATGGTGGTGCAGATTATCTATGATACTTCTTCCCAAACATCATAAATATTATTCTAAATTCCTCTGGTACAATATCGCACCACCAGTCAAGTCAAGCAGCACTTCTTCAAGAACTTTATAATCCAAAATTGCTCAACAATTGTTTTAAGGTTGACCATAAGTTCTTTCTTTGGGAATCATTTTCGGCTATAGTCTTTCTGCTAAATTCATTCTCAGCACAATAATCTTCTATACACTTTATTTCAGTTAACAAGCTGTCTATATGAGCGAGGGCCATTTCGCGATTTTCTTCGGAAATTCTTTTGAAAAATGAGGATCTTGAATGTACTGTAACCATTTCTTTGTGATAATTTAGTTGGTTTCTTAGATTCCTTACCACATCCAAAAGCTTGCCCATAAGGTCCTTGAACTGCTCAGAAGAACTCTCCCCTTTTTTGTCTAATTTCACCAATTTTGACTTTAATTGGGAGAGCATTTTTTTTATGCCACGAAGCTGTTCTATATATTGACTATTAAACTGCTTTGCTGTTGAGACCATTATACCTGTAGAAACGATATTCATCAATAACAAAGAAGAGTCCATGTCAAATCTTGAACGAGCAATTTGCTCTTTGTGTTTTGAACTTAAATCTGTCAGTTTCTCTTTCTCAGTAACAATATTAGTATTAAAAATTGAATATATATTGATTCCTGCAAATGCGAACAGGAATCCTATTATAGTGAGTAAGATATTTGTTGTGTTATCCCAGTAAATATCATAATCGGAAATATGATAAATCAGGAAAACCGAATTACTCATACATAGAATAATAACGGAGAAATGGTAAAAATATCCGAGATTTCGCTTCTTCCAAACTGTGCTCATGGACAAACTGCTATTTCTTAAATAATGATTCAACAAACTTTACAAGGTGACTATTGTTCTCTTCTTTGTGCAAGAAGTGTGTGTTTTCGGGTGGTATTACCCAAAACTCCTTATAACTTGATTCTGTTAGCCACGACCAAAAAACAATGGGACATTTCAGATTCAAGCACTTTATTCTTTGTTTGTAGAAGTAGAAACCCGTATGAATTTCATCCATGGTATCTAAACTCTGAGTGGGCATCATTACATCTATGACAAACACATCGAAATCATTATTTGTTACAAGTCGTTCTGCAGAATCCATCCAAATGCATTCTTCAACGTAGAACTTGTTTTTTAATTTGTTGATATAACTCTCATTGTTTTGAGGGTTATCGTCCAATAGTAGTATTTTTTTCATTAGAAATAAATAGTAAATTTGACTTTATGTATTTCCCGATTAAAAATCCGTTTAGGCATGTCCACAAATACCGCATGCTTACTTGTAAGGTAATCAAGCCAGAATCGGATAACATCTGTTTCATAATTAATCAATGTTCTATCTTCAATATACTTGTGATTACGGATTTCTTTATACAGTTCCATTGCATAGTTATACTGGCTGTCTCTTAAATCCTTATAAATAAACTCTTTAACTTTTTTAGGATCATTGAGGCTATCTAGGTACCTTAGTATTGCAGCCATGGAATAGATGTTTTCACTTGCGACTTTTTCCGAATTGACTTCAATCGCGTAATGATGGGCATCAAGGACTTTTTTGGTAAGATAAAGGCCAAAGCCCATGCCTTTGCCATCTATAGTTCTAGCTTCTCTACCACGGAATCCTTCATTAAATATCTTATTCTTTTCATCCTCTCGAATTGCAATGCCAATATCGGTCACTTCTATTCTATCGCTGAAGACCTGTATGCTCACTCTGGTGCCTTCTGCTGCATATCGGATGGCATTAATTACAATGTTTACTATTGCTAATTGATAGAAATTACTACCATATACAGATATAGACTCTTCCTCCAAGGAGAAATAGACATCAACACCTTTGTAAAGGCCCTCTTCACGAAAGGTTTCTATATATGAATTTAGAAAAGTCTTGATGTTAATTTCATCCGCATCCTTTGTAAATTGCTCAAAAGTAAAGTCTGAGGCAGAAAAAAAAGCTGCCCACAGATAAATACGGTTATTATTTAGAAGTACGTTGTTGGCAATTGTCAAGACATTATTGATGACAAAATCAGGTTCCCTTACAGAGTTTTGAATTTTCAAAATTCCAGTCCTTATTGCTTTGGAACAGTTTGGTATTTCATGACGTAGCTTACTCAACAAATAGTGCTTTTTTTTAATAGAATCTTGCAATTGTTGATATTGTAACAAGAAAGCTCCACTCGGATGTGTTACTTGATAATTATCTGTGAGGAATACATTGTGGAAATACACACAGGAGCTACTTGGTTTATGGATTTGATTAATTAGAATAATCACGCAACGGCCAGTATCTGAGTTCAATGTTTTTCTTATAACCATAGCCGACTTAACACATTCAGATTTTTCATTTTCATAATAATCATTAATTTCTGAATAAGTGGAAGGTAAATCCTCAACAATTTTAATTGTAGATAGCCAGTCCAGAAACGGTTTATCATATGAATATGCATCAGGAATGTAAAAACGTTTTCCGTTATTGTCCATCACCCATCCTGAAATTGTACCATCTGGAACTTTTTTTGATTTTAATAGAACTTCTCCCAATTCGTTAATTGTGTATATCAAGCAGTCTGAAGCTTCGTTGGCCTTGCATAGAATTTTAGCAGATTCCCGATAGAATTTTTCTTCTTCTGAAAGCTGTAGGGATGCAAGCATCATTTGAGACACAATAGTATTTTGACAATAAAGGGATTCTTCTCCGATTCTTCTTACAAGTTCATGCGTATAATCAGCTGTCAATTGTTGGCAAATGAAAACACTATAGATAATATCACGTATATAGTAACAACAGATATTTGATGGGTAATCTGTATTTATATCATTTTTTATCGTAACGACTATAATTGTACTATTCTCATTTGTCAAACCAATCTTTACAAAATAATCTTTATCCTTGAAAGACCTTTCTGCCTCAGTAAATGAAAGATATTTGACTACAGAAGACGTTTGACTCTGAATATATACATTATAATCTTGAGTACATTCAAACAAGTAATGGTAATCTGTAGCTCTTAGATTCTTATGTGTATCTATACGTGAGTTACTATTATATGTATTTCTACTGAATTCCTTAGTAAAAAGCTTTTGACCTTTTACATCTTCCCTGATTTGCCAAAATGAGAAATGCCGAAGTCCAGGAAAATCTTTTTCCGTTCCTTTATGTTTAGAAGCTATCGTATCAAGCGATTTCCCTATGTCAGCATAGCCTTGCATGAACGACAATTCATGGTCATTAGGGTAATACGACAATTCCTTAAAAGCTTTTACAACAGAATCACTAGTATATATATTGGGACTTTTACAATTTAAGATTAAATGAAAACTGTGCACTTGTTCAGGAAGTATGTTTATTTTCCCTATTTGTGAAAACAGAAGTACAACTCCTCTTGCTGCCAACAACCCATCATCTTGTTCATGATGGTTAATTGGAATTGCAAGAATATGCTTAGTCGTGAATTGGGAATCCATAACAAATTGGTAGAATTCTGAATCGTCAGAACTAATCCAATGCTTTTCCATAGAGAGTCTTGGCAGATTGAGGAAACCAAGATTAAACTTCAAGTTCTCAGAATAATAGAAGTATTCTCTTATGCCATCATATCCTTGGTTTACATACCAGTATGTTACTATGTTATTGATTTGGAGTAAATTTTTGTTTTTCACAAGAATACCCACAAACTCCTTCACAAACGAAAAACCTGGTTCGCTATTTTTAATTATATGTGAAATACAATAGTCATAAAGAGCTTTATCCATAGCAATAGTATTTATTTGAATTCTTTTGTTTTCTTGTTATGTTGCCAAGGAATCTTATAAATCTTGATTTGATTCATTAATAGTTAAAAAGCAAGATAAAGGCGCGTTAGCAAGTGAACACACATATAAGCCATAAAGCAGGTTGGCATTACTGAAACACAATCCAACAATGATTTTCCATCATCGATATGAATCGTATTCAGGAATGAAAGTGTACCCAAATGAAATGTCACAGCCCTGTAATCACCTCCAGAAAAAGACATTCCAATATTTAGTTTTGCCATACGAAATACAATTTAAATATCAATCAGTATGCTGCAAATAGTATGTAAACTAATTCGCAAAACATTCAGAAAAATGCAGGATTTAATATTTTTTAATTGTTTGGCCATGAATTTTGTCATATTCATCATATTTTATGAAAGGATGTCTCTACATTATTATATATCTAGAAAGAGCCTCCTAAAATAAAGAAGACTCTTATTCGTGATGTTATAGGTTAATTTGAGGCGACCATATAGAAAAATAACGGTTAGGAGCTGACAGCGTGGCTTGGCCTTCATTGCCGACAGTGATGATCTCTTTGGGATTAAGGAGATTGACCAGCGTCTGGCCTGACCAGTCAGTGAAGCCATCGTGATTGACATTGAGGGTAATGCTGAGGGCATCTGTGTCGTGGTTGTTGAGCACGATGATGGCTCCGTCCTTTACTCCATTTCCCTGACGGCGGGCAACGTAGAGGTGCTTATCTGATTCTGTTAAGACTGCTAATGTGCCACCGAGATACTGACGGCGAATGTCGATTAACTGGCGGATAGTCTGTTGCAAGTCTGATGGTGACGTAACTTCTAATGACGGATTATCCACGTCGTGCTGGGTGACGGCATAGAAATGGGGATAGAACACGCAGGGCGTACCCTCGTGGGTGAGGATATAGGCGTAGGCCATCGCGTAATCCTTGACGAGCCATTTGTCATGCTCCTTGCCCGTGTCGTGGTTATCCACGAAGGTTACGATGTTATCAGCGGGCAGACCATAGCCACGAATCATCCCCGCATGAGCCAGGCGCGACATGTCAAATTCATCACCCGACTTGTTGCACATCTCGGTGAGCGCGAACTTCAGAGGGAAATCGAAGGCATGAACATCGGCACCGCCTTTCGCAACGCTATCCACCCACTCCTTAATATACCGTCCATTCTCGGCCCAATATTCACCGACGATAAACGGCTGCTTACCATCCTGCAATGGCAAGCCCTCTACCCAAAGGCTGACGAATTCAGGCTGCAAGCCCCGCACAAAGTCCAAACGGAAACCATCAAAGCCAATCGTGCCCTTCAACCATTTGCCCCAGTCACAGAGTCGCTGCTGCACCTCCTCATTATACGTGTCGAGGTCGTTGCCGAAGAACTTGGTACGTGGCCGCAGCTCATCGTCGGTGAAATCCGTCAACGAATCCGATGCCGACGACGGATGGAAGTGCTGATAGTGCCATTCGTAGTTTGGCTCACCATTGCCTGTGTGCTTGGGGAAGAAAAGATGCGTCCGCGTATAAGCCGTATCGTTCTTCCATTGGATGTCGCTCTCGGGGTACGGCTCGCCATGGCCCGCTTTGGCTTCGCCGAGGCGCAGCCCGCCCTTGGCGTACGCCGTGACAGCGGGATTGGCCTCGAAGTTCTCATCTCCACCATAGAGGTGATTCAGCACCACGTCGGAATAGACCTTGATGCCCGCTTTGTGCATCGTGGCAATCATCAGCCCCAGTTCCGCACGACTGCCGTAGCGCGTTTCTACCGTGCCCTTCTGCTCATAATTGCCGAGGTCATAATGGTCGTAGATGCCATAGCCGCTGTCATAGATGCCCCAATTGCCCTTTGCGGGAATGGGCGTCCACAGGCTGCTGATGCCAGCGGCCCTAAGTTCCGACGCCAACGAAGAAAGGTGATCCCACCATGTGCCGTTCTTTGCCTGGTCATCCACAGGCACATCCCAATAGAACGCTTGCATCATCACATCGTCCAACGGCTGCAACGATTCTTTCTTCTGAGTAGAGCAAGCGGTGAGCGAGCAAACAGCAACCGCTACAATAACGTCTTTTTCAAATCTCAAATTCTTCATATTGCTTATACTTATTAGTTATTTACGATTCTTTTCCATCCATTCCACGGCAAAGTCCACCAGTTCCCGTTAGCGTATCAGTCACAGGGTGGCATTTTTAAGCCGCACCTTTGAACGTGAAGGGGACTGCTCGAATGCTGGCCAGTTGTCGCGGATAGCCTGCCATTCGTCACTACCGACTTCGTTGTGAATGTCTGCATCGGGGTCGAAATTTTTCCAGGACTCGGTATCCATCACGATAGTACCCTCGCGTGTGACGGTTTCAAGCAGAGCCCGAATAACGGTCTGTGCCCCTCCGCACACATAGCCTAGACTGCTTAGCGAAGAATGAACCATCACCGTCATTCCCTGTTGCATTCCAAGTTTCTTGAATGCATCAAGCATATCTTGTTTTAAGATAAGTTTCTTATGCATCATTCTGCTACAGTTCTCTTATGCATACACCTAAAAAGTTATGGATATGGTGAATCTCCATATCCATAACGAAAAGCTGTTTTACAGATCTGACTGTTTTACCCAAATGCTATAACTTCTAGCAGGAGCACCTAATTCTACTCGTCCGTCTGCTTGAACGGTTACTGTTTCTGTTGTATTAAGGACGTTCACAAGAGTTAGTCCGGACCAGTCTGAGAATCCCGTTGCATTAACCGTAACCCATAAGGATTTTGTATTTGTGTCATTGTTGTTAAGCACGATTATAGCACCGTCCTTTGTCCCATTTCCTTGCCTTCTTGCAATATAGACATCCTGTACATCCCCTGACGGATACGGATTTCCTATTTCACTCAAAACTACAAGAGATCCGCCAAGATATGTCTTTCTGATAGCTATAAGATCTTTAAGACAGTCTTTCAGCCATGATGGTGGAGTTACGGTTTTCGTACTGTCATCTGCATCTACAATAGTATCACCGAAGAAATGTGGATAGAAAATACATGGTCTCCCTTCATGTGTTAACAGATATGCATATCCGAGATGGAAGTCTTTTGTTACCCATTTGTCATGTTCCTTGCCCGTATCATGATTATCAAGGAATGTCACGACAGACGTTCCAGGCAGAGAATTACCTGCATTATTGCGAACCAAACCTGCATGATTCAGCCATGACATATCAAAATCTGATCCAGAACTATTGCACATATCTGTTAATGTATTCTTCAATGGGAAGTCGAATCCGTCAACATCAGCACCTAAAGAAGCGATAGTATTAACCCAATTCTTTATTCGATAATCAGCTCCCCAATATTCTCCGACGATAAAAGGCTGTACACCATTTACCAAAGGAAGGCCATTAACCCAGTCTGCTACGAACTGTTCTTGGAATCCACGTACGAAGTCCAGCCTGAATCCGTCGAATCCGACAGTATTGACAAGCCATTTCCCCCAATCTCCTAAGCGAGTCTGTACCGATGTGTCAAAAGTGTTAAAGTCATTTCCGAAGAATTTCGTATTTGTTACGATTTCATCAGTTCCATATCCCCCTAACCAGTCATTAACGTCAACAGGGTGGAAGTGACTATATGTCCAGCTGTAATTAGGCTCGCCTGTTCCTGTGTGAGTTGGATATGTGATATAGGTGTTAGTCCTAGCTTGTAGTTGAGAACTTGCAAGATTGGAACCATTGTGCCATATAGCAACTGGATAATATCCTAGCATACTTCCTGCATCAATCCATTGCATTGGTGAACCATACTCTTTTTTAGCCGTAAGGCGAATCTCAATATCATGGGCTGTCGTCAACGTTATTTTATATTCGTCTATATCAGACTGGCTGCCTATATGTCCACGCACCGTTTTGCCCGATGCTGGAAATGTGTTATAATAACCTCCTCCATCATTCGGTTCATATTCCCAATTAATATCATTTGTAGTTATGCTGTTATCCCATCTTATCATAACATCATATCCCCTTTCCGTTGATGGAGAAGACCAAGGCAAACAATAGCCTTTTATCTGTATGTAATAGTCTCCAGCAGAGGCATTTGGGACAACCCACTTGATTTCATTGGCTGGATAAGGCATGAACTGTTCAGAATTAGCCTCATTAAAAACATAGGCTTTTACCGCAGGATTAACCTCTTCATTTTCATCACTTGAGTAAACGTGATTTAGAACGACATCTGAGTAAACGTTTATTCTTGGACTCTGATGCATAGTCTGGATCATCGTCTCTAATTCAGAACGGCTACCAAATCTGGTTTCTGTACTTCCTTTCTGATAATAATTACCTAAATCATAGTGGTCGTATATACCATAGCCATTATCCAAGATACCCCAGTTTCCTTTTGCAGGGCCAGGAGTCCATATAGCAGATATTCCACTTGACTTTAATTCAGAGGCTTTCCCACTAAGATTATCCCACCATGTTCCATTGAGGTTTGTCTCATCCACAGGGACATTCCAATAAAAAGCCTGCATCATTACATCATCCAAAGGAGATAATGTAGAAACCGAATAGTTTTTTTTATCCGTTGATAATCCAAGAGAGGATGAATTTGACGTTGTAATACCATCAACATCGGCATAACAACCAGACATAGCCAAAGTCATAAGTATTGTCATGATACAATAGCATACTTGACTTTGAAAGAAATAATTTTTATTTTTCATAATCGTATTTGTTATTGGTGAATAATAATATTTAGAAAAAGGACTGCCAGAATCATGCGTCCAGCAGTCCTCTACTAAACTAATTTCTAACTAACCTAAGTATGAATCAAACTGCCGTAATGGTCGCGGTGTTATTGTTTGCATCGAGCACAATCTTATAGGTTCCTGCGCTGATGTGGATATTCGGGCCGTCCTGCGTCAAGGCGTTCAGGTCGCCACCGAGGTTAATCGTCCACGAGGCATCCCAGCGGAACTTGATGTCGCCGTCGCTGACGGTAATCGTGGTTGACCATGTGTCAGTGTCCGGGTCGTAGTCCATCACCTGACCTTTGTCCCAGCCGCCAGCCGTAGCGTCGCCGATTACCTCCCAGCCAGTCTTTGCCAGCGAGGCCACCATCTTCTTCGTGTCAGCCGTAATCTTATAGTAGGCCCCCTCGGTAATGACGATGTTCGCACCATCGCCAATCACGAAGTCGCCTTTTGTGCGGGTCTCGTTCCAACTGATGTCGCCCACGATGCCAATCCACGAGCCACTGTCATAGAACTTGAATTCCGTACCCGCAGCGAAGTAGTAAGCCCCCGAAT
>Ga0310694_10006931_pt1 | contig 10690 bp, 11 predicted proteins | sample 174DNAGHGhighgp2_FD_203884 | JGI IMG/M metagenome (GOLD analysis project Ga0310694, IMG submission 203884) | Sheep rumen microbial communities from Palmerston North, Manawatu-Wanganui, New Zealand - 1742 DNA GHGhigh gp2 (v2) (version 2) | ecosystem: Host-associated > Mammals > Digestive system... | reverse complement strand
GACCAGTTCAACAAGGGCATATCGAGCAACGGATACAGCAGCCAGGTGCAGCTGAAGATGACCGTGAACGTGAGATTCACAAACACGAAAAACCACACAGAGGACTTCGAAAAACAATTCTCCGCCACTACGGAATACGACGCGACACAGCAGCTTACCAGCGTACAGGAGGAACTTGTCACACAGATGGTGAAGGATATCACCGATCAGATATTCAACGCCACGGTGGCCAACTGGTAAGCACTCCTCGCACGCACTACGACAGAAACCAACGGCATATGGTAAAGAGACTGACCGAATACATAAGGAAACCCGACACGCTCGACACGGAAGCAACTGCCCACCTGCGCAGCCTTGTCGAAGCCTATCCCTATTTCCACTCGGCCCGCATCTTGCTGCTTCACGCGCTGTATCGCCAACACGACAAGACGTTCGACGAAGAACTGCGCCGCAGCGCACTGCTCCTGCCCGACCGCAAAGCCATCTTCCACCTTATCGAGGAGAAAAACTACGTGGCCGAGCCCAACCGTCACCGCTTCGATGCCGAAGAAGACATGCCCCACGACGAAGACCGCACGGCCGGACTCATCGACGACTTCCTTGCCTCGCTGCCACAGACGGCCGAGGGACGTCAGCCGCATGCCGTCGATGCCACACAAGACTACATCGGCTACCTCATGCAAAGCGCCGGGGAAGACGAGCTGCAACCCGCACTTCCGCCCGTGGACGAGGCCGGAATCATCGACAAGTTCCTCGACCAGGAGACGCCCCGCATCAAGCTTTCCGCCTCCGACGAAGAGAAACCAGAGGAACAACCCGAGGAATTCACACAACGCGATGCAGAAAACGAAGTTCTGACCGAAAGATTGGCTCATATATACATCAAACAAGGGAAATTTGAGAAGGCAATCGAAATTATCCGGCGCTTATCCTTGAAATATCCAAAAAAAAATCGTTACTTTGCAGACCAAATCAGATTTTTGGAGAAACTCGTCATAAATAACAATAACAAATAATATAAAAAATGTACACTTCAATCGTTATTCTCGTTGTCATCGCATCAATTCTGATGTGCCTCATCGTGCTTGTTCAGGAATCAAAGGGTGGCGGCCTCGCAGCCGACTACACAAACAACAACCAGATTCTGGGCGCGCCGAAGACAACAAGTTTCATAGAGAAAGCAACATGGACGCTGGCTGCTCTAATGATAGTTCTCAGCGTCTTAAGCGTGGCCTTCTTGCCCAAGCAGGGCGCCAGCAACTCCGTGATGGAGAATCAGGCCACCGAGCAGAAAGCCACCAATCCGAACACGCTGCCCGGCATTACGCAGCCCGCTCCTGCAGCAGATGCGCCCGCCGAGCCAGCAGCAGAGTAATCAGAACCCGGTCCTCAGACCGTAAAAGCTGAGTTGCGAACTGTGAACTGCATACTTATAGCAGATAGCGGCTCCACAAAGACCGACTGGTTGCTCACCAGTCAGGCGCATGACATCTTGGAAGTACACACCACAGGCATCAATCCTGTGCGTGACTCCCAAGATGTCATTTTTCGTATCCTCTCGGAGCAACTGATGCCGCAGCTCATGCCACACGTTGCTTCCGTCGGTAGCATTTTCTTCTACGGTTCGGGCTGCGTGGAACCGTTCTCCGATTCAGTGCGAGAAGCTCTCGGCCGGCACTTCCCCGAGGCCACAGCAGCCGTCGAATCCGATTTGCTGGGAGCCGCCCGCGCACTCTGCGGCCATCAGCCAGGCATCGCTTGCATACTTGGCACAGGCTCCAACACCTGTTATTTCGATGGTTCGCACATTGCGCTCCACACACCGCCGCTCGGTTACATTCTGGGCGACGAAGGCAGCGGCGCCACGCTGGGCCGCATTTTGCTAAACCGCCTCCTCAAGGGAGCACTGCCGCAGCAGATGAAAGACGAGCTTCTGACCCGTTACAATCTCACGCTCGCCAGCATCCTCGACCGCGTTTACAAGCAGCCGCAGGCCAACGTCTTCCTTGCCTCGCTCGTTCCCTTCATTACGGAGCACCGCAGCCACCCGCAGATTCGTCGGATGCTGCACGAGGCATTCACCGACTTCGTGGTGCGCAACATTCTTCCCTACGGGCACCCCGAGCTGCCGCTCCACTTCGTGGGCAGCATAGCAGCCATCTACAGAGAGGAACTGCAGGCCGCCATCGAGGAGCAGGGCCTCCGCATGGGTCGAATCGTGCAGAAGCCGCTCCACGCCATAGCACAATACCATACCACACTTCACGAAGCAGCCGTCTGACCGCCTCGTGGCAACTTGACATACGTCAAGCCGTACCCGACATTTCTTTATTTTGCAATCCCGCACTTTACGTTGTGCTTTTTTTGCCCAGAAGCGCAGAAATGTGTTAAAGAGCATGCAAAAAAAGTTGCAAGGAAACTAAAAAAAAACTAAATTTGCATCCGTTATCCTGAAAACAATCTTTTTACCTTAAACAAAGCTAATACCAGAAATAGACAGGAAGCTGCTGCGAAGCACCTTCCTGTCACTCTTTTTACGCGCGTCTCATGCCGTATTTTCGCGGCCGCCCGTGCCGTCGTTTTTGTCACACGTCGCAAGTCGAAATGCCACGTGTGGCAAGACGGAATGCGACGCGTCGCATTTTCACTTGCCACACATAGTTTCCGAGGAAATGTAGGCCGACCACGTGACTGCGTGGAGTAACGGTGGCAGCACGGACCTGGCAATTGCCAGATGCTATGCAAGGTGCACAACCAGATAAAGGGCAACAAATAAGAAGTTTGCCCGAGCCACGAAAAAAATGAAGCGCTGCAAGGTGTTTTCTTGATTAAATGTCGTATCTTTGCACACTGAAAGACAACGAAAAGAGAAAGGCATGATAGAGAAAATACAGAAGATGCTGGCCGAAGTGGCCGACCTTCATGCACAAACGGCAGAAGAAGCCGAAGCACTGCGCATTAAGTATCTGAGCAAGAAAGGCGAGATAACGGCGCTGATGGCCGACTTCCGCAACGTTCCCGCAGAGCTGAAAAAAGAAGTCGGCATGCGCATTAACGAGCTGAAGAACGCTGCACAGGAGAAGATTAACGCGCTGAAGGAAGCAGCCGCCGTGCAGAAAGCCGCAGATACGGCCGAGGATCTGACACGGACGCCCTACCCCATACAGCTTGGCACACGTCATCCGCTGACTATCGTGAAGAACGAAATCGTGGACATCTTCAGCCGTCTCGGTTTTACACTGGCAGAAGGTCCGGAAGTGGAGGACGACTGGCACGTTTACAGCAGCATGAACTTTGCCGACGACCATCCCGCACGCGACATGCAAGACACGTTTTTCGTGGAGGCACACCCCGATATTATTCTGCGAAGCCACACAAGTAGCGTGCAGGCACGCGTGATGGAGAAAACACAGCCTCCCATCCGCGTCATCTGCCCGGGTCGCGTGTATCGCAACGAGGCCGTAAGCGCCAGAGCACACTGCTTCTTCCATCAGGTGGAGGGTCTCTATGTGGACAAGAACGTGAGCTTCACCGACCTGAAACAGGTGTTGCTGCTCTTCGCGCAGGAGATGTTCGGACCTGACACCAAGATACGTCTGCGCCCGAGCTACTTCCCATTCACAGAACCAAGCGCTGAAATGGACGTAAGTTGCACGCTTTGCGGCGGAAAAGGCTGCTCGCTGTGCAAAGGCGCAGGCTGGCTGGAGATTTTGGGCTGTGGCATGGTGGACCCCGCCGTGTTGGAAGCTAACGGAATAGACAGTTCCGTCTATACGGGCTACGCGTTCGGAATGGGAATAGAACGCATCACAAATCTGAAATATCAGGTGAAAGACTTGCGTATGTTCTCAGAGAACGACACGCGCTTCCTCGACGAATTTGTGAGCGCGAACTGACGAATTATAATTTCTTCTGCAGAACAAGGGCGTCGCTGAAGCCCGAATCATTCTTGAGCCACTCGGCCAACCGGCCGGATGGCTCAAATTTTTGCCGTGTGAAGAGCGAGACTGCCGGTGCGTTGGCTGCATCCACCACAGCGTACAGCTGGTGGAGGCGGAGGCTACGTGCATAATCGAAAAGGAGACCCAACGCTTCGCTGGCCAGTCCCTGTCGCTGCCACTCGGGCAAAAGCACGATGCCTACTTCGGCACGCAGATGTGCCGGTGCGAAGTTCTGCAGGTCGAGAAACCCCTTGACGATACCGTCCACTCCCTCGATGCAGAGGCGCAACTGCCCGTCCTTGTAAAGGTCGTTCTGTGTCGTAGCCAGGAAACTGCGCACGGCATGACGCGAAAGGGGCACATTCGTGCTGCCAAACGCCCACAGCCGAGTGTCGTTCTCCACGAGATAAATCAGGTCGAGGTCTTCGGGCTCGACGGCGCGGAGCAGGATTCGTTCGGTCTTCAGCATGAGCTTTCGGTTAGGGGATGCGTGAATAATTGGTTCTGGCAGTCAGACACTAACGGGCTGCGCAACGGATTCCGACAATGGCATGGACTCGCCCGGGCGGATGAGCGTGCCAGCCTGCGCAGAGACAGTCTCTATCACAGCGCGAGGCCGCTCGGTCTGCGACTCCAGCGCGTCGAGCATCTGCGAGACAGGCGTCGCATCGAAGTCGAAGCGCAGGCAACGAGACGGCCGACGCTTCGGGGATACGAGATGAAGCGCCACAAGAATTCTTTGCAACGAGCTTTCGCACATATCTACGAAGGCGCGCAGCAAGACGGCCAGCTTGATGAAGAAGCCGAGCACACGATAGCGGCGGCGGTAGTGCTTGTTGAAGAAAATCAGCATGGCGTTGTAGAAAACGCTCACGTAGCGATAACTGCTCTTGACCGTGCTTTCGCCCTTATAGTGGAGTATCCTCTCGGGCAAGTACACGTTCTTCCAGCCGTGCTGCAGCAGACGGTAGCTGAGGTCGATGTCCTCGCCGTACATGAAGAAGGTCTCGTCGAGCAGGCCTGCTGCGTCGAGCGCAGCACGGCGCGCCATAAAGAAGGCACCGGAGATGACTTCTATCTCGGCCGGAGCGTCGGTGCTGAGATAGCGCATATAGTACTTGCCGAAAGTGCGGCTCGTGGGAAAGAGGCGGGCCAACCCCACCATCTTGTAGAAGCTCGTCATGGGAGTGGGCAGGCCGCGGCGGCTCTCAGGAGCAAACGAACCATCGGGGTTGAGCATCTTCACGCCAGCGGCTCCCACATCGGGATGCTCGTCGAGGTAAGCGATGCAACGGCGCAAAGTATCCTCCGCAACCAGCGTATCGGGGTTCAGCAGGAGTACATACTGGCCGCTGGACTTACGAATGGCAAGGTTGTTGGCGCGCGAGAAACCCACGTTCTCCTCGTTTTGCACGAAATGAACCTGCTGAAAGCGCTCGTGGATATACGCATAACTGCCGTCTGAACTGGCATTATCTACCACCCAAACCTCGGATTCCAGCCCGTCGCAGGCACGCAAAACCGAGCGAAGGCACTGCTCGAGAAGGTACTTTACGTTGTAACTGACTATGATAACACTAAGTTTCATCTGCATCTGGTTCGTCATCAGCTTTGCATTACTTTATAGAGCAGCATGAAAGATACCACTGCGAGCACCGGCAAGCAATAAAGCATATTGCTGTCGGCAAGCAAATAATAGTCGATAATTACCATGCAAGCCGGCGTGACCAACATAGCGAGCCGCAGCAAAGGGTTCCACTGCGACTGGCGCAGCGCCAAGAACGAGCAGAGAATGGTCAGCAGCGCGCAGGCTGCGCCGAAAGCATAGGCAAATGTGGCATCTGCCACGGGCAGCTCGATCTGGGTCTCCGCGTGGCGCGTGAAATACCACAGGCAAACAGCCGTCAGAATGAGGCTCACATATTCGGCTACGAAACAGAAATAAAATTGTTTTTTGCTCATTTTTCTTTTTTTCTTTTGCTACAAGTTGGCATCAGGCACTAAATGGCACACGGCCAAGCAGGGCGCGTCCGAGCGTTATCTCGTCGGCGTACTGCAACTCGTCGTTGTGCGCCACGCCACGGGCTATGGCTGTGATGCGCACGCCTGTGTCTTGCAACTTGCGGTAGATATAAAAATTCGTAGTATCGCCCTCCATAGTGGGACTGAGCGCCAGAATAACTTCGGCAACGCCGCCGGCCTGAACGCGCTCCACGAGACTTGCAATTTCGAGGTCCGAAGGCCCTACTCCCTCCATGGGAGAAATAATTCCGCCCAGGACGTGATAGACGCCATGATACTGCTGCGTATTTTCTATGGCCATGACATCCTGCACGTTCTCCACGACGCAAACTGTGGAATGGTCGCGCTTTGGATTCGCGCACACGTCGCACATCTCGGTGTCGCACAAGTTGTGACAGACGCTGCAGTAGTGAATTCCGCTTCGCAGGTTCACCAGACTTTCGGCCAACGCCTCGGTCTGACATTCGTCCTGTCGCAACAAATGAAGCACCAATCGCAGAGCCGTCTTTCGTCCGATGCCCGGCAGGCGGCTCACTTCGTCTACAGCACGCTCCAGCAGGGATGAGGGTAAACTATTCATCAGCGGCATTACAACACGCCCTTGCTGGAGGGCAACTGGAAGTGATAAACATCGCGGCGAACGGCCATACGCACGCTGCGGGCAAAGGCCTTGAAGATTCCCTCGGCCTTGTGGTGCTCGTTCTCGCCTTCGGCCTTCACATTCAGATTGATGCGTGCGCTGTCCGAAAGGCTTTTAAAGAAATGGCGAAACATCTCGGTCGGCACGTCGCCCACACGTTCGCGGTGAAACTCGGCGTCCCAAACGAGCCACGGGCGGCCACCGAAATCGAGCGACACTTGGCAGAGGCAGTCGTCCATCGGCAGCGAGAAGCCATAACGCTCGATACCGCGCTTGTCGGCCAAGGCCTTGGCAAGGCACTCGCCCAGTGCGATGCCCACGTCCTCAATGGTATGGTGCTCGTCCACATGCAAATCGCCGCGGCAGCGGACATAAAGGTCAATCATGCCGTGACGGGCAATCTGCTCGAGCATGTGATCGAAGAAGCCCAGCCCTGTTTGGATGTCCGCCTTGCCGTCGCCGTCCAGATTGAGACGGACGGAAATATCTGTCTCGCTGGTGGTACGCGTTACTTCTGCAGTACGTTCGCCGGCAAACACCACTTCGCAAATGCGCTGCCAATCGGTGGTATCGGAAAGAAGGATACTCTGACAGCCAAGATTCTCGGCCAGTTGGCGGTCCGTCGGGCGGTCGCCTATGACCCAGCTATGCGTCAGGTCGTAGTCGCCCTGCATATATTCGGTCAGCATGGCGGTGCCGGGCTTGCGTGTCGGCAGGTTGTCCTGCGGGAAACTACGATCGATATGTATGGCATCGAAGCGTACGCCCTCGCTGGCCAGCACGTCGAGCATGAGATTCTGCGTGGGCCAGAAGTCGGCCTCGGGGTAGGAAGCAGTGCCAAGTCCGTCTTGATTGCTCACCAGCACGAACAGATAATCTGTGTGTCGGCGCAGGAAACTGAGCGCGCCAATGGCGCCGGGCATGAATTCAAACTTCTGGAAGCTGTCTATCTGCTCGTCGGCGGGTTCGCGCAGAATGGTGCCGTCGCGGTCTATGAAGAGTATTTTTTTCTGCATCTCACTTGTATTGTCTCAGCGCGCTGAGAAGTTCTGTGTTTTCCTGCGGCGTGCCAATGGTTATGCGCAGGCCGTTCTCGCAAAGTTGCACGCGGTTGCGGTTGCGAACCACGATGCCACGCTCCACGAGATAGCGATAAATGGCATCTGCGTCGGTTACTTTTATCAAAACGAAGTTCGCATCCGTCGGATAGAGACGGCGGCAAATGGGCAATTCGTACAGCGCCGGCAGGAGTCGCTCGCGTTCGTTCTTAATTTGGCTAACCCATTGTTCCACTTTCTCGCGCTCGGAGAGTATGCTCAGTGCCTGCTCCTGGGTCAGCGCGTTCACGTTGTAGGGATATTTTGTCTTGTTGAAAAGCGAGATGATGGCTTCGCTGGCGAAGGCCATGCCCAGTCGAATGGCGGCCGACGCCCATGCCTTGCTGAGCGTGTTCAGTACGATGAGATTCGGGTAGCGGTCGAGTTGCAAGCGCAGGGGTTCGGCAGCAGAGAAATCGGAGTACGCCTCGTCCACCACCACCACGCCGTTTCTGAAGTTCCGAAGCACGGTTTCCACCTCAGCGCGCTGCATATTATTGCCTGTGGGGTTATTGGGCGAGCAAATCCACACGACCCGGGTATTGTCGTCGCAGCGGGCAAGCAACTTGTGGGCATCCATCTGGAAATTCTCGTCGAGCAGCACCGGGCGATACTCCACATCGTTCACATCGGCGCACACCTTATACATACCATAAGTGGGAGCGATGGCCACCACATTGTCCTGCGCCGGACGGCAGAAGATGCGATAAACGAGGTCGATGGCCTCGTCGCTTCCGTTGCCGAGGAAGGTCTGAGTGGGACGGACGCCTTTCAGCGGCGCCAACGCTGCCTTCAGTTTCTCCTGAAGCGGGTCGGGGTAACGATTCAGCGGGCTGTGATATGGGTTCTCGTTGGCATCGAGAAACACATGTGCCGCCATGCCCTTGAACTCGTCCCGCGCGCAGCTGTACGGCTCCAGCGCCCAGATGTTGGGCCGGACAATACGTTGCAGGTCGAAGTCTACGGCCGCCCGGGACGCTGCGGGCTGAGGGATTGCGTTTGTATCAGGTTGAATCATCTCTTCTTCTGTGTAGTTTAATGAGTTTCGCGCATGCTACTCTCCCACTTCGCGCAGACGCAATGTCATGGCACGTTGGTGGCCGCAGAGTTGCTCAGCCTCGGCCATTCGTTCAACAGCCGGTCCGATGCGACGTATGCCTTCGGGCATGATGTGCTGGAACGTTATTTTGCGGACGAAACTGTCGAGATTCACACCGCTGTAAGCCACCGCATAACCATTCGTCGGCAAGGTATGGTTCGTACCACTGGCGTAATCTCCGGCGCTCTCAGGCGTTAGGCTTCCAAGGAAGACGCTGCCGGCATTGCGCACGCCTTCGGAAAGTTGCATATAATTCTTCGTTTCGATGATTAAGTGCTCTGGCGCATAGAGATTCGTAATGCGGAGCATTTCCTCGTCCGAGCCGACAAGAATGATTTTGCTGTGCGAAAGTGCCTGCTCCGCAATGTCGCGGCGCGGCAACTGAGTGATCTGAGCCTCCACCTCGGCTTGCACTTTTTCCACCAGCGCCTCGCTGCGGGTGACAAGCAACACTTGGCTGTCCACTCCGTGCTCGGCCTGACTCAACAGGTCGGCTGCCACAAAAGCAGGATTGCTCGTCTCGTCGGCCAGAACCTCAACTTCGCTCGGTCCGGCCGGCATGTCGATGGCCACATCGTGGAGCGAGACTTGCTGCTTAGCGCACATGACAAACTGATTCCCCGGGCCAAAGATTTTGAATACCTTGGGCACGCTCTCGGTGCCGTAGGCCATTGCTCCGATGGCTTGTACGCCACCAATCTTGAAGATACGGCTCACGCCTGCAATGCGGGCAGCCATCAGAATGGCCGGATGCACGTGGCCGTCGCGGCCCGGCGGCGTGCAGAGCACAATCTCCTCGCAGCCAGCTATACGGGCAGGCGTTGCCAACATAAGTACCGTGCTGAAGAGCGGCGCTGTGCCACCCGGCACGTAGAGTCCCACCTTCTGTATGGCCACTGCCTTCTGCCAGCAAGCCACGCCCTCGGTTACCTGCAGCGGTTCCTGGCGGAAGCGCTGTGCCGTATGAAAGGTTTCAATGTTGCGATGTGCCAGTCGCAGCGCATCTTTCAGCTCTTCGCTGACCAGCGCCTCAGCCTCGACCATCTCCTGCTCCGTGACGCATAAAGTTTCGAGCCGCACGTGGTCGAAACGCTCCTCGTATTCGCGCACGGCCTCATCGCCGCGCTGACGGACGTCGCAGAGTACCGAGCGCACCGTGGCGTTCAGATCCTCGGCATCGCGCACGGGGCGCTTCAACAACTCGCTGAGTTCCTCCTCGGTGGGAAACTTATAGTATTTCATAAACACGTCTTTCTTTTATATTAGGATGCTTACCTTGTGGTGCCGCCACCGCCCAGCGCCTAAAAAGCCGCAAGCCACAGGGCTGATTTCCTTCTCAATAATTCTGTTTCTCTCTCAGAGAATCATTTTCTCGATAGGTAGCACGAGGATGCCCTGCGCGCCGAGTTCTTTCAGCTGACGGATGATTTCCCAAAAGCGCTTCTCGTCGATAACCGTGTGCACGCTGCTCCAGCCCTCCGTGGCGAGCGGCATCACAGTGGGACTCTTGGCACCAGGAAGCACGGCCACCACATCGCCCACTTTGTCAGTCGGCACGTTCATCAGCACGTACTTTTTCTCCTCGGCCGCCTTTACCGCCTCAATACGGAAGAGCAGTTCGTTCAGCACAGAACGCTTCTCGGCCGAGAGGTCGCGGTTGGCAATGAGCACGGCCTCGCTCTGCATCACCACTTCCACCTCACGCAGATTATTGCTCACGAGTGTGCTGCCGCTGGACACAATGTCGAAAATGGCGTCCGCCAGTCCGATTCCCGGGCTAATCTCCACCGAACCTGTGATAACATGTATGTCAGCCGCAATATGATTGGCCTGCATGAATCGTCGCAAGATGTTGGGATACGAAGTTGCAATCTTGCGTCCCTCAAACCAC
>Ga0310694_10006930_pt1 | contig 10691 bp, 9 predicted proteins | sample 174DNAGHGhighgp2_FD_203884 | JGI IMG/M metagenome (GOLD analysis project Ga0310694, IMG submission 203884) | Sheep rumen microbial communities from Palmerston North, Manawatu-Wanganui, New Zealand - 1742 DNA GHGhigh gp2 (v2) (version 2) | ecosystem: Host-associated > Mammals > Digestive system >... | reverse complement strand
ACTCGGTGACAGAACCTATAATCACATAGTCGGCATCTATCGTGGCAGGCTCGCTTCCATTTTTATTCGCCTCCTCCAAGATAGAGGACAAATCGCTTCTTTCCAACAAGAGGAATTTCCCTGAGGCGGCAAGCTTGGCAGACAGAATGTCGAGAGCCTGCTTGCCCATCGGGTCGTTCTCCTTGTCATAAAAGATACCCTTGGCATACTGCGTTTCATTACTGAATCGGCTAATCGCCACTTTGCGCTTAAGCACACGGCCACTGGTGAGAGCCGAGTCTTGCTTCACGGGTTCCACAATCTCTACTTTGCGTTGGGCATAAGCAAACGCGGAAAGCATGAAAACAGAAACAAACAAAATAAAGTTCTTCATTATCTTTCTTATTTGGTTAGTAATATCATTTTGGGGTTCTTGCATGAATCAATACCACTCGACGTTGCTGCTGTAGGAGCTTTGCTTCTTCCAACGGAGGGCGTCGGTGAGGGTGCCTGCCTTGCAAGCGAAAAGGAAGTTGAAGCTGGTGTATGGCGTGACGACCATGCTGCACGACATGGAGAAGCAATGTAGGTCGCGTGCCAATGAAACGGTGGTCATGCTCATCTTCTTGTAGTTGAAGTCGTAGCCGGACGAGAAATTGATGTTCCATCCCTCTGCTATGCGGATGTTGCCCGAGAAGTTGAGCGTCTGGGTGAACTTGTATGGATAGCGCATCCTTTTCTGATTGATTTCCGCGCTGGTGTTCTCCCTCATCGAAATGCCATAGCTGACGGACAGGCTCCAGGGCATCTCGAACTTGAGGTAGCCGTCCTCGTCCACATCAGCCGATTCCGTTTCCTTTGCCCCGTTCATACCTTTCTTTCTCATTGGGTCGAGGTTCTGCATGGTGGGGTCAACGTCGTATTCTTCGTCATCGTCATCCTCTTCATCCTCTTCACTGCTCTTGCTGCCCAATTGGCTCTTCATCTTATCCTTCAAGCCAAAGAGCTTCTTCAGCGTCTGGTTGTTGAAGGTGTACGAAAGGTTCTGGCTCATGCCTTGGAAGCGGCCGAATCTTCCCTTGCCCCATTCCGTGTGGTCGCCGACAACGACATTGCCGTTCTTGTCGAACTCGTAGGCGTATGTGGCGAAGACCGCCGACATGGAGAAGGTATAGCTCTTGGTGAGTTTGAGGCGGACGCGCATGTTGAGATCGCTCCAGGGCCTCTTCTTGGCCGCCATGTTGTAGCTCATTGAGAGGCCCAGCTCGTCGATGAGGCTTATCTTCTTCTCGCCTGTTCCCGTGGTGTCTTTTGCGGTGCGCCACTTCATCTCAAGATTGTTGGAGATGTCGAACTGCACACTTCCCGTCATGCTGCTTGGAGCTGTGCCGTAGGTGCCGCCGCTGAACGGCGAATAGGTGACGGTAGTGACATCGCCATTGGCATTGGTACGGACGTATGTATCGTAGAAGCCCCAGAAGGGTGTGCTGAAATCCGGCGAATAGTTGAACGAGACTTGTGGTGTGACCATGTGACGGATGGCCTTTATCTTCTTCCCTCCGAACCACGGCATAGGCGTATAGAAGCCGTAAAGCTTGGTGTTGGCACCAATGCTCATACTGAAGTTATAGACATTATAGAAGCCATAGACGGTGTCGCGCTGCACTGCCAGCTTTTCCTCATCCCACGACTGCATGACCTTCTTCGAGTACATTCGGTCGGTGAAGGAGATGTTGGGCGTGATGTTGACGTACTTGAGGACGGGGAAGCTTGCGCTGATGGGAATCTGATGGCGTATTCCGTTACGCCAGTCCTTAATGAGGCTGCTCTTGAAAAGCATGTTCTCCTTGGTGTTGATGCTGTTGGAAAGTGTGCCGGAATAGCTCATGCCAATCTTCTCGTACCATCGTTCCTTGCCCGCCATCTTCTTGCGCTTGAAGGGGTAGAAGCGGTTGAGCTGGACGGTGAGGTTGGGCAAGGTGACGGCAATACTGCTGTCGCGCACACTTTGCGCAAGGTTGAAGGTGCCGCTCAACGTCAAGCCGATGTCGGGGAAAGACTTGCTATAGGAGATGCTGCTTGTTCGCGTGCTCTGGGTGTAGCTCTCGGGATTGTACATACTCACGAGGTTGTTGCGCTCGTAGCTGCTTGTGGCGAAGTTCACGCTTGCAGAGAAACTTTGCGTGGGGTTGGCCTTCGAGTCCTGCCTGTGCGTCCAAACCACCTTGAAGCTCTTGCTGACCGAATAGTCGGGCATGTTCTTATCCCCCGTCTGTGTGTACTGGTAGCTGAGGAAGAGGTTGCCGCTGAAACGGTAACGCTTTTTATAGACGGATTGCTCCGTGAGTGACCATGAGCCTTTCGTATAGATGTCTGCCAAGAACTTGGCATCGACGTAATCGTTTATGGCAAAGTAGTAGCCGCCGTCGCGCAGGTAGAAGCCTCGCGTTGTCTCATCGCCATAGCTCGGCATGATGAAGCCGCTGCTGTACTTGCTCTTGAAGGGGAAGAAGCCGTAGGGAATGGCAAGAGGCAACGGCACATCCTCCACGACAAGATACGTCGGGCCAAAGACCACATCCTTGCCCGGGCGCATCTTGGCTCTTGTCATGTTGAGGTAGAAGTGGGGATGCTCGGCATCGCAGGTCGAATAGAAAGCCTTCTTCACATACATCGTTCCCATGCTGTCACGCTTGCCGTCGAGGCTCTTCATGTAGCCTTCGCCCTGCTGCGTATAGACATTGGAGATGAATGCCTTGCGCGACCGGAAGTTGTAGCTGATGCTATCGGGTTCGTATTCGTCGCTGCCTTGCTTGAAGAGCGGCTTGCCCACGACATTGCCTGTTGAGTCGGTGCGGCTTGTGGCATGGACAAGGCTGCTATCGATGGCGATGCTGATGATTTCGGCTTCAAGCTCAAGGTTCTGATAGCTTATCTTGCCGCCACCATAAAGGTTGGCACGGGAATGGACATAATCAAAGGTAATGGAATCCTCGGCGGAATAGTTGACAGGCAGGTCGAGGGCATTCTTGCTCTTGGGAGTCGTATCGACAGGAACCGTATCTGGAGGCACAGAGTCGGGCAAGATGGTATAGGCTCGCAAGGGAGCCTGCACCGTAGCAGAATCGCCGGGCAGACTGTCGGTGCGTATAGAGTCGGGCTCCTCCCGCAGGAAGACCATCCTTCCCGTAGGACGCGCTGCCAGCGAAAGCAGAACATAGCACGCTGCCAGTATCGTTATAAACCTTGCCTTCAAAAGCTATACAATAATTCCAATTTGCAAAGGTACGACAAAAAATTAAAAATGAAAAAATGAAAGAATGAAAAAAACTTAAATGATGGCTTTAGCTCTCTCATTTCTTCATTCCTCCTCCCATTTCTTCATTTTTTCATTATTTTACTCCCCTTCGAAGCGTGCAATCCAAGCCTTGAAGACATCCAATCCTTCGCTACCGAACTTCTCAAGGCTGCGCAATGCCTGCTCGGGAGTTTTCTCTACCTCGGGATGTGACTTCGAGTAGAACTTGTCAGCATAGCAGACGATTTGCTCCTCGATGCTTTCAGGCGTGAAGTCCTGATGAGGGAGAGGCAAGTTCTGATGCTCTATCTCACTGGCAGTAAGTCCAGTGCCTGTGTGCCGCTCTGCAACGCGGGCATGAAGGGGAAGGCCTTCGCTTCGCAATATCTCTGCTCCCAAGATGCCGTGCCTGATATAAGGCTCCGTGCCGAAACAATGAATGGAGGGTGCATGGGTGCGGACAGAGCCGATGTCGTGCAGCATGGCAGCTTCCCAAAGGAACTGCTCGTCGGCTCCCAACTCGGGATGCTTCCTCGCAATCTTCAGCGCCCTTCGTGCCACATCGCTGCTATGCCGAAGCAACAACTCCTCCAGCGGCTCGTTGCCCTTGCAATACTTATGAATCAGTTCTTTTACCATAATCTTGCACAAAGTTACGAAGAAATTAAGAAAGAAGGAAGAAGAATTAAGAATTATTTCATATCTTTGCAGACGTTTTGAGTTGACAAGGTAGTTCTTGACTCATAATTCTTAACTATTTATTCTGTTCGAGATTATGAAGTACGGTTTCGACAACGACAAATACATCTCCATCCAGTCGCAACACATTCTGGAGCGCATAGCGAAGTTCTCGGGAAAACTTTATCTGGAACTTGGCGGCAAGCTCTTCGACGACTATCATGCCTGCCGTGTACTGCCGGGATTCCAGCCCGACAGCAAGCTGCGGATGTTCCAGCAGTTAAGCTCTTCGGCAGAAATTGTTATCGTCATCAGTGCTCTTGACATTGAGAAGAACAAGGTGCGGCAGGACTTGGGCATCACCTACGACGAGGATGTGCTTCGTCTTCGCACGGAGTTCCAAAAGCGGGGCTTCATGGTGAACGGCGTTGTCATCACCCACTACAACGGTCAGAGCAGCGCCGCCATCTATCGCCGCCGCCTGGAGCACCTCGGCATCCGTGCCTATTACCATTATAATATAGAGGGCTATCCGAACAATGTCGGGCTTATAAACTCGGAAGACGGCTTTGGCCGCAACGATTATGTCGAGACGACTCGGCCGCTTGTCATTGTCACAGCCCCTGGCCCCGGCAGCGGCAAGATGGCTGTCTGCTTGAGCCAACTCTATCAGGAACGTAAACGCGGCAACGAAGCCGGTTATGCGAAGTTCGAGACCTTCCCCGTCTGGAACCTTCCCCTCAAGCATCCTGTCAACATCGCCTATGAGGCAGCAACTGCCGACCTTGGCGACGTGAACATGATCGATCCCTTCCACATGGACGCCTACAACAAGGTGGCCATCAACTACAACCGCGACGTGGAGATTTTCCCCGTTCTCAACACGCTCTTCGAAGGCATCTATGGCGAGTGTCCCTACAAGTCGCCGACGGATATGGGCGTGAACATGGTGGGCTTCTGCATCTGCGACGACGATGTCTGCCAGCAGGCTGGGAAGGATGAGATAATTCGTCGATATTACACTGCCCTCAACCAAATGGCAGACGGAGCCATCAATGATGCCGAAGTGAACAAGATTGACTTGCTGCTCAAGCAGGCAAAAATCAGCACGGACGACCGCCGCGTAACCGTCGAAGCACGCCTCAGGAAGGAAGAGTCGGGCGTTCCTTCATCTGCCATCGAACTTGAGGACGGTACCATCATCACAGCGGCTTCCTCTCCCCTGCTCGGCACAGCGGCATCACTCCTGCTCAACGCCACAAAACATCTTGCAGGCATCGACCACGGGCTTAAACTCATCTCACAAGACTTCATTGAGCCAATCCAACGCACGAAGATTGAGTACTTAGGCGGACACAACCCCCGTCTGCACACCGACGAAGTGCTCGTGGCACTCTCCGTCTTGAGCCGTCAGGACGAGAACTGCCGCCGCGCCCTCGCACAACTGCCCAGCTTGGCGGGCCTTCAGGCACACACCACCATCATGCTTGGCGAAGTAGATAGGAAAATCTTCAAGAAACTTGGCGTTGACCTCACTTGCGACCCTGTCAAGAAGAACTGACCTTTTGCCCTTTCATATAACAATTATGCCCAAAAGCGTGTGTTCTTTCGGGCAAAAAGGTAAAGGGATATTCTGACGATGGAACGGAGATTGCCATCGTTTGCCCTACTCTCTCACTTCTTTATCTTCTCCCATGTATTGCTTTGCGAGGCATCGATGGCGAAGAGGATTTCATAGGCTTTCTCCTTCTCTTCGTTAGTGCCTTTCTTGGCAAAGATATTGACCAGTTCGTCACGCTTGTACTCGGTAAAGAGTTGTGCCACCTTGGTCATGTTCTTTGCCCTGTTGGCTTCATGGAGCATGTCCAAGGCATCGCAAATGACGGCACGCGCACTGTCGGGAGCCTCCACCATGCGGTCAAGCCCCTGGCGATGATAGACATAGTTGAACTCTCGCATTACCTCCATCGAGCCGTCTATATAATCGTGAAGCAAAGCGTAACGGTTGCCGCTGTCGCCATAAGTCTTCCATCCCGGGAAGCCCATACTCTCGCCAGCTGTGGCAATGTCCTCTGCGATGTTGAAGCAGTCAGTACCGCCTTTTGGCGCCATCGTGTCGAGATCCATGCCAATTATCATATAAGCATAGTAGGCGAGGAGTGCCACAAGGTTGTTGTCAATTTGGTTCTCCTGATACTCAAGCTGGTCAAACTCGTTGAACTCGAAGGTGAAGTCGCCGTCGTTCACAGCGTATGCCACGGTGTTATATGTGCTTCCATAGACAGGACGGCTGCTGTTCATCAGCAATGTACACTCCAATGTATTTTCGTCCTGCTTGTAGGTGTTGACCGTGATGTTGAAGTTGCATTGTATCTTCTCGTTCTCGCGAAAGGGAATCTCCGTCCATTTGTGGTTGTTGATGAAGTCCTGCACCTTTGTCTGCAAGGCATCGAACACTTCGGTACGGGTCGTCTCTATCTGCGTGTGGTTGATGGTCACACGGGCATCAAGCTCCTGGGCAGAAGCAGCCCCCCACCCCTCCTTTAGGGGGAGAAGGATGCTAAGAACAAGCAGCAGAAGTATTTGTAACTTTAGTCTCTTCATCTTGATTTGATTATTTTATTCCCCTAAAAGGGAGTTAGGGGTTGAAATTCTTTCCACGATGTCCTCCGCCACTTGGCGCTTCGTCTTCGTGTCGTATGCCATGATGCCATGATGGCGGTCGATGATGGTCACTTTGTTGGTGTCCACACGGAAGCCGGCATCTTTGTCCTGCAAGCTGTTAAGGACGATGAAGTCGAGGTTCTTACGCTCCAACTTGTCTTGGGCATTCTTGAGTTCGTTGTCTGTCTCGAGTGCAAAGCCCACCAGCATCTGCCTCTTTTTCTTGATAGCTCCAAGGGCTGCTGCAATGTCCTGCGTAGGTTGAAGTTCAAGCTTCAGGTTGTCGCCCTTACGCTTTATCTTCCTGTCGGCAGTCGTCTTCGGCGTGAAGTCTGCCACGGCAGCACAAAGGATGGCGATGTCTGCCTTGGGGAAACACTTGGTGGCTTCCTCGTACATCTCTGCGGCACTCTCCACATCAATGCGACGAATAGCAGGATGCTTTGCCTGCAACACGACAGGCCCACAGACAAGCGTCACCTCTGCACCTTGCTCGGCACAGACCTCGGCCAGGGCAAAGCCCATCTTGCCGCTGCTGTAGTTGCCGATGAAGCGAACAGGATCAATCTTCTCGTAGGTGGGGCCAGCTGTGATGAGCACTTTCTTTCCTTTAAGCTTTTGTTGCTTCGAGAAGTATTGTTCCAATGCCTCCACGATGCGCTCTGGCTCTTCCATGCGTCCTTTGCCTTCAAGCTTGGAGGCAAGGAAGCCTGTGCCTGGCTCGATGATATGGTTGCCGTAGCTCTGGAGCCTCTTCAGATTGCCTTGCGTAGAAGGATGGGCATACATGTCAAGGTCCATTGCAGGAGCCACAAAGACAGGCGCTCTCATGCTCAGATAGGTTGTGACAAGCATATTGTCGGCTATGCCGTTTGCCATCTTGCCGATGGTGCTTGCAGAAGCAGGCGCAATGAGCATTGCATCTGCCCAAAGGCCGAGGCTGACATGGGAATGCCAACTGCCATCCCTGCGGTCGAAGAACTCGCTGACAACGGGCTTCTGTGTCAAGGTGGCAAGCGTGAGGGGCGTGATGAACTCCTTCGCTGCAGGTGTCATTACGACCTGTACCTCTGCACCTTTCTTGATGAGAAGCCGAACAAGGACGCACGCCTTATAGGCAGCAATGCTTCCCGTTATGCCGAGCACTATCTTCTTATTTTCCAACATACTTCAAAGCAAGCCGTTCAAGCGTCTGTTTAGTGTTCATCGTGAAGTCTCCCTGTAGCATCCAGTGCCTGAAGTTAGGGTCTCTCTTGAGGACATCCTTAAGGGCCTGTCCCTTGTACTTGCCGAAGTTGACTATCTCGACATTGTTCTCGTCATAGACAAAGCGGCAGGCAAGGTCAACGCCTCGGAATATCTGGCTGAAGTCAGCGAGGAAGGATACATCGTTCTTCAGGGAGTCCTGATAGCGGTCGAGCTGTGCCTCAAGGACTTCCAGCGTGGCTCGTGTGTCGGCCAAAGCGCTGTGGGCATTCTCGAGGTTCTTTCCGCAGTAGAACTTATAGGCAGCCACAAGGGTTCGCTGCTCCATCTTATGGAAGATGTTCTGCACGTCAACCAACTTCTTCTCGTGGACACGAATGTCGATGCCGCAGAGGGCGAACTCCTCGGCCAACATCGGTACATCGAAGCGGTTGCTGTTGTAGCCTGCAAGGTCGCAGCCCTCAAAGACTTTCGCCAGTTCCTGTGCCTTCTCTGCAAAGGTGGGGCAGTCCTTGACATCCTTGTCCGTGATGCCGTTGACCTCGCTTGCCTCCTTCGAGATAGGCATCCCGGGATTGAACCTCAACGTCTCCGCACGCTCGTTACCATTCGGCTCGATGCGGATGTAACAGAGCTCCACGATATGGTCTTTGCCAATCGTCAGGCCTGTTGTCTCGAGGTCGAAGAAGATGATTGGCCTTTCGAGCTTAAGCTTCATCGTTTTACTATTTCAAAAATCACAATTCATAATTCATAATCTTATTTTTAATTCATAGTTATTTCCATGACGGAGAGTCACGGCATAGCCTTGACTATGAATTATGAATTATGAATTGACCAGTTAGTCTTCAACGCGCATTGGCATGAGAAGCATCAGCACCTCGTCCTCCGGGTTGTCGTCGGCAGGACGGATAACACCGGGACGGCTTGGGTCGGCAACCTCAATCTTGAGTACCTCGCTGTCCAGAATGCCTGCTATCTCAAGGAGGAATGTGCAGCTGAAGCCGATGCTGATGGGGTTATTCGTGTATTCGCAAATGATGAACTCCTCGGCTCTTGTGGCGTACTCGTTGTCCTGACCTGTGAGTTTGATGTTGTTGTTGGCAAGTTCAAGCTTAACGAGGCCGCTGCTTTGGTTGCAGAAGACGCTGACTCGCTTCAGGGCGCTCATCAAGGCTGTGCGGTCAACTATTGCCGAATAGGGGTTGTTCTCGGGAATGACGGCATTGTAGTTGGGATAGCGGCCCTCGATGAGGCGGAAGTGCATCACCATGTCGGCAGAGGAGATGGTAGCCTTCTCGTTGTCGAAGGCAATGGTGATGTTCTCCTCTTCCTTCGTCAGCACAGCCTTCAGGATGGCCGATACCTTCTTCTGAAGGATGAAGCCGGCCGTCAAGCCGCTCTTCACGGTTCTGTTCGTATTGCGCACCAACTTACGTCCGTCTGTGCCGGCAAAGACAACGCACTCCGGCTGGATATCGACATAGATGCCGTTCATCACAAGACGAATCTCGTCGTTGGCCGTAGCGAAGAGGCAACGGTTGATGCCGTTCAGCAGGACACTTGCAGGCATCTCAATGCGTGTGGCGTCGTCTCCCACGGTCTTTGCCATAGGATAAGGAGCGGCATCCATAGCCATCACTACGAATGAGCCAGAGTTGTGAACGACCTTGACTTCCTGTGTATCGGGATTGTAACCGATGTTCAGCGGTTGTTCAGCCAGCTCCTTCATCGACTCGAGCAACGTCTTGGCAGGGATGCAGAAGCGGGCATTGCCTGTCTGCTCGATGGTGGGAACCGTCGTGATGAAATACTTCTCACTGTCGGACGCCGTGACGGTAATCGTTCCATCGGCGACATCGAGCAGGAAACAATCCAGAATGGGCATAGAGTTTTTGCTTGCCATTACCTTGCTGGCAGCAGTCAGACGGCCGTAGAAAGCCGTGCTTGATACTTTGAAATTCATAATATCATTTACTATTTAATTATTTGTCATTTACCATTTATCTTTCCCCTCTGTGGCATTTTGAGGGTGGGTACACACTTTTGCACGACAAAGATAGTCTTTTTTCTCGCGACGACAAAGAAAAGAGCGAAAAAAAACACTCGAAACAAATAATTCTTAACTCTTAACTCATAATTCTTAATTATATTTTGTATCTTTGCAGCCAAAATCAAACGAAACAGAAAACAGAAAATGGAATTAACAGGAAAGATTATCGCCGAGTTCAACGAACGCGGTGGAGTGAGTAGCAGAACAGGCAACGAATGGAAGGCCAAGTCATATGTCATTGAGGTTCCGGGTGATTTCCCCCGCAAGTGTGTGTTCGATGTCTTTGGTGCTGAACGTCTGCAAGCCTTCAACATACAGATTGGCGAGACGCTGACCGTCTTCTTCGACATCGATGCCCATGAATACAACGGCCGTTGGTTCAACGATGTCCGTGCCTTCCGCATAGACAGAGGACAAGCAGCTCCCACGGCAACTCCCGAGGCACAAGCCGCTCCTGTAACAACCCAGGAAGCAGCTCCTGCACCAGAGGCAGCTGCCCCACAGGTTGACAGTGCTGCGACCATTCCCTTCGAGGCATCATCAGCAACAGACGACCTGCCATTCTGATCAATTCATAATTCACAATTCATAATTCACCCTTTCGCCAAAGTAATCAGGCGTGATAAGTTATTATGAATTATGAATTAACAATTATGAATTATTTAAGGCTCCGTAGCTTAGCTGTATAGAGCGTCAGATTCCGGTTCTGAAGGTCCTGGGTTAGAATCCCAGCGGAGTCACCAGTCGAAACATCAGGGCTGCAACTTACAGGAAAGTTGCAGCCCTTGTTGTATCAGGCACAAAGAGCAACTG
>Ga0310694_10006927_pt1 | contig 10696 bp, 8 predicted proteins | sample 174DNAGHGhighgp2_FD_203884 | JGI IMG/M metagenome (GOLD analysis project Ga0310694, IMG submission 203884) | Sheep rumen microbial communities from Palmerston North, Manawatu-Wanganui, New Zealand - 1742 DNA GHGhigh gp2 (v2) (version 2) | ecosystem: Host-associated > Mammals > Digestive system >... | reverse complement strand
CCAGGGGTTGTCCCCAGCGCAGCTGCCAGCTTACTGACGCATGTCCCGACTCGTGGTAGGCTATGGTGCGTTTTTCCTGTGTGGTTATCACTTTCGAACGCTTTTCGAGTCCGCCTATGATGCGGTCGATGGCGTCGAGGAAGTCCTGTTTCTCGATGAGTTGTTTGTTCTTGCGTGCTGCTATCAGGGCGGCTTCGTTGCATACGTTTGCTATGTCGGCTCCCGAGAATCCGGGTGTTTGTTTCGAAAGGAAGTCGCGGTCGATGTCGTTGCCCAGTTTCAGTCCTTTCAGGTGGACTTCGAAGATGGCTTTACGTTCGTCGATGTCGGGCAGTTCGACATAAATCTGTCGGTCGAAGCGTCCGGCGCGCAGGAGGGCTTTGTCGAGGATGTCGGCACGGTTGGTGGCAGCCATGACGATGACACCGTTGTTGGTTCCAAAGCCGTCCATTTCGGTAAGGAGCTGGTTAAGTGTGTTTTCGCGTTCGTCGTTGGCGTTGCTCATGCCGCCGCGGCTGCGGGCGCGACCCACGGCATCGATTTCGTCGATGAAGATGATGCAAGGCGCTTTCTTCTTGGCCTCTTCAAAGAGGTCGCGGACGCGCGAGGCACCGACGCCGACAAACATCTCGACGAAGTCGCTTCCCGACATCGAGAAGAAGGGCACGTTGGCTTCGCCGGCAACGGCTTTTGCGAGCAGCGTCTTGCCGGTACCCGGAGGACCTACAAGCAGAACGCCCTTCGGAATCTTGCCGCCAAGGGCGGTGTATTTCTTGGGGTTTTTAAGGAAGTCGACGACCTCCATGACCTCCTCTTTGGCACCTGCCAGTCCGGCGACGTCCTTGAAGGTCACATTTGTCGACGTCTTGCCGTCGTATATCTTGGCTTTCGACTTGCCGACGCTGAATATGCCGCCACCGCCGCCACCGCCCATCTGACGGTTGGCAATGCGTCCCATGAGGATGAAGAAAAAGACGAGCAGCAGCATCGGGCCGAACCAGTAGGCTATTTTCTCCCAGGTGTGGTCGCTTTCGCGGCTGGTGAGTTCGATGTGGTTGGCGCGACGGATACTGTTGATTTTTTCGGGGTTTACATAGCCATTGCTGTCGGCGATGCCGGCAGTGTCGCGTTCAAAGTTCTGCTGGGCCACCATGTCGAGATCCGATTTGAAGCTCTCCATGTCGACGAATTTGTATCTGTAGTGACCTGCATCCTTTAGCTCTTTTGTTCCTTTTGTGAGGTCGTTGTAGGCAGTGTCGTTTTTCAGGGCCTCTTCTTTGATGTAGATTTCGGCGTGGTCGCGGTCGACGACGATTATTTTTTCCTGGTCGCCCTTACGGAGAATTTCGTCGAGTTTGCTCCACCCGATTTCCTTGTCGAAGTTTGCTTTTCCTCCGCCAAGCCATACGCCACCGAGCGAGATGATGATGGCGGCGTATATGATGTACATAAACCAGTCGGAGCCTTTCCTCTTGCCGTTGTTGGGCTTGCCATTAGGGTTCTGGTTGTTCGATGATGGCTTTTTGTCGTTCATGTTGTTGGTTGTGAGAGTTATTAGTTAGATGTAGTCGGGTTGAATTCAATATCTTTTCCGTCGGCCCAAAGTTCTTCGATACGGTAGTGGCTTCGTTTGTCTTTGAGGAAGATGTGGACGATGATGTCGAAGTAGTCCATGAGAATCCATTCGGCGTTCTCGTAGCCTTCGGTACGATGGGGGTTGTATCCCGTGGCTTTCTTTATGGTTTCAAAAACGCCGTCGCTGATGGCTTGCACGTGCGAGGGAACGTTTCCGCTGCAGATGACGAAAAAGCCCGCGGGGGCCGACGCTATGTCGCGAAGGTCGAGAATCTTAATATCGAGTGCCTTTTTGTTGTCCATACCTTGGGCAGCAAGCTTGGCAAGTATTTCGCTTTCAGATATTTTTGTCTTTCTTTGTGGCATATATATATAATTTGTTCAAAATTGCAAAAATATGAAAAAAAACTGAATCAGACGGTCTTGATTTGTTATCGAATGATAATGTTTGTTAAAAGTCTCCTTTACTCTTGGTACGCGAGCATCCATGCCTGCGATTTAGCAAACGAAATAGTACGTTATGAAAATGTGGTCCGCGATACAATAAAAGGAATAATATTCCGTTGAAGGGAAAAAATAAAGTATGATTACCATCGGAATAACGGGAACTTTAGGTGCAGGAAAAGGCACCATCGTAGACTATCTGGTCAAAAATCGTGGTTTTGTACACTACAGCGTACGTGCCTTCCTCACCGAGGAGATTCAGCGTCGCGGAATGGAAGTCAACAGGGACTCCATGACAATAGTAGGCAACGATTTGCGCTCACAGCATTCGCCGTCGTGGATTGTCGAGCAACTCTACGAACGCGCTGTCGCTTCGGGTTGCAACTGCATTATCGAGAGTGTACGCACGCCCGGCGAGGTGCAGGCTCTGCGCGACAAGCCCAATTTCTATCTTTTTGCTGTCGATGCCGACCCCCGGGTTCGCTACGAACGCGCTGTGCTGCGTGGCAGCGAGACCGACCATATTGACTACAACACCTTCATCGCCAACGAACAGCGCGAGATGGACAATGCCGACCCCAACAAGCAGAACCTGAAATATTGCATCGGGCATGCCGACTTCTGTTTCGACAACGGCGGCACCATCGAGGACCTGAACCATCAGGTGGAGGAAGTTCTCGCCAAGATTCTGTACCGGCGTCCGTCGTGGGACGAGTACTTCATGGAACTGGCCGACACCGCTGCCAAGCGTGCCACGTGCGACCGTGGCCGTTCGGGTTGCGTCATCGTGAAGGACCGCCAGTTGCTGGTGACCGGCTATGTGGGATCCCCCGCGGGGCTGCCGCACTGCGACGAGGTTGGGCATCTGTTCCACAAGACGATCAATCCCGATGGCACTATAAGCAACCATTGTGTCCGCACTGTCCACGCCGAACAGAATGCCATTTGTCAGGCTGCCCGTAGGGGCATATCGCTTGATGGTGGCACGCTCTATTGCCGCATGACTCCATGCCGCACATGTGCTATGCTGATTATAAACTGTGGCATCAAACGTGTGGTGTGCGAGTACAAGTACCATGCCGGCAGTGAGAGCGAGGAACTCTTCCGCCAGGCAGGAGTGCAGCTCGAGTTTTTCCACGACGAAGTGGTCCGATACGAGAACCAGTAATGTCTTGCAACGTCTATCAAATTCATTCTATGCCAATAAATAGCAAATCAAAATATCTGCTACGATATGTCAGCAATGAGTTTTTGGTATAGTTTGAAGAGTTCGGCGACACAACAGCTCTCGGTCAAGTAAATCGGCAGGTAGGTGATGCTGTCGCGGATGGAGGTTCCGCTGGTGTTGGAGAAGAAATAGGCCTTGTGGATTCGGTATTCTTTGACCTGCAAGAAATGATTGAGGGCACTATGGATTCTTTTGTGGTTCAACAAACACAACAAACAAACACCACCCACATCGCGCAGCCCCTCATAGATGCTGTCCATGAAGGCGATGTATCTGTCAGAGCGGAGTGTTTATAGGTCGTGTGTCGGGCGTAGGTTATATTGCTTGTCCGAATTCTTTTATGGTATCTTCGCTGTCACGTGATGCAACAGGTTTGCCCATGGCAGTTGCAATGCAATTCAGCAGTTTTGTTGCTCGATCGATGATGAACTTGTCAAAATCGTCAGTACGTAGTAATGACGGGTCCACTAAATGGGAGGACAAAACATTGTCTATAGTTTCTCGCGACAAACCTTTGTTCTCCATTGTTCCTATGTACTCGCTTGGGGCACGTCCACCGATAGAGCGATTGGTTGAGGCGTAGATACATGTTTTATTAATGACAGAATTCCATTTCTTTTCTGGGAGTTTGTTTTCTTCACAATAGTGGGCAGGGAATATGTGGTGGATGTCGGTTTCTTCGTCGAGATATGTTGCGACGCTCATTTGTTGCGCTGTCATAAAGTCGAGAGGGGACTGCTTTAGAATCAACGACAAGACACCTTTGTAGGCGGCACTATTACGTGTCTGAAGAGAGAGAAGTCGTGTTGCGAGGAACGAAGCCCTGCTGACTGTATCGGGTACCTCCCCGCCGGCAATCCATTTGAATACCTCAACAATGTCTAAAGCATATCTGGTTTCGTTTGCGCTGCCATATAATTCACCGAATACGCCGCACCAGTACCACCGTGCTAATTTGTCAAGATTCCCTTGTGTATTCAGTACGTGATTATGCATATTGTCGTATGCAAAAATGGCTGCAAGTGGGATGTATTGGGAAACGTATGGTATCAAGTATTCGGAATGAACGCCTTGATGCACAAGAAAAGAAGCAGCATCGTCAAATCCCTTTACGATCTCGTCTCTTATTGATAGATAATCAGATAATTTCAATTTCAAGACATCGCGTTTCTTGCATGAGACAGCAAGGTTGGAATTCGTTATGCTGTTTTGGTATGAAACCAACAGGGTTGTTGCTTGTAGAAAGTTGGTCTCCTCGACATCCCATAGCAGGTAATTGTTTTTCTTCGTCCGGTTGAGTGGCGGATATCCTTCTTCGCCTTTGAAGTATTTCTCGATGCATTCCCAATCTTTTCGTAAATCAAATTCTTCTGCTGCAAACATTGCTGTTACGAGTTCGAAAACGGTTAACGGGACGCCACCAGTGTTTACATTTTCAAAAATCTGGCAGACCGCCTCTCTTGATGTGTCTCTTGTCAGTTGGATGACGGGTATCTTGTATGATGTGACACTTTGCAGAACGGTTGTCATAAACTGGTTGTATTGTTCGCATACAGTTTTGTCAAACGAATAGTACTGGAAAAGCCCCATCATCCAATTGTTGGTTTCGATTGGCGAGAACACAATGTTTAAAGGAAACATCATGTTTTTGTATTCCTCCTCGGGTGTGCTTAAATCCAAGATGACCTCACGCCCAATATTCGTAGTTAGTTTCTTGTTCTCCGGAATAGACAAAATAGCATCAAGACGGTCGGAATTGGGGTCAATACATTTAAGAATATCAAGATAATAGTATCTATGGATTATTTTGTCGCGGTTGGTGTCTATGCGTGTTTCTGTTGCCTGTTTGGATTTTAGGACCTGATAGAGCGTGGTGAGCCTCTGTTGCCCGTCAAGAACAAGGACGTTTGGAGTAATCTCGTTTTTGGTCTTATCCACTCCTGTAAACAATCTGTATTTGAATTTTACAGAATCTCCTCCATACTCCAAAAACATTAATGCACCCATAGGAAAGCCTGATGTAAGGCTCTCGATGAGTTTGCATATTTTCTTGTCATCCCACACCCAACTTCGCTGAAATTCTGGTAACTGTGTGTATCCTTGTTCTACATTATCCAATAGAACGCGCAAATCAGTATCATTTGTTTTTGTGGCCATAGAACTATTGTTTTGCTTTATTATTCCAAAATGCAAAAATATAATTTTTTTCTAATATAGTAATCTTGCATCGTACTCAGCATGTTTTTGTTTCACATTTGCAGTCGGGAGTCATCGCTTGTTCCTGCATGTTCATTTCCCTGCGTCCTCGTGGCGGCGGATGCTGATGGTGAGGTGCACTTGGTTTTCGGGATGGGTGTCGGGGTTGAGGCTGGCGATGACGCAACGGAAGATGCTATCCCATCCCATTTCGAGGAAGGTGGCCAGGTCGCGGTTCTCGCCACGGGGGATGTAGCCGAGGAGGTAGTCCTCACCATCCTTGTTGTAGATGACCTGCACGGCATAAGGGTCGTGCGGATTCTGCAGGTCGCGCTCGAGACGCAGCTCCTGACCCACGCGGAGGTAGTCCCATACGAGGTCAGCATCGTGGAATTTGCGGCCAGCCAAGTGGCAATCCATCAGATAGGCGTTGTGTGCTTTCATTTGCATTGTGGTTTTTAAAAGTAACCTTTTTTTGCATCGCCTTCAGTTAGAAATTCCACAAATTAGAGACCGAAATATTTTCAGAATTTGATTCTAATTTGCTCAATTTCTGCTCGAAGAGCATCGAAAAATTCGAGTTACCTATTGGTTAAACATTCATTTTTTTTCACGATGCAAAGATACACCTATGGGTGCGCCAAAAAACGGACCACAATGTAAATTTATTTGTATCCGTCCACGGCTTCCTGTAGCAAGAATTTGATTTGTAGTGCAATATCTTCGGGTGAAATGACCTTCAGCCAACGGCCGCGCGAGAGGATTTGCGCCAGAAAGTCGCTCGTGGGACGCAGGCGGACTTCGAAATCGACGTAACCGTCACCTTCAGCGAGGGTGCGTTGCGAGGGGTGCAACGGCAGGTCGCGCAGGGCGAAACGTTCGTTGCCGTAAGCGCGCAAGACGATGCGTTGCAGGGGTTTGCGGTCGTCGGTCATCACGCCGTAGTACTCGGCAAAGAAGGCCTCGGCGTCGAAATGTGGGTCGATGCAGAAGGTGTCGTCGGTGGGCGTGAGGGCCAGGATGCGGTCGAACGAGAGGACGAGGTATCCGCCCTGGGGGAAGTGCCCCAAGAGGTACCAGCGGCGGCGGAAAAGCTTGATGCAGTAGGGCTCCAGCGTCCACATTCGCGGCTCGTCGCTGCCGTAGCGGCGGTAGCTGACCTGCAGCTGGCGGTTGTCTTTCATGGCGGCCACAATCTGTCGCAGGTGGTTGTCGGCACCGTCGCCGTCGCGCGAGGATGCCGTGCTCTCGAGCAGGATGCGGTCGTGAAGTCCGCGGGCTTCGCTAACGATATTGCTTACCGTCAGGGTGCTGAGCATCCATCGTGGCACGCTGTCGGTGTGCATCAGATGGGGCTCGTCGATATAGTAGCGGTTCTCGCTGTCGCACAGGATAGCGATGCCGAACATCTCCTCCACCTCCTGACGGTGGCGGCGGAAGGTGGAACGGCTGTAGGGAATGCCGTCGCCCAACGCCGTGTTCAGCCAGCGGTCGTTGATTTCGCGCAGCGTGATGCGCCCCGCACGGCTGATGGTGTCCACCAGCCACACATATTGCCTGAAGAGAGAAGATGCTTTCATCTTACATAATTATTATCATGCTTAAACGATACGGCTCACTTTCCGATGCAGAATTTGGAGAATATCGAGCCGAGGATGTCGTCGTTGGTTACGGAGCCGGTGATTGTTCCCAAATGGTAGAGTGCGTCGCGCAGGTCGATTACGACGAGGTCGGACGAGAGCTGGGCATCGAGCGATTTGCGCACTTCGCCCAAAGCGTCGACGATGTGCTTCATTGCCTCGAAATGGCGTGCGTTGGTGAGCAGAACGCCTTGGTTCTGGTTGGCATCGTCTTTTACGGATTCGGCGATGGCATGTTTGAGTTTGTCGATGCCGATACCCTCCTTTGCGGAGACTTCCACTCCGGACGATGTGTTGGCGTGCGGTTGGTCGCATTTGTTGTTGACCACAATCAGGTGCTTCCCGTCGAGTGTTGAAAGGTCTGTGAAGTGTGCTATCTCGCCTATGGCGTCGCCGTCATGAGGAAGGGTGATGTCGCGTACAAGCAGAACGACCTGAGCCTGTTTTGCGGCATTGACGGAGCGTTCGAGACCCATGTTTTCGAGGGTGTCGTCGCTGTGGTGCAGTCCGGCGGTGTCGATAAAACGGAAGAGTATTCCGTCGATGTTCATGGTTTCCTCAATGGTGTCGCGTGTGGTGCCGGCTATGGGGCTGACTATGGCCCTCTGTTCGTTGAGCAGTGCGTTGAGTAGCGACGATTTGCCGGCGTTGGGTGCGCCGATGATGGCGACAGGAATGCCGTTTTTCAAGGCGTTGCCGGTCTGAAAGGTGTTCATGAGACGCTCTACCTTTTGGGAGAGTTCGTCGAGCAGGTCACAGATATGCTGTCTGCTTGCAAACTGCAAGTCCTCGTCGCTGAAGTCGAGTTCGAGCTCCAGCAGGGCCGATAGGTCTATCAGCTGCTGACGCAGTTGTTCCAACTCCTGGGCATACCCACCCCGCATCTGACTTATAGCCAGCCTGTGTGCTGCTTCGGACTGCGAGTCGATAAGGTCGGCAACGGCTTCGGCCTGCGAGAGGTTGAGCTTGTGGTTGAGGAATGCCCGCAGGGTGAACTCGCCGGGTTTCGCCAGGCGGCAACCGGCATCAATAAGTGTGCTTAGGATGCGTGACTGTATGTACGTGGAGCCATGGCACGAAATCTCTACAACATCCTCGCCGGTATACGAGTTCGGGGCGTTGAAGCATGTAGCGACCACCTCGTCGATGAACTCGCTGCCAGCGTAGAGGCAGCAGAATGTCGCCTTGTGGTCGGCAAGAGACACTTTTTTGCCGTGCTTGTTCTGAAGGAGTGAGGCTACCATTGCCGAAGCATTTTTGCCGGAAACTCTGATGACAGCGATTCCGCCGACTCCAGCGGGGGTGCTTATCGCACAGATGGTATCGTTCAGGGCGTTGTTTTCCATGCTATTTGTGGTATTCGTTGCCGAAGAGCTCGGTCATTTCGTCGTCGTTCAGGCCCATGTCGGCCTTCATCTTGTACATGTTCGGATAGTTGAGCATCAGCGAGATGACGAGCAGCAGGAGGAGCATTATCATGGTGTTTTCGTGCGTGGTCACTATAAAGGCAGCGACCAGCAAAACAACCAGCAGGGCAGGGTAGAAGACGGAGCAGACAAGGCTGCGGTAGGCTATGAGTTTCGGTTCGACGCCCTCCATTTGCCGGATTTGTGGCACTCTTTTGCGCATCGCGAAGAGGATGTAGGCTATGTCGGCGACGGCTATGATGAGCCCTGCCGAGACGAAGAGGTGGCGCGTGTACTCGTCGGTGGTTATCTCGCGGAGCCAAATGTATTTGTCGAGATAATGTTCGACGATGGTGGCGATACATAGAAATATGGAGCCGTAAAGACCGATGTTTGCGGCAGTCCTTATTTTGCGGATGTTTGTGTTGCTGTTGCTCATTTTTTGAGGTTTAGGTATTTGGCTGTGTAGGAGGATTTGCATTTGACGAGATTTTCCGGAGTGCCGGCAAATACCACGTTGCCGCCTTCGTTGCCGCCTTCGGGACCCATGTCGATAATCCAGTCGGCCTGTTTGATGATGTCGGGATGGTGTTCGATGACCACGATGGAGTGCCCGTTGGCGATGAGTGTGTCAAACGCGGCGAGGAGTTTCCTTATGTCGTGGAAATGGAGGCCTGTCGACGGTTCGTCGAATATGAAGAGCAGTGGCTGCTCGTTGTCGCCGTGTACGAGGAAGGAGGCCAGCTTGATGCGTTGTGCTTCGCCGCCGCTCAGGGTGTTGGAGCTCTGTCCCATTTTCAGGTATCCCAGTCCAACGTCCTGTAGTGGTTGCAGTCGGCTTGTGATCTGCCTGCAGGTCGGTTTGTATGCGTCGTCGGCAGCGTCTGCATTGAAGAATTCGAGAGCCTGGTCGATTGTCATTTCGAGCACGTCGCTGATGTTTTTGCCGCGATAAAGAATCTCGAGCGTGTCGCTCTGGAATCGTGTTCCGTGACATTCTTCGCAGAGCAGGTGCACGTCGGCCATAAACTGCATGCCGATGGTCACATAGCCCTCTCCTTGGCAGGTCTCGCAGCGTCCGCCTTCGACGTTGAAGGAGAAGTAGCCAGCCTTGTAGCCTCGTGTTTTTGCAAGGGGTTGCATGGCGTAGAGCTGCCTGATTTCGTCGTAGGCCTTCATGTATGTGGCAGGGTTGCTGCGTGTCGAGCGTCCGATTGGGTTCTGGTCGACGAGCTCGACGCCGCTTATGCGTCGCAAGTCGCCGCCAACAGCGCGACATTTGCCTACATATTCTTCGTTGCCGTCAAAGCGCTTCTGCAGAATGTCGTATAGTACATATTTCACAATGCTGGTTTTTCCGGAGCCAGAGACGCCGGTCACTACCGTCAGCACGTTGAGCGGAAATTCCACATCGATGTTTTTCAGGTTGTTGCAATAGGCGCCTTTGAGGGTGATTTTGTCGCGCCATTGGCGTCTCGAAGCCGGCACGGGTATCGACAGTTTTCCGAGCAGGTACTGTGCGGTGTATGAATTCTCGATTTTGAATTTTGAGTTCTCTATCTGGTTGTTTTCTATGCCGTTGCCATCGTTTTGCAGTTCCATGACCACCTCGCCGCCCAGTCGTCCTGCTCCTGGTCCGATGTCGATAATGAAATCGGCAGCGCGCATGATTTCCTCATCGTGTTCGACAACGATTACCGTGTTGCCGAGGTCGCGCAGCTGCTTCAATACCGATATGAGCTGTTCGGTGTCGCGCGAGTGCAGGCCTATCGAGGGTTCGTCGAGTATGTACATCGACCCCACAAGCGAACTTCCGAGTGATGTGGCGAGGTTGATGCGTTGGCTTTCGCCTCCGCTCAGTGTGTTGCTCAGTCGGCTCAGGGTCAGGTAGCCCAGTCCCACCTGCAGCAGGTAGCCTACGCGGTTGTCGAGCTCGCGGCGTATGCGCTCGGTGAGCTTCAACTCGTAGTCGGTAAGTGTCATGTTCTTCAGAAATTCTGCAAGCTCTTTGACGGGCATGTCGGTGAGTTCGGTGATGGATTTTCCGCAGACCTTGACGTACTGTGCGTCGGCTCTAAGTCTCGAGCCGTGGCAGTCGGGGCAGGTCGTTTTGCCACGATAGCGAGCCAGCATGACGCGGTACTGGATCTTGTAGCTTTGCGACTCCACCCATTTGAAGAATCCGTCGATGCCCTCCCAGCTGCCCG
>Ga0310694_10006926_pt1 | contig 10696 bp, 17 predicted proteins | sample 174DNAGHGhighgp2_FD_203884 | JGI IMG/M metagenome (GOLD analysis project Ga0310694, IMG submission 203884) | Sheep rumen microbial communities from Palmerston North, Manawatu-Wanganui, New Zealand - 1742 DNA GHGhigh gp2 (v2) (version 2) | ecosystem: Host-associated > Mammals > Digestive system... | reverse complement strand
GTCCCGATGCCAAGACACGTGATATAAAGCGTGCTGCCCCGCAAAACCCTCAAAATATCAAAAGCGGAATCGATGAAATCAACCAAAAGCCTCATCAATCGAAGGCTTATCAGAAAAGGGAACAGACATCAGTAAAGAAAAGCAGGCGATGATCATCGTCTGCTTGTTTTAATTGTAAACTCCCGTGTCTGGGAGGGTATTTCTTTATTGCCCTGCATGACGCCTATTCGGATCACGGCATCGCCATCGCGCAATCTGCTATCGGCTTTAATAGTCGCCGTATAACGAATCCCCTTTCCTGGCAAGATGCTTTCCACCATCACATTCTCAGAGATATGGATATGCTTATTTCCCGTCACTTCAGTGACCATCGGCAAAACGCGATAAGCAGGTCTATCAGAATTATTAAATACTTCGAAGACCATCCTAGCCTCCTCCCCCCGCACCAGAACATCATCACGACTGGCATCAATAAGACGGGGATTGCGAATTTCTACAGGGGTAAAGCGGAACTCTAAGGTGGTTGGGGCATTTACGTTCTCGGCAACTGAGAAGTTTTCATCGAAGCCGAAAAGACGATCATCACCACTGTTTGAACTGTCAAAACCGCTATCATCAGAACCATATTCAGGCTCCTGTGAAGCGCTTCTACGCTGCATACTCTGAACACGTTCCTGACGCTGTGCCTTATAGTCCTCATACTTCTGCTGCTCAGCATTATCAGCTGCCGCACCGATGGCAGCACCTACCACAGCACCACCAGCCAGACCTACCAAGGAGCCGATGTCACTACCACGCCATCCACCCGTGATACCTCCTATGGCAGAACCTACTATAGAGCCGAAATAGCCACCAGTAGCAGCACCCGAGCCTGCGTAAGTCCCGCAACTACTTAACATCAGCATTGAGCTAACCGAAATAACCAATAACTTCTTCATATGCTTCAATTTTTAAACCACGGTGCAAAAGTAGGCATTTATAATGAGACACGCAAGGGGATTTCCCGAAAAAGACATAGGGGAAACCCTAATCGATCAACGAGAAGGCCACATCCATCATATGAGTAAAAGTGGTCTGTCGCTCCTCAGCTGTCGTCACCTCACCTGTCAGAATATGGTCTGAGATTGTACATATACCCAGAGCTCTATTGCCAGAACGGGCTGCGTTCATATAGAGGGCAGCAATCTCCATCTCCACAGCTAAAACACCCATATTGATCCACTTATCATTATGGGGATTCTCTGAATAGAAGGCATCTGACGAAAAGACGTTACCAACCTTGTAACGATAACCCAACAGCTCACAAGTTTCCACCGCTCCACGCACAAGCGAGAAATCCGCAATGGGGGCAAATGAACCAGGCAACTCATACTGATGGGCATAATTGGAATTAGTACAAGCACCCATGGCCACCACAAGATCACCTACATGCAGGTCATGCTGGATAGAGCCGGCAGAACCGACTCTGATAATTGTTTTTACACCGTAGAAGTTGTAGAGCTCATAGGTATAGATGCCAATAGAGGGCATACCCATACCATGTCCCATGACGCTCACACGCTTTCCTTTATAAGTACCTGTAAAGCCAAGCATGCCACGGACATTGTTAAACTGGACGGGATTATCCAGGAAGGTCTCCGCCATAAACTTCACACGTAGCGGATCGCCCGCCATAATCACAGTCTCGGCAATATCGCCTAACTTTGCCCCAATATGAGGCGTTGGAGTCTTATCTACCATATGTTTCCTTGTTTTAAGTTATACACGCCGCAAAGATACGAAAAAAAAAGGAATAAAACAAGCCCGCACCAAAAAATGATGCGGGCTTACCTTATTTAGAGATGCGTAAGTCAATTTATTCAGCCTTCTTTTCCTCAGCAGGAGCAGTCTCTTCTGCAGCAGGAGCCTCTGCGGGAGTAGCTTCTTCAGCAACTGGAGTATCAGCAGCAGGAGCCTCAGCCTTTGCGCCTGAAGAACGACGAGAACGACGGGTCTTCTTCTTACCACCGTCCTTAGCCATTTCAGGATCGAAGTCAACGAGTTCGATAAAGCAAACTTGAGCAGCGTCGCCCTGACGGGTTCCGAGCTTAATGATACGAGTGTATCCACCGGGACGATCACCTACCTTCTCAGCCACCTCTCCGAAGAGGGTCTTGATGGCTTCCTTGTTCTGAAGATAGCTGAATACAACACGACGTGAGTTGGTTGAGTCGTCCTTGGCCTTTGTAATCAGAGGCTCGACGTACTTCTTCAAGGCCTTTGCCTTGGCTACGGTCGTAGTGATTCTTTTGTGCTCAATCAGCGAGATAGCCATGTTAACAAGCATGGCACTACGGTGACTGGCAGTACGACCGAGGTGGTTGAATTTCTTATTATGTCTCATTTTTCTTTTTTCTTTTTATTGGGCATTCGGCATGTCCTCACAGACTTACTCCCTGTCCAGTTTATACTTTGTAATGTCAGTTCCAAACGACAGATTCAGACTCTCGAGCAAATCATCAAGCTCAGTGAGCGATTTCTTACCAAAGTTGCGGAACTTCAGAAGGTCAGTCTTGTTATACTGCACAAGATCACCAAGTGTCTCCACATCAGCGGCCTTCAGACAGTTCAGGGCACGAACAGAGAGATTCATGTCGACCAGACGTGTCTTCAGCAACTGACGCATATGCAGGATCTCCTCATCAAACTCCTGATTGCTCTCCGACTCGGTATTCTCGAGTGTAATCTTCTCATCAGAGAACAACATGAAGTGATAGATCAGGATTTTGGCAGCCTCCTTCAGGGCATCCTTCGGGTGAATGGAACCGTCCGTCGTGACTTCCATGACGAGCTTATCATAGTCGGTTTTCTGCTCAACACGATAGGGCTCAACAGCGTACTTCACGTTACGGATGGGGGTGTAAATAGAATCGATTGCGATTACATTCACATCGGTGCAGAACTCGCGATTCTCATCAGCGGGTACATATCCGCGACCTTTGTTGATTGTAAGGTCAATCTGCATCGAGGCTTTGGAATCTAAATGACAAATCACCAAATCGGGATTCAGCACCTCAAATCCAGTCAGATACTTGCCGATGTCACCGGCTTTGAATTCGGTAGAATTCTCGACCGTGATACTGACTTTCTCGTTCTCGAATTCTTCTACTACTTGCTTGAACCGAACTTGCTTCAGGTTCAAGATAATGTTGGTTACATCTTCCTTTACACCAGGTACAGAGGAGAACTCATGCTCAACACCAGCGATCTTGACGGTATTGATGGCATAGCCCTCGAGCGATGAAAGAAGAATGCGGCGGAGGGCGTTACCAATGGTTACACCAAATCCTGGCTCCAAAGGACGAAATTCGAACTTGCCGAACTTGTCAGAAGCCTCCAACATTACGACTTTATCAGGTTTTTGAAATGCTAATATCGCCATTAATTTAATGATTTAGTTCTTAGAGTACAACTCAACGATTGACTGTTCCTTAATGTTCTCGGGGATGTCGGCACGCTCCGGCATATGCAGGAACTTACCACCTTTTACGTTCTCATCCCACTCGATCCAAGGGTACTTGCTGTGATTGAAACCAGCAAGGGCGGCCTCGATAACCTCGAGAGACTTAGACTTCTCGCGAACAGCGACAATCATACCGGGCTTCACCTGGAATGAAGGAATGTTCACGACCTTGCCATCAACAGTAATGTGCTTGTGACCCACGAGCTGACGGGCAGCTGCACGAGTAGGAGCAATACCGAGACGGAACACCACATTGTCGAGTCTGCTCTCCAGCAACTGGAGAAGCACCTCACCGGTGATACCATCGGCCTTGGCAGCCTTCTCAAACATATTACGGAACTGACGCTCAAGTACGCCATAAGTATACTTGGCCTTCTGCTTCTCTGCCAACATGACTGCATACTCCGACTGCTTACGACGACGGTTGTTGCCATGCTGTCCCGGGGGGAAGTTCCTACGGGACAAAACTTTGTCCGGGCCGAAGATGGCTTCTCCAAATCGGCGGGCAATTTTTGATTTCGGTCCTAAATATCTTGCCATATTTTTCTAATAAAATAATAATTCTGATTAAACTAAGTAATCCGAGTATTCCAATTACTTATACACGACGACGCTTCGGGGGACGACATCCATTATGTGGCAGCGGAGTCACATCAACGATCTCCATTACCTCGATGCCTGCTCCATGGATAGCACGGATAGCTGACTCACGACCATTACCGGGACCCTTCACATAGGCCTTCACCTTGCGCAGGCCAAGGTCATAAGCAACCTTTGCACAATCCTCAGCTGCCATCTGAGCAGCATACGGAGTGTTCTTCTTTGAACCACGGAAGCCCATCTTACCTGCTGACGACCAAGAAATCACCTGACCCTCGTCGTTAGCCAAAGATACAATAATATTATTAAAAGAACTGTGTACGTGGAGCTGGCCAATGGCGTTCACTCTCACGTTTCTCTTCTTAGAAGTGACTGTTTTCTTTGCCATAATTCTTAAATTCTTTAATCGTTCAACTTAGAATTACTTCGTAGCCTTCTTCTTGTTGGCAACAGTCTTCTTCTTTCCCTTACGAGTACGAGCATTATTCTTGGTACTCTGACCACGAACGGGAAGACCGTTACGATGACGGACGCCACGATAGCAACCAATATCCATCAATCGCTTGATATTCAACTGGATCTCACTACGGAGATCACCTTCAACTTTGAATTCAGCGCCGATGATTTCACGGATCTTGGCTGCCTGGTCGTCACTCCACTCGTTGACCTTCAGGTCGCGGCTGACACCTGCCTTATCCAATATCTTTGCTGAACTACTTCGACCAATACCATAGATATAGGTCAATGCGATTTCGCCACGCTTATTCTGGGGCAAATCTACTCCAACAATTCTTATTGCCATTTGTTAAATAAAAGTGATAAAATAAAAACTAAAATTTCGAAATTCTGCTAAAAAGCATGCAAAGGTACGAAGATTTTCTCAAACCTCCGCATCTTTTATGCTTATTTAACATTAACCCTGACGCATTTTATACTTCGGGTTCTTCTTGTTGATAACGAACAGGCGTCCCTTACGACGGACGATCTTGCAGTCCGGGGTACGCTTCTTCAATGATGCTCTTGTCTTCATATTGTTGCTAATTGTTTATTTGTATCTGAATACAATTCTACCTTTTGTCAGGTCGTATGGACTCATTTCCACCTTAACCTTATCGCCAGGAAGGATCTTGATATAGTGCATCCTCATCTTACCTGAGATATGGGCGATAATGGGTACACCATTCTCCAATTCCACGCGAAACATTGCATTTGACAATGCCTCTACAATCGTTCCGTCTTGCTCAATAGCACCTTGCTTTGCCATGCTTACTCTTTAATATAGTTTACCTTCTAATTCCTCTACTTCCTCAAACGATGATAAAATCTCAGCCTGTCCCTTGCGAATGGCAATGGTATGCTCGAAATGAGCTGCCGGCTTGCCGTCCTGGGTGCGGATGGTCCAACGGTCTTGATCAAGCCAGATTTCCCGGTTTCCCATCGTGACCATCGGTTCTATGGCGATACACATCGATGCTTTCAACAATACGCCATTACCGCGTCGACCGTAATTCGGCACTTGTGGATCCTCATGCATCTCACGACCAATACCATGACCAGTGAGTTCGCGCACGATACCATATCCCTGTGCCTCGCAATGCGACTGTACCGCATAGCTGATATCACCAAGATGTCTTCCTGCCATTGCTGCCTCAATTCCCAGATAGAGCGACTCTTTCGTGGTCTTGAGCAGTTGCTTGACTTCGTCCGAGACTTCGCCGACACAGAACGTATAGCAGGAGTCACCGTTGAAACCATTCAGAAGCGTACCGCAGTCAATGGAAATAATATCCCCCTCCTTTAGTACAGTTTCTTTATTTGGTACACCATGAACGACGGCATCATTCACCGACGTGCAGATGCTGGCAGGAAACGGTCCTCCGTAAGGATTCGGAAACCCCTTGAATGTCGGAATAGCGCCATGGTCACGGATGAACGTATCGGCGATTCTGTCCAACTGGAGGGTCGTTACACCAGGTTTGATATGTTTCGCCAATTCGCCAAGCGTTTTACCGACGAGTCGGTTCGCTTGGCGCATTAGCTCTATTTCATCTTCAGTCTTCAGAAATATCTTCATAGAAGATTAGTAAGCTGCCATGCCGCGGCCGTGGATACGACCTGAGCTGAGCAGACCGTCATAATGACGCATCAGCAGGTGACTCTCAATCTGTGCCAGCGTATCGAGCACAACACCGACAAGAATCAGTAATGATGTACCACCAAAGAACTGAGAGAAAGCGTCTTGTACATTCAGCAGGCTAGCAAGAGCCGGCATGACGGCAATGAAGGCGATGAACAGTGACCCGGGCAGCGTAATACGCGACATCACTGTGTCGATATACTCTGCAGTATCCTTACCGGGCTTCACACCTGGGATAAAACCATTGTTACGCTTCATATCCTCAGCCATCTGCGTCGGATTCAACGTAATGGCAGTGTAGAAGTAGGTGAATGCGATGATCAGTATGGCGAAAATGACATTGTAGGTCCAGCTGTGATGATCGAGCATCGTGCGGACGAACCAACTTGCATTCTCAGGAGCTGAGTACTGAACGATCGTCAACGGGATGAACATGATTGCCTGAGCAAAGATGATAGGCATCACGTTGGCTGCGAACAACTTCAGCGGGATATACTGACGGGCACCACCATACTGCTGGTTACCGACAAGTCGCTTGGCATACTGTACGGGAATCTTGCGGACACCCTGTACCAGGACAATAGCTGCACATACAACTGCATAGAGAATCAGGATCTCGACCAGGAACATCACCAGACCACCACCAGTGATAGCGGTGAAGCGTGATGTAACCTCCTGAATGAAAGCCTGGGGCAGGCGGGCGATGATACCAATCATAATGATCAGCGAAACACCGTTTCCAATACCCTTGTCCGTAATGCGCTCACCCAACCAAAGGATGAACATACTTCCTGCGGAGAGGATGATGATAGCCGGCACCATGAAAGCAGCCCAGGAGATGCCCGAAGCAAGGGCTGCACCTGACTGCATCTTCAGGTTGATCAGATAGCCCGGAGCCTGGAACAGCAGGATACCCACTGTCAGGTAACGGGTATAAGCACTGATCTTCTTACGGCCGCTCTCACCTTCGCGCTGCATCTTCTGGAAATAAGGCACAGCGACGGCAAGAAGCTGCATCAAGATGGAAGCAGTGATGTATGGCATGATTCCAAGTGCGAAGATTGACGCATTGGAAAATGCACCACCGGAGAACATGTCGAGCAGCGACATCAGACCGCCAGCAGTCTGCGACTGGAGTTTATCCAACATGGCAGGATTGATACCAGGAAGTACCACAAACGAGCCGAAACGATAAATCGCTACAAACAGAAGTGTAATGAGGAGGCGCATGCGCAAGTCCTCAATCTTCCAAATGTTCTTCAGTGTCTCTATTAACTTCTTCATCTTTGCTTAGATTGTTGTTGCGTTACCACCAACTGCCTTGATAGCTTCCTCGGCAGTCTTTGAGAAGGCATTGGCCTCTACGTCAACCTTTGCCTTAAGTTCACCATTACCAAGAACCTTCACGAGTTCCTTGCCGTTGGTCAGGCCAGCAGCTACCAACTCTGCGATTCCAATCTTGGTGAGGTTCTTCTCCTCTGCGAGCTTCTGCAGGGTAGAGAGATTCACAGCAAAGTACTCCTTATGGTTGATGTTCTTGAAACCACCCTTCGGGAGACGACGTTGCAACGGCATCTGACCACCTTCGAAACCAATCTTTCTCTTATAACCAGAACGAGCCTTGGCACCCTTGTGACCGCGGGTAGAAGTACCACCCAGACCTGAACCAGGTCCGCGACCGATACGACGACGAGCGCGGGTAGAACCCTCAGCCGGCTTTAAATTATTCAGTTTCATAATCGAATCTTCTTTTAATTGTTAATTACTCAACGACGGTCACCAGATGGTGTACCTTGCGAATCATACCACGGATTGAAGGAGTATCCTCTACCTCAACAACCTGAGAGATCTTACGCAGGCCGAGAGCCTGGAGCGTACGCTTCTGGTCTACCGGATAACCGATCTTACTCTTAATCTGCTTAACCTTAATTGTTGCCATAATCTGTTTCTCCTTTATCCTTTAAATACTTTTTCCATGCTGATACCACGGGTACCTGCTACGGTATAGGCATCGCGCATCTGGCTCAGAGCCTCAATGGTTGCCTTTACCAGGTTGTGAGGGTTTGAAGAACCCTTCGACTTAGCAAGCACATCCTTGACACCTACGCTCTCCAATACGGCACGCATAGCACCACCAGCCACAAGACCAGTACCGGCAGCAGCAGGCTTCAGGAATACCTGAGCACCACCAAAGCGGGCTTCCATCTCGTGAGGGATAGTTCCCTTGAGCACAGGAACTTTAACAAGATTCTTCTTGGCTGCTTCTACACCCTTGGCAATGGCGGCGGTAACTTCGCCAGCCTTACCCAGACCCCAGCCGATGATACCGTTGCCGTCGCCGACAACTACAATGGCTGCGAAAGTAAAGGTGCGACCTCCCTTGGTAACCTTCGTTACACGGTTGATGGCAACCAGTCTGTCTTTCAACTCTACGTCACTATTTACTTTAACATTTTTCATTGCCATAATCGTTTAGAATTTAAGTCCACCTTTACGAGCTGCATCAGCAAGTGACTTCACACGGCCGTGATACAGATAACCGTTACGGTCGAAGACAACGGCGCTAACGCCAGCCTCCTGGGCCTTCTTGGCTACAAGCTCACCAACCTTTTCTGCCTGCTGGATCTTCGGCATAGCCTCAAGACCCAGAGAAGATGCAGATGCAAGTGTTTTACCTTCCAAGTCGTTGATAACCTGAGCATAAATCTGCTTGTTAGAGCGGAAAACACTCAGACGAGGACGCTCGGCTGTGCCGAACACGTTCTTGCGAATTCTATATTTGATCTTAATTCGTCTTTCTACTTTCTTCGTTGTCATAATCTTTAATGTTTAATGATTAATTATTAAGATTACTTAGCTGATGCTGACTTACCCGACTTACGACGGATAACCTCACCCTTGAACAGAATACCCTTTCCTTTGTAAGGCTCAGGCATACGGAAAGAACGAATTTTAGCGCAAATCAGACCGAGCAGCGCCTTGTCGCAAGACTCGAGGATGATCTGAGGATTCTGGTTACGCTCCATCTTGGTTTCAACCTTCACCTCCTGAGGAAGCTGGATGAAGATGGGGTGTGTGTAACCCAGTGAGAACTCGATGATGTTACCCTGGTTAGAAACACGGTAACCGACACCTACAAGTTCCATTTCCTTCTTATAACCCTCGCTCACACCAACAACCATATTGTTGACAAGTGCACGATAAAGACCGTGGAAAGCCTGCTTCTGCTTAACATTTACAGGGCTGTTCTCATCAATCTCAAATGTAATTTGACCATCCTCAACCTTCATCTTGATAGAGGCGTCAACCTTCTGTGAAAGTTCACCCTTGGGACCCTTTACGGTAACCACACCGTCCTGACCCTGAGCAACGGTAACACCAGCAGGAATACTAATTGGCAATTTTCCTATTCTTGACATATGCTATCCTCCAATTAATATACGTAGCAAAGCACCTCGCCGCCAATCTTCTGGGCAGCAGCCTCTTTGTCTGTCATGACACCTTTGGACGTAGAAAGGATTGCGATTCCAAGTCCGTTAATTACTCTCGGCATGTCTTTGTAACCAGTATACTGGCGAAGACCTGGTGTGGAAACTCGCTTGAGGCACTTGATGGCGTTCTCACGAGTGGCGGGATCATACTTCAGGGCCACCTTGATAGTACCCTGAGGACCATCCTCAATGAACTTGTAGTTCAGGATGTACCCCTTCTCGAAGAGGATCTTTGTGATCTCTTTCTTCAAGTTAGACGCAGGAACCTCCACGACACGATGGTGTGCCATGATGGCATTTCTGAGTCTGGTCAGATAATCTGCTATTGGATCTGTCATAAATAAATGTTTTTAATTGATCGGGACTGCCCCGACAATATTAATAAATAAAAAATCTCTTCTTTCTTGAGTGAGTGGATTTACCAGCTGGCCTTCTTCACTCCCGGAATCAGACCGCTTGATGCCATCTCACGGAACTGGATACGGGAAAGACCGAACTGGCGCATATATCCCTTGGGACGACCCGTGATCTTACAACGATTGTGCAGACGGATGGGGTTTGCGTTCTTAGGAATCTCCTGCAGCTTGCGGGCTGCCTCATAAGCCTCAGCGGGATCATCAGTGGTAGCAATAACCTTCTTCAGAGCCGCACGCTTCTCAGCATAGCGGGCAATGAGCTTAGCGCGCTTGACCTCACGGGCCTTCATTGATTCTTTTGCCATATCTCTTAGTCTTTATTGTTCTTGAATGGGAGACCGAAAGCCTTCAGCAGAGCGAAACCTTCCTCATCTGTCTTGGCAGTGGTAACGAAGGTAATGTTCATGCCCTGGATGCGATCTACTGAATCGATATTGATCTCTGGGAAGATAATCTGCTCTTGGATACCCAGTGTGTAATTACCACGACCGTCGAACTTGCTCTCGATACCCTTGAAGTCACGGATACGGGGCAGAGCGATACGGACGAG
>Ga0310694_10006925_pt1 | contig 10697 bp, 7 predicted proteins | sample 174DNAGHGhighgp2_FD_203884 | JGI IMG/M metagenome (GOLD analysis project Ga0310694, IMG submission 203884) | Sheep rumen microbial communities from Palmerston North, Manawatu-Wanganui, New Zealand - 1742 DNA GHGhigh gp2 (v2) (version 2) | ecosystem: Host-associated > Mammals > Digestive system >... | reverse complement strand
ATATATAAATGGTAAAACATTAATTTTCGTGTTGCAAAATTACAACAAAATTGGTGTTTTGTCAATAGTTTTTTGAGAAAAAATTGATGGCAGGTCCTGTCTCTTTACTGTTGATGACATTCATGTGATTGATCGTGAGAGCTTTACATGAACGAATTTTTTTATGGGAAACAGGCCGCGGTCGAGCGATTTTTTTGTGCCTTAAGAAAAATGTTATACCTTTGCAGTCAATGATAAAAAGATGTTGCATTGATATGAAAAGATTATTGTTGCCGATGTTGGCCGTGTTGTTGGCGTTGCCGTGTATGGGCCAGGCCAATCGTTTCTATATGGAGGATTTTGAAATTGATCTTGACTCGATAAAGACGCTCCCCCTGTTGATGACCAATGAGGATGAAGCTCGCGGTTTTCAACTCACCATGACTTTGCCCGATGGCTTGGAACTGATTTCCTGTGTGACCACCGACTATAGTCGGCAGTACCAAATGGGTGTGTCATGCAATGTGAAGAGCAACGGCTCCTATCTGGTGCTGGCCTATCCTCCTGGCCGCATCTGCTATCCAGCCGACACAGCACGAGAGGTGCTGCTGTTCACCTACAGGGCAACATCTGATTTCAAGGGAGGTGATATACTGATTTCGGGTTGCAAGGGCTCAACGATCGACAACAAGACGTTCAGCATCCAGGGCGACACGGTTGCTGTTACGGTGCCAGCAAGTTCGCTGATCGGTATTCCTGTGGACCAGCAGTCGCAAGACGACCGTTATTTTAACCTGATGGGCAATCCCATCGCCTCTCCCGAGGACGTTTCGGTCGCCATCCAGGTCACTACTCATCCCGACGGACGCGTGGATCGGCGCAAGGTGGCCGTGATGCCGTGATGTTTCTATCCCTGTCATGGCGACGACCGATTGCTGGAGATTAAACTTCGGCCGATATATTGCGTCTAAAGGGGTGAATTAACAGAAAACATGAATGCGATGAAAAGATTATTGACAACGATCATGCTGGTTGTGGCCATGGTGATGCCGCAGCAGTTGGCAGCGCGTGACTTTGGCAACGAGACCTTGAACTATGAGGTGGTTTACCACTGGGGCATGATCTGGAAACATGCCGCCGATGCGACATTGAGTCTGCGCCAGACCAAGGACGGCTATTTCTCGCAGCTCACAGGCAAAACCCGCTCGTGGGCCGACAAAGTCTATCCCGTGCGCGACACGCTCAAGTGTACAATGGATGCCAACATGAGGCCGCTACGCTATGAGAAATTGACCCACGAGAAGGACTACTACGCGCGCGATGTAATCAAGTTTTCCTATAATTACAGTCACACCAGTGCCCATTGCACGCGCTATCGCAAGAGCGGCACATCGACCATCAACTTGAGTGCCAAGACCCAGGCCTATGACATGGTGAGTGTGTTCTACATGCTGCGCAATCTGGACTATGCCGAGTTGAGCCGTAACAAGAACTACACGACCGTCATCTTCTCGGGCAAGCAGAAGGAGTACCTCACGATCAACTACAAGGGCGTTGAGACCATCAAGATGCGTGATGGCACCAAGCGCCAGGCCCATCGCATTGCCTTCAAGTTCACCCAGGAGGGTGGCAAGAAGTCAAGCGATAACTTGACGGCGTGGATGGCGACCGACGACAGCCGCATCCCGTTGTTGCTTGTGGGCAAGCTGCCCGTTGGCGAGGTGAAGTGCTATTACAAGAAATAGGCTCTAGGCTTTTTAGCGATGCTCACTGTTTTTTGGGGGAGGGCGGAGAGAAGATATTTTGATTCATGGTGTTCCAAATTTCATCAATTGTGTGATAATTTGGGGCACTTATTTTAAGATATGACTATTTGTTGTATCTTTGCGCTGATAAACAGACCGATTATAAGTAAATAGAAATAGAAAATATTAACATGCGTAACATTGTCTTTATAGCGTTTTGTGCTATCTCGATGCTGGCATCTGGACAAGTGATGACCTTGGACTCATGCCGCAATCTGGCATTGCGCAACAACAAGGAAATTCAGCAGTCAACTCTTGCTATTGACAAGGCCGGCTACCAGCGCAAAGTGGCCGCAGCGGCCTATCTGCCGCAGTTTGACCTCACGGCTGGCTATATATACAACTCTCGCAAGGTGTCGCTCGTCAAGGAGGACCAGATGCTGCCCACCAAGTCGTTCAATCCCCAGACGGGTGCCTATGACTTCAACCTGCTCATTGACCCTTCCACAGGCTATCCCATGCAGGTCAACGGCCAGTATGTGCCCACGACGGTAGCCCTGTTGCCCAAGAGCGGCTTGACCTATAACATCCACAACCTGATGGGAGGCGCCCTGACGGTGACCCAGCCCATCTACATGGGCGGTAAGATCACGGCCATGAACCAGATCACCGAACTGGCTCAAGAGCTCGCCCGCGAGATGCGCGAGAGCAAGGTCGAGGACGTTATCTACAACGTGGATGCGGCCTACTGGCAAGTCGTCTCGCTGTGTGCCAAGCAGAAGCTTGCCTCCAGCTACGTCGGCCTGGTTCAGAAACTGGATGATGATGTCAAGGCAATGGTCAATGAGGGCGTTGCCACTCGTGCCAACCAGCTTGCTGTTGATGTGAAGCTCAACGAGGCCAACGTGGACATGACCAAGGTGACCAACGGTGTGACTCTGTCGCGCATGTTGCTCGCTCAATTGTGTGGCCTGCCCGTGAACACCATGATGACTCTTGCTGACGAGGGCCGAGATGAGCTGGGGCTGCAGCTCTCACCGTCCAGCTATAACCTCAATGAGGTGTATGACAAGCGCCATGATGTGCGCTCACTGCAGCTGGCAACCAAGATCTATGACCAGCAGGTGAAGGTGGCCCGTAGCGAGATGATGCCCAAGCTGGCTGCCGTTGCTGCCCTGCATGCTACCAACCCTAATAGCTATGACGGATTTGAGAACCGTTTTGGCGCGGCATTCAGTATCGGTGCCACCCTGCGTGTCCCTCTGTGGCACTGGGGCGGATTGAGCAACAAGGTGAAGGTGGCTCAAGTTGAGGCCGATGTCAAGCGCCTGGAACTCGATGATGTCAAGGAGAAAATTGCCTTGCAGATCAGTCAGGCGGCTTTCAGCTATCAGGAGGCTTTCAAGACCTATGAGGCCACCAAGGCTAATCTTGCACAGGCCGATGAGAACCTGCGTGTAGCCGATATCGCCTTCAAGGAGGGCATGGGCACTGTTGATGAAGTGCTCGGAGCCCAGACGGCTTGGCTCAAGGCTAACAGTGAGAAAATTGACGCCGAAATCAATGTCCAGATGACCCACGAGTATCTTGACAAGGTGATGGGCAACATGAACTACTAGTCGTAAAAAGCTTTAAAACTCCCTAGAATCTTTACAGCTTCTAGACCCGCAAGATAATATCGATAAAACTAAGAATACAATGGAGAAAGACGAACAAAGAACCGTGGTCCGCAAGAAGGACAAAGCGCTGCTGGCAGCGCTGGCAGTGTTTGCGCTGGTGATGGCCAGTATTGCCATCGTGGGCATCCTGCTAATCCATCCGGCCGACACGATCACACAGGGTCAGGCCGACTGTGACGCTGTCCGCGTGAGTGGCAAGCTGCCTGGTCGCATCGTGCAATTCTATGTACATGAGGGCGATACAGTCCACAAGGGCGACAAGCTGGTGAGCATCTATTCCAGCACAGTCGATGCCAAGTACTATCAGGCCCAGCAGGCCGCTGCTGCCGCAGCTTCGCAGAATCAGAAGGCCGAAAAGGGCACTCGTGACGAGCTCAAGCAGAGTGCCTACAACATGTGGCAACAGGCGATTGCCGCCCAGACCATTGCCCAGAAGACCTATCAGCGACTGGAGAACCTGTATCAGCAGGGCGTCGCCACCCAGCAGAAGCGCGACGAGGCCAAGGCTGCCTATGATGCTGCCACAGCCCAGGTCAAGGCCGCCAAGGCCCAGTATGACATGGCTGTCAAGGGCGCTCAGCAGGAGGACAAGAATGCAGCAAGAAGCATGGCCAATGTGGCGCGCGGTTCGGTCAAGGAGGTAGAGAGCCTGCTTGAGGACCAGGTGCTGCTGGCACCATGTGACGGCGAGGTGAGCGAGATTTATCCCCAGGAGGGTGAGCTCGTGGCTATGGGCACTCCCATCATGTCGATTGCCAAGCTCGACGACATGTGGGTGAGCTTCAGCGTGCGTGAGGAGATGCTCAACGACCTGCCCATGGGCAAGGAGGTGAATGTGCGCATTCCAGCCCTGAACAATCAGCAGGCCAAGATGTCGGTTTATTACATCCACGACATGGGCAGCTATGCCACATGGCAGGCCGCCAAGGCCCAGGGCCAGTATGACAGCAAGACCTTTGAGGTCAAGATGCGCCCCGTGAGCAAGGTGCCTAACCTGCGCCCCGGCATGTCGGTACTGCTGGATACTAAATAACGGCCATAAAGTCAAATACAATGTTCTTGAAATACATAGGAAGGTCATTCAAGCGCGGGTGTATCCAACTCGTGCGGCGACCCATGTATTTCCTGCTGATTGTCATCATGCCGCTGCTGTGCAGCTGGTTCCTGATGGATCTGATCAAGGGCGGCAGCGTGCAGCGTGTGCCCGTGGGCATTGTTGACCTGGACAACAGCACCATGTCGCGTCAAGTGTCGCGCACGTTGAATGGCTTCCAGCAGGTGAACATCTGCCGCCGTTACAGCAACTTTGCCGAGGCTCGCGATGCCGTGCAGCGCGGTGAGGTGTTGGGTTTCTTCTTGATTCCTGAATACCTCGAAGAGGAGGCACTGGGTGGACGACAGCCGGTGGTGAGCTACTATGTGAACTATGCTTACTATGCCCCGGCATCGATGCAGTACAAGGGTTTCAAGACCATGTCGCTGCTCGCCAATGGTGCCATCGTGCAGACTGCCCTACGCACCGTGGGCATTCCCAGTGGACAGATTGCAGCGGCCCTGCAACCCTATCAGACTCATGTCCACATGCCTGGCAACCCCTTCATCAACTATGACTTCTACTTGAACTCCACGTTTGTGCCTTGCTTCCTCTCGCTGTTCATCTTGCTGGTGACAGCATTCTCGCTGGGCATGGAGTTGAAGTCGGGCCTGAGTCGGCAGTGGCTCAAGACCTCGGGCAACAGCATGTTCCTGGCCCTGCTGGGCAAACTGCTGCCGCAAACGGTGCTCTTTACAGCCGTGGGCTGGTTCATCCAGTGGATGATGTTCCGCTGCTATGACTTCCCGCTTAACTGCAATCCGTGGAACATGCTATCGGCCATGTTCCTGCTGGTAGTGGCTAACCAGAGTTTCGCGGTGCTGATGTTTTGCTTTGTGCCCAACTTCCGCTATGGCACGATGTTGTGTACCCTGCTGGGCATGGTGTCGTTCTCGTTTGCGGGCTTCTCTTTGCCCCAGGAGGCCATGTACCCCTGGGTCGAGGCACTGGGCTTCACTGTTCCCATCAAGTACTACTTCCTCATCATGGTCGATCAAGCCTTGAATGGCATTGACCTGTATTATTCACGATTCTATTACGCGGCACTCATCGGTTTCACGATATTGCCCATGTTGTTGTCCTGGCACTTGAAGAAGGAGTGCCTCAACCCAGTGTATGTGCCCTGATGAAATATGACCGAGAAGATTAAACATAGTCGCCTGTTCCTGTGGTTTGTCCAGGTGTTGAGGGTGTGTGGACGCGAGCTGTTGCTGGTGTTCCGCGACGAGGGCGTAATCATCTTTTTCCTCGTACTCAATGCGGTTTATCCCGTGTTGTATGCCCTTATCTATAACCCCGAGGTGGTGCGTGACGAGGCTGTCGTGGTGGTTGATGACAACCGCACGCCGATGAGCCGTGAACTCATCCGTCGCATGGATGCCACCCAGGAGGTCGCCATCGTGGGCTATGCAGCCAACATGCAGGAGGCCCAGGAGGCGATGCACAGCAAGGCATGCTACGGCATCCTGTATGTGCCGCGCGACTTCAGCCAGAGTGTTCTCCGTGGCGACCAGGGTCATGTGTCGCTCTATTGCGACATGAGTGTGATGATGCGTTACAAGGCGATGTTCACCGCCCTGACCAATGTTACTCAGGCCATGGGTGGCGAGCGTCTGGCGGCTATTGTTGAGCCCGTGCTCAACATGAGCGGTAGCCTCATCGAGAGCCGCCAAGTGCCCGTTGGTAATCCGGCAATGGGTATTGCCAGCGCGGTGCTGCTGTTCATCCTGCCGCTGGTACTGCAGCAGAGCATGATACTGGGTATCGCCATGCTGCATGGCGGCAGCATCGAGCGTCGCCGTCGCAACGGCGGACGTGACCCCATGGCCATTGATGCCAGTCCCGGTGCCACCATCATCGGTAAGATGATGTGCCACCAGATTATCTATGTCATTCCCGTCATCTATGTCCTGCACTATGTTCCGCTGTTCTTCGGTTTCCCGCAATACGGCAACATCCTGCACATCATCTGCCTGGCTGTGCCGTTCATCGTCGGTGTCTCGCTTATGGGACAGACGCTGCAGGCCTTTGTCAACGAGCGCGAGAGCGTGTTCCTGCTCTTTGTCTTCTCGTCGGTGGTGTTTGTGTTCTTGACGGGCGCGTCATGGCCGCGTTACCTGATGTCGCCGCTGTGGTATGTCGTGGGCGACTGCGTGCCCGCCACCTGGATGAGCAACGGCTATGTGCTCATGCAGACCAATGGTGCCACCCTCTATCAGGTACAGCACCACTACTGGATGATGTGGCTGCAAGTGCCCGTGATGTTTGTTCTGGCCTATCTGGTCGAGCGTTTCATCAACCGTCGCCGTTACCGCTCATGGATTGCAGCTAGCGAGGATAACCCCAGGGCCCTCACTCGCATCGACCTTGCCAAGAACGGCGTGGGGTGATTTTTGTGGGATTATGGGACGCTAGATGTTCTAGGCTTTCTGGATGATTACTCATCTGGCTCATTATTCTTGATTCTCAAGCATTTTGTTGATAACATGTTTGTCCAGGAATTGATTTATCCTTGTGGCACTGCTGTGCTGGTGTGGCAGCTCATGGAAGATGGGCCGCAATTGCTGGCATTGTGCCGCGAGAAGGGAATTCCTGTCGATGACTTGATGGATTTACCTGTCAAGCGGCAGCGCGAGAAATCTGTTGAGCGGCTGTTGCTGTGCCGTGCCTTCGGGCACGGGGTGTCGTTGTTGCACGACGAGCAGGGGGCGCCGTTGATTCAGGGACATGAGGGGGTGAACATCAGTATCACTCACACGCCGCAGCTGGTGGCGCTGGCATGGCATGGACATCACGTCATCGGCCTGGACGCCGAGCAATGCGACCGAGGGCAAGTGTTGCGTGTGCGTGACAGGTTTCTCAATACCGATGAGCAACAGTTCATCGACCCCGGGGACCTGGATGCTCATGTCATTGCATGGACGGTCAAGGAGGCGATTATCAAGGCTGAACGAAACAGCGCCATAAACTGGACCGATGGCATCTGCCTGGAGCCGTTTGACTGGCATGCCGATGACATCGTCGTGGTTGCCCGTTGCGGGGGGCATGGTTACAGCTTGTCAAGTCGTCTTGTTCAGGGGCATTATATCACCGTTGCCTCGCCCCAGGATGAGTAAAGCCGTGGGATGGGGCAATAAAGCCTAAAAAAAATCGTTATTAAGAAAAAGAAGATGTTGTGCTTGCCGTTGTCTAGGACAGGGTGAGCGTTGAAACTATATGTAAAGATGATGAGCAGAACGATGAAATACATGACTCAAGTGGCCATCTGTCTGGCCTTTATGACCTGCTGCTGTGTGTTCACTGCCAGCGCGCTGGACAAGAGTTACTATGCCGAGACGAGTAAGCTTGCCAGCGGTAAATGGGTGAAAATTACTGTTCAAGAGAGTGGCATCTATCAGATTACTGCCGACGACATCCGCAGTTGGGGCCTGGGCAGTGACCTGTCACAGATTCACATCTTTGGCTACGGCGGCATGCCCTTGAGCGAGACGATGCTGGGCGACAACTATGCCGACGACCTGCCCCAGATGCCCATTGTGCGTGCCGGTGACCGCATCTTGTTCTATGGTCAGGGCAATGTGTCATGGAAACGTTATAAAACCGTTCAGCAATTGCAGGTGCAGCATCCCTATGCCAACTCGGCTTGCTACCTGGTGACCAACGACAGCCGTTTCTCGGATATCGACATTGAACGGGCCTCCAATCAGCCGCAAGGCGAACTTGTGACGACTTTCATCGATCGACTCTATCACGAGCAAGACATTATCAATCCTGGCGAGACAGGACGTAATTTCCTGGGCGAGGATTTCAAGAACAACAGGCACCAGAGCTTTAAGTTCAACCTTGAGGGCCTGGTGAGTGGTAGCCCGGTTCAGTCCTATACCGTGTTTGGCGCTTATACGCCTAGTGTGAGAAGTACCATCACCCAGAGCTACAATGGCACAGCCTTGCCTGTGCTGGGTGGCGTTGATGTCATCAGCGAGGTGGGCAAGCAGTCCCACGTTCATTATCTGTTGAACGGTAGCGGGTCAATCAAGACCTTCACTCTGGATGGCACCAATGAATTGAATTTTGCGATAGATTTTTCCTGCAACGGTACGGTGAATCTGGCTCGTCTGGACTATATCAACATCAATTATGAGAGTCAATTGGCCCTGCGCAACGGCCGTCTGACCTTTGGCTTGCATGAGGCCAGTGCCAGCAAGTCCTATCGCGTGAGCGGTTGCGGCAGCGCAACCCATGTGTGGGATGTGACCAGACCCTTTGCGCTGGTGGAACTCAATACTGTTGCCGGTGATGGAACGGTCACCTTCAGCCCCATGCAGGACGGACGACAGGAGTTTGTAGCCTTTGATGAATCCGGCTCTTTCCCTCATCCTGAATTCCAGAGTGATGTGCCCAACCAGAACATCCATGGTGAACCCGTCCCCGACATGATCATTCTGGCTCCCAGTGCCTATCTGGACCAGGCGCGCCGTGTGGCTGCCCTGCATGAGCAGTTTGACCACTTCAGGGTGCTTGTTCTTGACCACGAAAAGGTTTTCAACGAGTTCTCGAGCGGCACCCAGGATGCGATGGCCTATCGTCGCCTGTGCAAGATGTTCTATGACCGTGGCATGAGCGAGGATGGCCACAAGTTGGGCTACCTGCTGTTGCTGGGTTGTGGCAGCTACGATAACCGCTTGATTGGCGTTGATGCCAATACGTTGAATTACCCCCGTCTGCTCACGTGGCAGAGCACCTATAGCGATAATGACCAGACTTCAATCACGACCGATGACTACTTTGGCATCTTGAGTGACGAGTCGGGCACGGGCCACGACGAGCGGATGGACATCGCGGTGGGGCGAATGATTGTCAAGAGCGTCGCCGAGGCCCGCACTGTGGTCAATAAGCTGGTGAAATATGTGAGCACTCCAGCCTATGGCTCGTGGAAGAACCAGGCATTGCATGTGGCCGACGATGAGAATGGCGGCATCCACATGGAGCAAGACACATTGATGATCGAGCAGATCCGTGCAAACGGTGGCAGTGATATTGTCATCAATCGCGTGTATATCGATGCCTTTAATGCCGTGAGCGACGGTGGCTCGCGCAGCTATCCCGAGGCCCGCACCAAGCTGTTCTCGACCTTGAGGGAGGGCGCCCTGTGGTGGAACTACATCGGTCACGCAAGCACCCAGAACTGGACAGGCGAGGGCTTGATGATGCGCTCTGATGTGGAGACGCAACTGTATTATCGTCACCTGCCTGTACTGTATGCTGCGACATGTGAGTACAGCCGATTTGACAATGCAGTACTCTCTAGTGGTGAACGCATCTTCTTGAACGCCAATGGCGGAGCGATAGCTGTGCTGTGTCCAGCCCGACTGGCATTCATCACCCCGAATGGTTCCTTGAGCAAGTCTATGGGCCGTTACATCTATTCGCCTGACGAGCAGGGGAAGCCTCGCCGTGTGGGCGACATCCTGCGACTGGGCAAGAACTTCTATACGTCCGAGGACAATAACCGCCGTTTCTTCTGTTTCGGTGATCCGGCCATGAGGTTGGCATGGGCGCCCTATACAGCCCAGATCGAGACCATCAACGGCAAGCGTGTTGATCCCGATGACATGCCCGTGTTCAAGGCTAGGGAACAGGTGGAGTTCAGCGGACAGATTCTGGACAGGAAGGGTGAGCTGGCATCCAACTTCAATGGCGCTGTTGTCTCAACGCTCTTTGGACCGGAGCAGTCGATAATCACCCATGGCTACGGAGACATGGGCGGTAACCCCTTTGTTTACCAGGATCGCCCCAATCGACTTGCCATCAACGTGGATACTGTGGAGGGTGGTCGTTTTACCGTGCGCATGGTCATTCCCAGCGAGGTGAACAACGAGTATGATAACTATCGTCCATCAATGCTCAACTTGTATGCCTATGACAGCCGCGACACTCTGGAGGCCAGGGGCGCTAACAGCGACTTCTATATCTATGGTTATGAAGACGAGGCTGTGGCCGATACCATCGGCCCAAACATCATCACGATGGGCTTGAACGACAATACCTTTACCAACGGCAGCGACATCAACGAGTCACCACTGCTGCTCGCCACGGTCAGTGACGAGAGCGGTGTGAACTTCTCATCGGCTGGCATCGGCCATTCCATGACGCTCACGCTCGATGGCACCACTACCTTCAATGACCTGGTGAGCTATTACA
>Ga0310694_10006923_pt1 | contig 10698 bp, 13 predicted proteins | sample 174DNAGHGhighgp2_FD_203884 | JGI IMG/M metagenome (GOLD analysis project Ga0310694, IMG submission 203884) | Sheep rumen microbial communities from Palmerston North, Manawatu-Wanganui, New Zealand - 1742 DNA GHGhigh gp2 (v2) (version 2) | ecosystem: Host-associated > Mammals > Digestive system... | reverse complement strand
GTAGCGGTCCGGGATCTCCTTCCAGGTATACTTTTCCATCACCCTGAGCGTGATCAGGAAGCGCTCCTCGTCGGACAGTCCCGCCAGCATGCAGTCCGCCAGCGCCAGCCGGGCCGTCAGCTCGGCCTTTTCCCTGATCAGGCCCTCCAGCCGCCTGCGGCAGTCGCGCATGGGGGCGTTCAGGTCCGCGTCCGCGCAGCCCGCGGCGACCCGCGCGGTGGGATCGCCCGGCTGTCCCGCGCCCGGCATGCCGCTCAGGGCCGGAGCAGCGCCCAGGGACAGGCGCGCGTCCTCCTTCATCGCCTCCAGCTTGCGCGCCATCTGCGGGATAAAGGTATCCAGGAAATCGCAGCGCCTTTTGATCGCAAGGTAGTTTTCCAGCGTGTCCTTAAGCATCGTCTGGTCCATATTCACTCCTTATACATGGTTTACGACGCGTCCATGAGCGCGTCAAAAAACATCACGGCTTCCCCGAGCGACATTTGCTCGGGCCTGGCCAGCCTGCGGCGCAGGGTGCGCTCGTCCAAGTGCAGACGCTCGGCCAGCTCCGCCCGGGTCAGCCCGCTCTGTCTGATGAGCGCCTCCAGCTCCTCAAAGAGCGCGCCGGCGGGATTGACCCGTTTGACAGCGGCCGCCCTGCGGGGAGCGGCCCTCCGCCCGGCGCACAGGCGCAAAGGGTCCAGGTCGGGCGGCTCCATCAGGCGCAGCGGCCGACGGTCCGGCCCAGCCGGCCGGGCAAAGCGCCCGGGCTCCGCCAGCATCATGGTCCGCACGGCCTGCGCTATGCGCTCAGGACCGTCCGGACAGAACTCTTCATCCGTCGGATACGGTATGACGATCATCCCGTTCCCGCCTCCTTCCGTTCCCATTTTCTGGGTTTCATCGTCCTTATTATAGCGCGGGCGCTCCCCTGTGACAAGGGCAGATCCTGACCGGCGCCATCTTTTTTAAGATCGGCGATTTTTATGTATTATCAGTGATTTTTTACATTTTAAAGGCCCGGCGTGTCTGTCCGCCGGGCCAAAGGTGTTTGATTCACATTTTTTCATGACGGCTGCATCCTCCCCGGGGAGCCGCTGCATCCTCCCCGGGGAGCCGCTGCGGGCCTCCCGGGCAGGAAGCGCTTAAAGGCTCCCCAGAGCTGTGAGGAGCGTTTGCATATTCTCCCGCATCTGGTCCTCATAGTCGGTCAGATGCCCGTCCCCGTCCGTCACGGGGCTCAGGGTATAGACCGGGTGCCCGGTCTCCCTGACGACCACGTTCATCGCGTCGGACTCGACGCCGGGCTCGGCAAAGAGGGGACATACCGGCAGAGCGCTGACGGTCTCCACGATCCGGGCGATCTCCCGGGGCGAGGGGGCCTCGTCCGGGTCCACGGTCACGCTGGCGGCAACGCGCAGGCCCAGTTCCCCGGCCAGGTACGGGAAGGCCTCGTGGAAGGTGGCGATGTCGCGGTTGGCAAAGCCCCGGGCCGCGGCGCTCATTTCCTCATGCAGGGCGTTGAGCCTGTCGGCATAGGCCCGGGCGTTGTCCATGATCTGCGCCTCACTGTCGGGCAGCAGGGCGGCAAGCCCCTCGCCCAGGTTCATGACCATCTGAGCGGCGTTCCTGGCGTCCAGCCAGATGTGGGCGTTCACCTCTTCGCCCTCCCCGATCAGCCCGATGCCCTGCGAGCAGTCCACCAGCGGCAGGTCGGCGCGCTCCTTCCTGATCAGCGGCAGGAAGCTGTCCTCCATCCCGGCGCCATTGATGACGAGGCAGGCGGCGCCGCTCAGCTTTTTCATGTCCCCCGGCAGCAGCTGGAAGTCGTGCAGACAGCCCGTACCGGCGGGCGCCAGGGTCACGACGCTGACCCCCTCCACATCGGACAGGACGTTTCCCGCGAATATGCTGAGGGGATAAAAGGTGCAGACCACCTGTGTATCGGCCAGAGCGGCGGCGCAGAATAGCAGCGCGGCCGCGAGGGCCAGGGAAACAACGGCTTTTTTGATCATAAATATCCTCCCTGATGATGTGCCCGTCCGTCACCTGAGCGCGATCGACTGAGGGTAGCTGTCGATATCGATATTGCCCGGCTTTTTGACGGAGGGATGGATGACGTTGCCCTTTTCGTTGACGGCAGTCGTGCGCCAGCCCTCCTTCTGGCCCCAGATATAGCCCTCCAGCTCGACGCCGGTCAGGCGGCCCCGGGCGTTATAGGTAAGCAGCGCCCCGTCCGGGGCCTCCACCGTGCAGCTGCTGAGCTGGCCGCGCTTCGTGTAGTATGCGGTAACGGCCCCGCTCCTGACCGACAGCGTCCCGTCCGGGACGGACAGGGTCGCGCCCGCCGCCCGGTCCGTGACCGTCTGGAGCGCCGTGCCCTGGTATACGGCGGTCAGGGCGCCCACGGTGAGCGTCACCCTGATCCGGCTGTCCGGATATATAAAGTCAGAATAAACGATCAGCTCGTCCCCCTGCCTGACCACGGTGCCCTGGTCCGTCGAATAGCGCATCTCATCGTCCACCAGCACCTCGGCGCGCCCTAAAGCGGATGCTGTCAGGCGCACACAGGCATCCTCGACCGTCAGGGCGGTCAGGGCCGGCGCGGCGGCAAGCAGCTGTGCGCGATCGACCGCCAGATCCTTTTCCGACTGAAAGACCGCGCCAACGGTCAGGGAGACGGCGGCGGGCGCTTCGTGCAGGGCAGGGTCAAAATCGGGCAGGCCGTTTGCCGGAGCGTCCGCGCCGCCGCTGGACTGCCACTTGCCCAGAGCGCGGTGCCAGCGGTAGGAGTCAGCCGTGTCCAGGGCGGTGATCTCGACGGCGCGGCCGTAAAGGTCATAGGAGATGGTCAGCGGGAGCGAGCCCGCCTGCCTGCGGTCGCCGCGCACCAGCGAGCCGGTCAGCGCTCCGTCGGCAGTGTAATAGGACAGCGCCTCGTCCGTCCCGGGCAAAACGGTCTTCAGGGTATAGCCGCCGCCGGAGCCCAGGGTGACAAGGGACCCGCCTGTCCGGACGGAAGCGGACCAGACCATCCCGGCGCCGCCCGCAGCCATGTAGCGCACCGTGTATTCGTCTCCGTCCGCCGTCCAGCAAAGGTCCACAAAGCAGCGGGCAGCGCCGGGACAGGCGGCCAGATACCGCCCGCCGTCAGCAGTGAGCGCCGCAGAAGTCCCATCAGGGAAAAGCACGCTCAGCGCAGCGCCTTCAGGCAGCCCATCGGGAAAGGATACGGAAAGCTCCCCGTCGGCAAGGGCAAGCTCCGCCTGCGGCAAAGCCCTGAGCGCCTGCGCCGCCTTCAGTTCAAACAGCTCCGCCGGAGCGTCCCCGGCCAATACGGCGCCCTGCGCCATAAAGGTCAAAAGCAGCGTAAGCAAAGCAAGCAGCACCAATTTTTCCTTCAAGGGCCCCTCCCGTCATTCAGCGGCTCCCGCCGCGACTTTCACAGCCAGAGTATACTAAAAAAACATTCAAAAATCAACTGCGCCCTGCGCTCCCTGATCGGGCGGGGCCGGGCAGCATGCCCCGTTTATGACGCTTGCGCCGTACTCGGTCCTGACCGTATAGGGCGGTCCGCCTGCCCTGTCCCGCGCCCGGACGCCGTAGCCCAGGGCGGCCATCGTCCCGTCCGCCGCGTCCATAAGGGCAAAAAGGCTCTCCCTGCCGCTCGCCAGGGCGATGAGCTCCTGCCGGATATCCTCATAAAGCAGCTCCCCGTCCGCCTGGTATACGGGCAGAACACGCGGCGTATCCAGGACCAGGGCGGGCGGAACGGGGCACGTGGGCTCATAGGACAGGCGCACGTCCGTCCCGGCGCCCAGCCGGTCCCTGAGGGCCGCAAGGATTCGCCCGCGGTCATCCGTCACAGGGCATGCCTCCCCTGTCCGGGACCGCGCGCACAGCCTCCGCCTCCGTATGGCGGGGATAGCGCCGCACGAGCGTCACCCGGTAAAGGACGCCCGGCGCGTCCACGGGGCGCAGACAGTCGCCGGGGCCCATGGGGCAATCGGCGGGCCCCATCAGGACGAGCTTCTCCTCAGGTAAAAGACCGGCCTGTGCGCGCTTTTCGCCCGACCCGGCCCCAATAACGGCCAGCGTCAGCACCCTCTCCGAGGGATAGACCCGCCGCATGCCGACGCCGTCCTTAACGTCTGCGCCGGGGGCAAACAGAAAGGCGCGGCGCGGCCAGAGCGCTTCAGCCATAAACCGCCTCCTGCGCCCGGTCCTCCGGGGGGACGTTTGTCCCCCCGACGGACGCGAGCCTGTAGCGTCTGATCTGCTTTTCGATGGGAGCGGGCAGCGCGTCGAACCCAAGGCGCAGGCTCCCCTCGCTCCTTGAGCTCTCGCCCTCCGTGCCCAGGCGGTTAAAGCGCAGGACAGCCAGGTCCGTTACGGCGCACACGAGGGCCGGGGGCAGCGTCTGCCGCCCGGTCAGGGCAAGGACCGTGTCCCGCGCCTGCCGCAGGAGGGCCAGCAGCAGGGCGTCTTCCCCATCGTCATCCTTTTTGAGCAGTATTTTAAGGGTGGGGAGCAGCGCTTCCACCGGCATCACGCGGCGCTGTGGGCGTACACGCCCGCGGTCTTGGCCGCGCTGACGGTCGCCAGGCCCACCAGGCGGTAGCCGAACTTCCAGGCGTCGGCGTCCTGGTTCAGCTGGGGCGTGACGACCTTGGGCTCCAGGTGCTTCTGGTACTGGATGACGGCGTCCCTGTGGGCACACAGGAAATTGAGCTGCTTGGCGCCCGACGCCGCCTGGTAGCCGTTTCCGGTCTGGCTGATCGCCGTGTACATGCGGGTGGAGGGCACGGTGATGATCCGCTCAAAGCGGCTCAGGGCCAGGCGGGAGCGGACGGTGTCCATGTCCTCCACCAGGCCGCGCAGGGAGGGCTGGATGAACAGCACGCGCCCGTCCTGGGGCACCTCGTGGTCGTCCATGTAGTTCACGCAGGCGCGCAGCGCGCCGATGACGTCCTCCCCGTCGGCCAGGTCGGCGGAGGCGCCGCCCACACCGGGGAAGGAGGCGTATTTGGACAGACGGAACGCGTCCAGCTCCGGCACGACGCGGGTGCGGATGAACTCTCCGGACAGACGGCCAAAGGCGATGCCGGCGGTCTCCCGGTCGTCCAGGCTGTCCACAACGAACATGCGGCCGCGGTCAAAGTTGCACTTGACGGTCTGGTGCGTCAGCGTGACGTCCCCCTTCTGATAGCCGGTGACGCGGCTGTAATCGGCCAGACCGGCCATATCGAGCATGGGGATGATCAGCTCGTCGGCGTTCGCGCCGGCGCTGACCAGGCTGTCGGGCCCGTCCAGCACCGAGGTCAGAGACGCCTCCCTGTACACCTCGTCCAGCATGGGCACGCAGTTTTTGAAAAGAGCGATGGAATTTGCCATGATCGTTTCCTCCTGATTTACCTTATTAATGTTATGATGTGTGATCTGTCATTTGCGTCCGCCGGCTTTGCCCTTGGGACAGGCCTGCTGATCAGCTGAGCCCCATGGCGCGTCTGAGCGCCAGGAGCTCGTCCTGGCCGTGGCCTACGCCTGCCTTGGGCGGCTGGCGGCCGATGCGGGCGCTGACGGCGTCGCTGAGGGCCGATGTGAAGACGGTCTCCAGGATGTCCAGGCTCCTTTCGGCGCTCCGGTCATCGGTCAGGTCCACCAGCTCCGTCAGCTGCCCGGGCAGCCCCTTTTCGGCCAGCAGGGCCCTCGCTCTTTCCCGGCGCTCGCGGCGCAGAAGATTTTCCTCGCGCTCCCTGAGGCGCATTTCCAGGGCATGGAGCGACTCCTGAGAGGGCTGCGGACCGGGCTGGGCCTCCGGCGGGATCACCGGGGCCGGTATCTCTGCCGGATCAGGAGCCGCCGCGCGGTCCGGGGCATTCGATAGCGCTTCGTCGTTCAGGTATTCCGCATCATTCATCTTTCGTTCTCCTTTCCATGATACGATAGCAGGCGATCTGCCTGCCGCTTACGGCACGGACGCCGTCCGGCGTCCTGATGACCAGCAGGGGCGCGCCAAAGGCTCCCTTTTTCCAGCACAGGCCGCTGACGACGCCCAGGAGGTCCTCGCCGCCGTGCAAAAAGAGCCGCACCCGCCTGTCCCGGGCCCGGCCCGCCTCATAAATTTCGGCAATGATCGCTTCGTCCGCCGCGCTCACTCGCCCGACCCCCCATCCTCCATGTAGGTCAGCACCTCGGGGCGCGAGAACGTCATTTGGACCCGGTCCGCGTCCAGGGACGTTTTGCCGCCCAGGCTGAGGACCCGGGCATACAGCCTGATGCGGGCGCGCAGGGCCTCGCGGAACCAGCGCTCCTTGACCGACACCAGCTGCTCCAGGCCCAGCAGCTTGTACCGCATCGCGACGCCGCTCTGGTTGTCCGCAAACATGCGGTCCGACAGGTCCGGCACAAAGCTGAAGCGGTGGATGTCGTCCTTAAGGGCGGCGCGCAGGACCTCAGTGTCCGCCTCGTGCAGCGTGTGGGTCAGGTACTGGGCGCTGGCGTCGCTGTCCGGCAGGGACAGGCAGCGCTCCCGCCTGAGGCGCTCGGCGGGGCTCTCGTCCGGCACCCGCTCCTCCACGCTCGTGCCGTCCGGGCCCTCCGTCAGGCGCGTGTGCCATCCCGCCTCCAGCTGGCAGCCCGTCAGCACCAGCAGACTGTCCGCAAAGCGCAGCTTGTCATGCAGGCGGTCGGACTGCAGGCTGTCATAGCCGTCGATCAGGGGCAGGACGCGCTCAAAATCGCCCGTCTCGTCAAAGTTGTTCCAGTACTCGATCAGGGGGATCCCGCCAAAGTAGTGGGGATGGCGGACGACCTCCGCGCAGGTGAGGTCACGCTCGTCCGGCGCTGTGAACGTCAGGACCTCCCGGTCGGTCATCGCCTGGACGGTCACGCTGCCCGGCTCCCGCCCGACCGGGGGCCTGTGGACGCAGGTGATGCCCAGCAGCGGCTCGTGGGCGGCAGTGTCGTCATAGATCACGACCGCCTCGTCGGGCGGCAGCGCGCAGGAGCGGGGCCTGCCCTGCCTGTCCAGATAGACGCGCTCGACGGCCTTGCCGTAAATGGAGGCCGTCAGGGACAGCTCGCTGTCCACGCTGTCGATATTGTTCAGGCGGTAACAGTCGAGCACGGCGTCCAGAGCCTCCGTTTTTCCCGGCAGGTCGTAGCGGATGGGCCTGCCCGTCAGGTAGGAGGAGGCGGTCAGCGCGATATAGTGGGCATAGGGATGCGGCAGGCGCGGGTGGTCCGGCTCACCGCGATAGACGCGCCCCATGATGCCGGGATCGCGCCCCTCATAGTAGGCCCTCAGGTCCCGGTAGTGCGGCAAAAGCGCCCGATGGCGGGCAAGACACCACTGCACCAGCCTGGGCGTCACGCCGTCCTTCAGGCGGCCTTCATCCATGGTGATCACGGTCTCACTCCCTTTCCCGGATATAGGCGGGCGCGCCTTAAAAGCTGCTCGCTTTCCAGCGCGTAGCGCAGGGCGTCGATCAGGTGGTCGTCCCCCGGCCGGGGCAGCACCCGGTCCTCCGGCCCCGATTCGCCCCAGCTGTAGGCGGTCAGCTCCCTGATCATGTCCTTTAAGCCCCTGTCCACGACGATCTCCATGCCCTGCAGCCACTGGATGCCGTGCAGCAGGCTGTCCCGGCCCTTGCGCGCGGGAACGGCGCTGACGCCCAGCGCCCTCAGCTCGGCGATGCAGCGGGGGTCCGCCGAGTCGCAGGTGACGGCGCTCCTGCCCACGAAGGGGCGCAGCCGCTCCGCCAGCTTCCAGACCACCAGGCCCGTTTCCATCATGGCGCCGGTCACATATACGCGCCGGTTGGCGCCGTCAAAGGCGCAGCGCACACAGGCGCTGGGGTCCCGGCCAAAGCCGAAGTCAAGCCCGTAGTATACGGGCAGGCCCGACGGCGGCCGCCGCTGCCGCAGGTCCTCCACGCGCCAGTTGGTAAACACCGCGCTGCCCCTGGTGCCCCACTGGCCCAGGGTATAGACCGCGTGATAATACCCGCTGGTCTCACCGGTCAGGGCCCTTATGTCGTCCTCCGTCAAAAAGCGGTTGTCCCGGTAGGTGGTCCTTAGGATGGTCACGCGGCTGTCGCTGAAGGACCGGCCGGGGACCGCGCTGACGCCGGGCGGCGGCTGCTGGCCCTCCTCGACCCAGCCGGAGAAAAACTCCCGAAACAGCCAGTGATCGCGGTAGGTCGGGTTAAAGGACAGGGTGACGCGCTTCCTGTGGGCCGTGGGCCCGCGCAGGCGCTTGTCCAGCTGCTTGAAATCGTCCCTGGTGCACTCGGTGGCCTCCTCCAGCCACACGTCCGTCAGCGGGCCCGCGGCCGGAGAGATGGACTTGATCTTTTCCACATCATCCAGCCCGGCAAACAGGATCTGGGCGCCCGTGCGGCGCACCGTCATGCTCAGCTCGCTCCGGCTCACCCGGAAAAACCGCTCGGCCCCCATGCGGCGCATGGCCTTGAATATCTCGTTGAAGCAGGACTGGGCCAGGGTGCGCTGCACCTTGCGCACCACCAGGATGTTGCGCCCGCGGAGCGCGTCCAGCACCGCCCGCGTCGCCAGGAAGCAGCTTTTGCCCGAGGATGAGCCTCCGAAAAACAGCTGGTAGCGGTGACAGTCCTCAAGGTACGGCACGTACACGGGGTTGAACGCGCCCACGTCCACCTTAAGTATCACTGCCTGCGCCTCCCGTGAGCCGAAGCTCGAAGGTACCGTCCCCTTCTTCATCATCCTCGACGCTGCCGGCCGCCCACAGTATGAGCCTGGCCGCCTGGATGATCAGCCGCCCGTCGGTTGCCTGATCGGCGATCAGCTCGCCGACCCGGCTGAGCGCGTCCGGCGCCAGACGCCTTGCCAGCGCCTTCAGGCTCTGCTGCCGTTCGTTTTCTGTTTTCATATCCATTAATTTGTCTCCTGTTATGTTCGATTTTTATCTCCCACTTGACTTTTGTGTCCCGGGGAGTGTATGCTGTTGTCAAAGGACCCTATCAATGTAAGGAGGCACACGTTTATGGCCATCAAGCCGCCGAAAAAGGAAAAGCTCACCGGTATCCTTGCCATCGCCGTATACCTGGTCTCCGGCCTGCTGCTTTTGTTCAAGCCGGACCTGATGAATGAACTGTCACGCTGGATTGCCGTGGTGGTCCTGGGCCTGTACGCGATCTTCCAGGCCGTCAAATACTTCAGGACCCCGCCGGAGGAGGCCGCTGCCGGCTACCGGCTGTCCGTGGCCCTGGTGGCGGGCACCGTCGCGCTGCTGGCCTTCACCAACAACTCGCTTCTGAACAACCACATGTGGGGCCTGCTGCTGATGTGCGCCGGCTTTGTGAAGTTCCAGACCGCGTGGGACTTTTACCGTCTTGGGCACAGCCGCTGGTGGTGGTTCATGATCGTCGCGGCCGTATCCCTGTGCTTCGGCGTCCTGATCCTGACCGACGTGGTCGTCACGGGCATCACGGTGTTCATGGGCATTGCGCTGGTGCTGGAGGCGATATTGGACATCGTCGTGCTGCTGATGGTCAACAACAGCGAGAAGTTTGAGGCCATGGCGGACCGCCGGGCGGAAAAGCGCGCAAAAAAGAAGGCCGAAAAGCAGGCAGCGGAAGAGGCCGCTAAGGCCGAGGCCGAAAAGCAGGCGGCGGAAGAGGCCGCCAAGGCCGAGGCCGAAAAGCAGGCAGCGGAAGAGGCTGCCAGGGCCGAACAGCAGGCGGCGGAAGAGGCCGGCGGGACCGAGACCGAACAGCAGATGCCGGAAGAACCCGCCGGAGCCGAGGCCGAACAGCAGGCACCGGAAGCAGCGGAAAACTGATCCCCTTTTTGCCAGACAGGGGCTGCCGTGCATAAAGTGCTCCCCATGTCAAGGACAATCGAATTTGCGACAATAGACTACAGCGAAAAGCCATGATAGAATAGAACTGCCAACAATGGAGGATAGGGCAACGCAGAGGTGCGACCCGAGCGCCTGCTGGCTTCCGAAGGGGCGGTGCCATACGGTATCGCTCTTTTCTGTCGCATGTCGACAGAAGAGATACCGGTGGCAAGCCCCTGAGGAACAAAGCGATAAACCTCGGGGTTCAAGGGGCAGAGCCCCTTGGAACTCCTCCCACCGGAGGATTCCCGGGGAGCGGGTATTCTCCGGTGGTTACATAACGATAAAATTGACTGGGCGACAGCTTGGCCAATTGCCATTGGTACCGGTCATGATTGTAGTAGTCGAACCAATCATCAATATCCCGCTTGGCATCCTCGAAGCAGCTCCAGGAAGCCATCTTGTCGGTCAGTTCATCCTTCATGTGCCCATAGAAGCTCTCCTGGGGTGCATTGTCCCAGCAATTACCCCGGCGGGACATGCTCTGCCGCAGGCCCAGATCCTGAACCAATGCAATGAAACGAATACTGGTATAATGGAAACCTTGGTCACTGTGGATGAGTGTTTCTTGCTGCAGTGATACGCCATAATCCCGTTGCATGTTCTGAACCGTCTCCAGAACAAAGTCAACTTCCAGGCTGTTGCTGAGCACGTGTGCCAGCGCTTCCTTCGTGTAGGCGTCCAGGATCGTGGACAGGTACAGAAAGCAATCCTGAAACCGGATGTAAGTAATGTCCGTCAGCAATACCGCTCTGGGCCCGTGGCTTTCAAATTCCCGGTTCAGCAGATTATCCGCTACATTGTTTGTTCTCATAGCCTTCGCCATCCGGCGATAA
>Ga0310694_10006922_pt1 | contig 10698 bp, 8 predicted proteins | sample 174DNAGHGhighgp2_FD_203884 | JGI IMG/M metagenome (GOLD analysis project Ga0310694, IMG submission 203884) | Sheep rumen microbial communities from Palmerston North, Manawatu-Wanganui, New Zealand - 1742 DNA GHGhigh gp2 (v2) (version 2) | ecosystem: Host-associated > Mammals > Digestive system >... | reverse complement strand
GCCAAAAACTTTATTTGGATTTATATTATGACGTTCACGTAACTTTGGAATGAGTACATTGTTAATCTGAGCACTGTTTAAAATAGCGTATTGTGTTGTGCTTTCAGGAATCATAAAAATAAAATCAACGGTTGGTTCGGAATTGTATTTATATAAAGTATCCAATGAAATATTTTGCCATTGGGTGCTAGGGTTAGTTCCATACACCAATTCCACATTATGTTTTTTATTTTCTGGTTTAACTGGGTCTTTTTCACAGCCGCCAAATGCAAATGGTAATGCAACCAACATTGTGCCGGCCAAAACTTTTTTAATATTATAAGAAACTGTTTTTTTCATGGAATACTCCTTTGTGTTGCGTTTGCTTTCTTGTGTAAGACTTGCTTTCATTATGTTATGTTTTAATTATTAATTGATTCGTTCAAACATGAGTACGGTCTTTGCTTGTTGACACTATCCCATATTTTTACCATGAAATTTTATGAATATATGGGATTACATCAATATGTATTATTGAAGAATACCCAAGCCGGTTTAATGCCATAGCCAAACAATCTGCAATTGTTTTTATCCTTTCTATCATTTTTTCAGAATAATAGTCTATCACCTCTGCCTCAGAGTTTATTATACCAACTGACTTGCCATTGATTTTGATAGGAACGATAAGTTCTGATTTTGTTTCGCCAACCGCATTGATATAATCATCCTCGACTTGCACATTCTTTGCATATAGGATTTCTCCCGTTGATGCTGCTTTAAACATCAATCCACCAACAGCCACTGTGCGATACCTCTGTTTCCTGCCACCGATATTGTCGGCAAATACGACCAGTCCAGACTGATGACTTCCGGTTACCGCTGTCAATGCAATTTGATTATAGTCAGTGCGGGTCGTTTTGCACACTTCTTCAATGGATTTACGGAGTAGAGCATCATAATCATTGCAGTCGGAGAACAACCTCAAATTCCAATCGGGTATTATCCATTTTATTATGTCGGCATAACCCCTATGATGTAAATCACTAAAACTTGTTCCCTTAGAGTCTGCCAAAAAATCGAGGAATTCGCTGATGTCGTTTCTGTATATATCCCCAATTATTTTCAAATCCTTTAGAAGGTATTCTTTTGCTTCCTCTTCACCAAGTTCCTTTATTTCTTTATCCAGTTTTTCATATTCTTTTTGCCAGTATTGGGCATATTTAACCCGGTTATGTACATTGTAAATGTCGGGAATGCTCTTGGCATCTATGCCTCTCCCCAAAAGTGTATAATCTTTCTCGCTCAAGACAACAAACAACAGTTTTTTGCTGTAGTTGTGGTCTTTTATTACTTCTCCAACCTCGTACATGCACGCTTTTGACCTTAAATAATCGTCACTTACAATGCAGAGAACAAAATCATGCTCCTCGATACTATCCATGAATTTTTTAAAACTGTCCTTGTATTTGACTTCCGATGTGTAACGGGATATTTGTATCCCATCATTCGTTTTTAAACGTATTTGCTGCGCTATTATGTCTGCAAAAACGGCATTATTGTGATTGTAAGACAAAAACAGTTTCGGTTTATATGAGGTTGGACTATCCATATTTTTTTCGCAGCGTTGCATTTTTGGTGCAAAGGTACACCCATTATCCCATCTGCGAGGTGTCCAATATGGACACGTGGCCAGATTGGACGTGGACGGTGAGCGCGTCGGAGTAGTGGCGGAACAGGTCGACGCCGAGGGCTCGGCAGATGGTGAGGAGCTGCTGGGTGTCGATGGAGGGCTTGTTGAAGAGTTTCTGGAGGGTGCGCGGTGTGATGCCAATGCGGTCGGCGAGCCACTGGTTGGTGTGACCCGAGCGGCGCAACTCGTCACGGATAAGGTTGCCAATGTGTATCTGCATAGTGGTTGCTTTTTTGTGGTACGCAGGCATCCTTACCGGCGAAGGATATTGCGAGCCGCAGACAGGGATGCCTGCGTACCAGGGCTTGCTACCGAATCCGCTTGTTCCGACGACCACAGACAAAAAAGAAGGCGAGCAATCTCGTCTCCAGTCTGCGGTCGTAGGAAGTACCTTTTGTGGATAGACAAAATGCTCGCTAACTACGCGAGCATTTGCTTTTGTCATCCACAAAAGTACCAATATGAAGTTTCCTACGTTTCAGACTGGTCGGGACAATAGCAAACGCTATGTTAATGATATGTTATCTTATACTGTACTATGTTTTTACATCATAAATGGATGTGTTGTTATTGTTCTGCAAAGGTACTCATTTTTTCATAAACGGGAAAATTAATTGCAAATTGACAAGTGACAGAGCAAAAATATACTGCGTAACGTTTGAACAGGAATTTCCAGGAATTGACCAGAAATTATTCATAAATAATCTTGTAGAACGTGAATATCCGTGAATCGCCATAAATGTTCATTAATTATGACAAGGTGCTTATTTGCAACAATTTCTTATAGTTACTATTCTCCTGCTCGCAGGCGCGAGCGAAATCTTGTAAATCTTGTAAATTAATGTCGCCTACGGCGGAATGTGCAGAAAAGTTCTTTCTTCTGCTCGCGAGCGAGATTTTGTAGAATGTAAAAAAAGAATCCGCCATAATCTATGACGGATTCTTTTTTGGGATTAGAAATATTTGCTGATTATTTCTTTTTGCCTTTCTTGCCGGTGTTGGCATTGGCGTTGTTGTCCTGGATGCCGAGCTTAGCCTTGATAGCGGCGGGTATGGCGTCCTTGTGGACTACGATGTTCATGGTTTTGTAGCGCACGAAGGCCTTCGAAGCGTAGAACATGCCGTGGTAGTCGCCATAGTCGCCCCAGCTGTTTTTGACCATGTAGTACTCGTTGCCCATCTGGTCGGTGGCTTTGCCATAGATAAGCATACCGTGGTCGTCGGTGGTCTCCCAGTTGTCGTAGGCTTCCTGACGCTCTTCCTGGCTGACCCAACGCTGCGGTGTGGGGTGTTTGGCGGCTTCGTCTTCAAGCTCTTTGGCTTTCATGCCGCTCCAACGGGCCTGGTCGCTTCCGATGGAGGAAGAGACTTCGGTTGCCGGCAGGACGCAGAAACCTTTGCGGACACCCATGCGGAAACCTTTCTCGCTGACGTCGCTACCCCAGGCAATGGTGTAGCCGTTGTCGATGGCATAGTCGAAGACTTGCATGAACTCGTCGAGGGGCAGGTTGTAGGAGAGTCCCCAGCGCCAGTTGTCCTGGATTTCGAGGGCGAATTTCTCGTAGAAGGGATGGTGGGTATAGCTGGTGAGGGAAACATAGTCGTCGGCGTTGAGGCCAGTGCTTTCATAGAAGCTCTTGGGGGTGTACTTGACACCGTTGTAGGTGAACTCTTTGGGGCAGGTGCCGAGGTATACGTCGTGTACGGCCTGGATAGCTTTGAGGGCGAGGAGCTGACCGTCGCTGCCGCGCTGCAGCTTGCTGAGTTTGCCTTTGGCAACGGCTTCGACCATGACGTCGGTGAGGGCGCTGAGTTCGGCGTGGTCGCTAAGGGTGTCGCCATAGGCAGCACCGGGGCGCATCTCGCTTTCGGGAACGAGACCGAAGGTCTTCATGCCGTAGATGACATCGTTGAAGGCACCACCCTGGCTGAAGCTGACGTCGCCGTGGGTACGGATGGCGGCCATGGCGCGGTCGCGATATGTGTTGCTGACGATGTACATCTCGCTGAGGTCGTACTCGCCTTTGCCCATGCGGAGGAGCTCGGCCTCGATGAAGGCGAGTCCGCTGTAGCACCAGCACGTACCGGCTTTGTTCTGGTTTTTGACGGAGGTTACGGGGATTTCTTTGCTGATGGTGAATTTGTAGCCTTCATCGTCTTTGTTCTCTTCGGTTTTCTGAGCGAAAACGGTGGCGCTGATGGCAACGGCGCCGAGGATTGCAAAAAGTTTTTTCATTGTTTTATAATAGTTTATTATTGTTTTTAGTGCATAATCGCGTTGCAAAGATACAAAAAAAATGGAAACCAATGCAACTTGTTTTGGTTTCCATTTTTTTTAACCTTTATTTGATGGGGTTAATGGGGTTTTAAATCATTGCTACGCTGCGCTTGAGGAAGCGGCTGAGGGCTTCGCCCTTCAGGAGTCCGCCTTCGAGGAGGGCGAGGTCGGTGACCTGTTGGACGAGTTCACGCTGCTTATCGGTATCGCTCTCGCCAAGGATGCGGCCGATGAGGGGGTGGTTGATGTTGACGACGAGGTTGTAGCTTTCGGGCATTTCGCCGTAGAAGCCCATGCCGCCGCCCGAGGTCTGTGCCATCTCACGGTAGCGGCGCATGAACTCGCTCTGTGTTACCTGCATGGGGGCGTCGTCGCTCTCGAGGCTTTCGAGCTGGACGGTGAACTTCTTCTTGTCAACTTCGCCCTCGATGATGGGACGCAGCTTGTCCTGCTCTTCCTTGCTGAGTTTTTCGGGAATGGTGTCGTCGTGGGGGATGAGCTTCTCGACGGTGTCGCTGTCGACGCGGACAAAGCGTGTCTTTTCTATCTTCTGTTCGAGGAGGTTGATGAAGTGGCTCTCGAGGGGGCTGTCCATAAGGAGGACGTCGTAGCCCTTGGCTTTGGCTTTCTCGATGTAGGCGTGCTCGAGCTCGGCGTCGCTGGCGTAGAGGTAACAGACGGTCTTGTCCTTGTCGGTCTGCAGGGCTTTGATTTTGTCGCGGTACGAGTCGAGGGTGTAGTAGGTGCCGTCGGTGCCTTTGAGGAGGTAGAATTTCATGGCGCGCTCGCAGAATTTCTCGTCGGTGAGCATGCCGTACTGGACGAAGATCTTGATGTCGTCCCACTTTTCTTCGAGTTGGGTGCGGTCGGCGACGTCCGTTTCGCCTTCTTTCTTCTCGACTTTGGCTTTGGAGAGCTCTTCGAGCTTGTCGGCTACTTTCTTGCTGATATGGGTGGATATTTTCTTGACGTTGCTGTCGCTCTGGAGGTAGGAACGGCTGACGTTGAGCGGTATGTCGGGGCTGTCGAGGACACCATGGAGGAGCATGAGGTAGTCAGGGACGACGCCTTCGACCTGGTCGGTGACGAAGACCTGGTTGCAGTAGAGCTGAATCTTGTTGCGGTTGGGGTCGATGGTCTTGCGTACTTTGGGGAAGTAGAGTATGCCGGTGAGGTTGAAGGGGTAGTCGACGTTGAGGTGGATTTGGAAGAGCGGGTCTTCGAAATTCATGGGGTAGAGCTCATGGTAGAACTTGCGGTAGTCGTCGTCTGACAAATCGGCAGGTTTTTTGCGCCAAGCGGGTTCGGTGTCATTGATGATGCGCGGGACTTTCTTCTCGACGCGTTTCGGGCGTTTGGTTTTACCGCCCTTGCCGTCGTCGACTTCGTCGAACTCGGTCTGGCTGTCTTCCCACTGGCTCTCTTCGCCAAAGCGGATGGGGACGGGCATGAAGCGGCAATACTTCTTGAGGAGCTCAAGGATGCGGTGTTCTTCGAGGAATTCCTTGCAGTCGTCGGCGATGTGGAGGGTGATGTCGGTGCCGCGCTGTGTGCGTTTGCCTTCCTTCATCTCGAACTGGGGGCTGCCGTCGCAGCTCCAGTGCATGGCGGGGGCGTCGGTGTAGGACTTGGTGTCGATCTCGACTTTGTCGGCAACCATAAAGGCGGAATAGAAGCCGAGTCCGAAGTGGCCGATGAGGTTCTCCTGGACGTCTTTGTACTTGTCGAGGAAGTCGTTGGCACCGCTGAAAGCTATCTGGTTGATGTATTTTTCGATTTCGTCGGAGGTCATGCCGATGCCGTGGTCAGAGATGATGAGCTTGCCCTTTTCAATCTTGACTTCGATGGTGAGGTCGCCGAGTTCGCCCTTGAATTCGCCGCGCGAGGAGAGGGCTTTGAGTTTCTGCGATGCGTCGACGGCGTTGGAGATGAGTTCGCGAAGGAAGATTTCGTGATCCGAGTAGAGAAATTTCTTGATGACCGGGAATATGTTTTCGGTCTGTACGTTTAAATTACCTTGCATGATTATTGTTGTTTTTTTAGTTTTCGAAGTTTGGCGCTGGGTATATATAATATGTATATATTATTTATTGGGCAAATAGAGTGCCAAAGAGGGAGCAAGGTGACATTATGTCATGATTGGACGGGCGATGAAAATGAGGTATGGATGTATAATTTTTTTGTGTTATTGCGTTATTGCGTTATTGCGTTATTACGGTATTACGGTATTATATGATTTTGAAATATTTTGAATATGAATAATTTTGCTGCTATTGATTTTGAGACGGCAAACGAGTGTGCGTCGAGTGTTTGCAGTGTGGGGGTTGTGGTGGTGAGGAATGGAGAGATTGTGGACTCGTTCTACAGCTTGATACGTCCTGAGCCGAACTACTACAAATGGTTCTGTCAGCGTGTGCATGGCCTGGGACACGAAGATACGGACGATGCCGAGGTTTTTCCGCGTGTGTGGGAGCGCGTCGAGCCTTTGATAGAGGGTTTGCCTCTGGTGGCGCACAACTCGCCTTTCGACGAGGGCTGCCTGCGGGCTGTAATGCGTGTATATAGGATGGATTGGCCTGACTATAGATTCTATTGCACTTGTCGGGCAGCGCGACGGTTTTACGGCCGAACCTTGCCGAATCATCAGCTGCACACTGTGGCGGAGGCCTGTGGGTTCCACCTGGAAAACCACCATCATGCTCTGGCCGACGCCGAGGCTTGCGCTGCAATAGCAATGAAAATTCTGTAGATGTGAGAACGGAGATGTGAGATGTGAGATGTGAGATGTGAGAACGGAGATGTGAGATGTGAGATGTGAGATGTGAGATGTGAGAACGGAGAACTAAAAGCCATAATGCGTCAGCCCGCTTTCCGTTCTCCGCTTTTCTGCTTTGCGCTTTCCGTTTTCCGCTTTCCGCCTTTCTGCTTTCCGCTTTCCTCTTTTCCTCTTTTCTGCTTTTCGTTTTCCGTTTTTCTGCTTTTCGTTTTCCGCTTTTCAGTGTTCGCTTCCGGCGAGAATGACTACGATTTCACCTTTCACTTCTTTGGCGGCAAAATGGTCGTGGACTTCGCGTAGGGTGCCGCGGGCTGTTTCGGCGTGGAGTTTGCTGATTTCGCGGCTTACGCTTACTTGGCGTTCTTCGCCGATGACTTCAATCAGTTGTTCGAGGAGCTTGACGAGGCGGAAAGGGCTTTCATAGATGACCATGGTGCGGCTCTCGGTGGCCAAGCGCTGGATGGCTGTTTGCCGTCCTTTCTTGTGAGGGAGGAAGCCTTCGAAGACGAAGCGGTCGCATGGGAGTCCGCTGTCGATGAGGGCGGGAACAAAGGCTGTCGCTCCTGGGAGACACTCGACATCGACACCTGCTTTGACGGCTTCGCGCACGAGGAGAAACCCAGGGTCGCTGATGCCAGGAGTGCCGGCATCGGTGACGATGGCGATGTCGAGACCGCTTTGCAGACGGTCGACAATGCCGCCAACCACTTGATGTTCGTTGAAAATGTGGTAGCTCTGTAGAGGGGTGGTGATGTCGTAGTGCTGCATTAGGACACGGCTGGTGCGAGTGTCCTCGGCGAGGATGAGGTCGACAGATTTTAAAACCTCGACGGCACGAAAGGTCATGTCGCCGAGATTTCCGACAGGTGTGGGTACGAGATAGAGTTTCAAGAAAGGTGTGTTTTAACAATTAGCGGATTGCAAATCCTTATATTAAGTTGTTACAAATCCGACGCAACTGAAGGTGTGTTTTAACAATTAGCGGATTGCAAATCCTTATATTAAGTTGCGTCGGATTACAAATCCGACGCAACTGATCCGACGCAACTGATTCCGTCAACTTTAAACATCAGACCATACTATTCCTCCTCGAAGTCGTCGGGGATCTCCATATCATGGTAGACGTTGGTGACGTCGTCGTCCTCTTCAAGGATGTTGATGACCTTGAGGACTTTGCGGATGGAGTCTTCGTCGATGCTGCGGGTTGTGTTGGGAATGCGCTGGAGCTCTGCGCTTTCGCATTCGATGCCCATAGTTTCAAGCATTTTGACCATGTTGCCGAAATCTTCGTAGGCAGTGTAGAGGGTCAGGTAGTCGTCGTCGACTTCCATTTCTTCAAGTCCGCCGTCGATAAGTTCCATTTCGAGTTCTTCGACGTTCATGTCGGGTTTGCGCGGGATGACGAAAACGCCTTTACGAGTGAAAAGGAAGCTGAGGCTGCCGTTGGTCTCGAGAGTGCCGCCGAACTTGTTCATGATTGACTTGATGTTGGCAACTGTGCGGTTGTTGTTGTCCGAGAGAGCCTCGATGAAGAGGGCGATGCCGTGGTTGACGTGGCATTCGAAGGTGAGTTCCTGCATAGCAGCAGCGTCCTTGTCGTTGGCTTTGTTGATGGCACGTTGCAGAGTATCCTTGGGCATGTTGCATCCACGGGCGTTCTGGACGAGCAGACGGAGGCGTGGGTTGCTGTCGGGATCGGGACCACCTTCGCGCACGGCGATGGAGACTTGTTTCAAGATGTTGGAGTACTGTTTGGAGCGTTTGGCATCAGCTGCGCCTTTAGCTCGTTTGATCTTTGACCATTTATTGTGTCCTGACATGATAAAATAGATATTTAGATTATTAAATTTTTTTTATTTATTTTTTCGGTATTACGGTATTGTTTTTTTTGTTTTTTTAATTGATGTTGAAGCGGATGTAGGTTATTGGCTTGCCTTGGTTGAGGAACATGCTTTCGTAGAATGTCTGGACGGCTGTTGCCATGCCTGCATATCCTGAGTTGTAGAGGTCGGGGGTGTTGAAATGGATGTGGTAGTTGGCCGGAGCGATGACCTCGTTGAGGGTGTATTCATAGAGTTCTTGGGAGTCTGTTTTGAGGTTGATGGGGCTGCCGGGTTTGAGGAACTTGGAGTAGTAGGATAGGAAGCGAGGGCTGGTGAGTCGCTTGAGGGGCTTTTTAGGCTGTGGGTCGGGGAAGGTGATCCAGATTTCCGACACTTCGTTTTCGGCGAAAAAGCTGTTGATCATTTCGATGCGAGTACGGAGGAAGGCGACGTTGGGCATGTGTTCCTCGTTGCTGGTCTTGGCTCCACGCCACAGGCGTGCGCCTTTGATGTCGATGCCTATGTGGTTGCGTCCGGCGTTCTGTCGAGCGAGAGCGATGGTGTATTCTCCTTTGCCGCATCCGAGTTCGAGGACTATGGGGCCGTCGTTGCCGAAGAACTCGTTCCACCGTCCTTTCCATTCAAAGCCTTGCTGTTCGAGTTGTTCGAACGAGACCTGGAAGAGGTTCGGAAATGTCAGATTTTCAGCGAAGCGGGCTAATTTGTGTTTTGCCATTGGTATGAGTCTCTTTTAGCGTCGTAGTAAAATCACCATTTCTTGATGGTTACATCGCCTTTGTACCATTCTTTGACGTGGACGTATTTGGCTTCGATTTCGGTGCGGCTGGCAGCGCTGCCCATGCTGACGTAGTAGAGTCCGTTGCGGTTGATGATATATGCGTCGCATCCTTTGCGCTTGAGTTGCGAGCAAAGCTGGTCGGCGGAACTCTTGTTGACGGAGAAGCCTGCGATGAGGTCGAAGCCCTGTTTGGACGATGTGGCCACATGGGATACAGTTGCAGCGGGCTTGGTGGGTTTCTTTGCTGCTGCCGGTTTTGCAGGTTCGGGCTGAGGTATCTCTTGTTCAGCGGGAATGATGTCGCGGAGCAGACGCTCGAGGGTGGCATTGCTCATAAGTTCGGCACGGACGGCATTGCTTTTGTTGCGGAGAATGTGATTTTTGAGCGAGGGGGCGATGTCAGCGCGGACATAGTCGTCGTAGTTGAAGAGAGTTTCGGGACGGAAGGAGTCGTCGGCCAGCACTTCGGTGAGGCGTTTGTCGGCCAGTTGCTTTGCAGCGTCGAGCACTTCCGGCTCGTACTTGCTCTGTTTTACAGATTTGAGGTAAGCGGAGATGTAGTTTGAGAGTTCGTTGACGACCTCTTCGCTTTGCGTATGGATTTCGTCGGCGGAGAATTGTAGTCCGTCGGTCGAGAATGTTGTTTCGGTGATGTTGTCGCGAGCGGCATCCTTGTCGTAGTTGGCGGGGGCATCAGGGATGACGGGTTCTTGCTGTGCAAGGTTGCTTGGCTGAGTAATCTGGAGCTGTTGCATAACCCAGTTGCGGCCTTTGGCATTGAAGAGGTAGTGGTCGATGGCGAAGGCGCAAGCAAGCATTATGATGAGTATGAGGAGAGTCCAGAGCAGGGCTTTCCAGAAGCGGCCTTTGCGTTTAGGCGTTTCTGTTGCTTCGTCGTTGGATTCGTCGATGGCGTCGAGTTGCTGAAGTGTGCTGATGGTTTCGTCGTCGAATATTTTGTTTGGCTCCGGCTGTTGCTTTGGCTCCGGCTGTTGCTTTGGCTCGGGCTCTGATTTGGGTTCCGGTTTGGGTTCCGGTTTGGGTTCCGGTTTGGGTTCCGGTTTCGGTTCAGGCTCGGGTTCTGGTTCGGGTTCTGGCTCAGGTTCGGGTTCTGGCTCTGGTTTGGGTTCCGGCTCTGGTTCCGGCTCTGGTTCCGGCTCGGGTTCTGGCTCGGGCTCTGGTTCTGGTTCTGGCTCAGGCTCTGGTTCGGGTTCTGGTTCTGGTTCTGGTTCGCTGGCAGTGAAGGATTGTTCGTATGCAAGGAAAGGGTCATCGTTGTCGTTGTCGTAGATTTTTACGCCGGTGACCGGTTGCATGTTGAGTGGTGAATCTTCGTCAAGAGAACCATTGTCG
>Ga0310694_10006921_pt1 | contig 10699 bp, 15 predicted proteins | sample 174DNAGHGhighgp2_FD_203884 | JGI IMG/M metagenome (GOLD analysis project Ga0310694, IMG submission 203884) | Sheep rumen microbial communities from Palmerston North, Manawatu-Wanganui, New Zealand - 1742 DNA GHGhigh gp2 (v2) (version 2) | ecosystem: Host-associated > Mammals > Digestive system... | reverse complement strand
ACTGCTGCGCCAACTGCGACGGCACACCTTGTATCGAATAACTGTCCGGACTCAACTGCTCCAAGTCAAAACCTATCGCCCGTAAGTCCGGCAGTAACTGTCCCATCAACACCATCTCATCCTGCGGCAGCGTCAGCACTTCCGGGAAAAGCAACTGCTGCATCGCACCTTGCGTGTTCGCCAACTGCTCCAAAAACTGCGCATACAACACCGCTACATGCGCCCTGTGCGGATGAATAAGCAACAACCCCTCTTCCGTCGGCATAAACACATACTTCCCGTACTGCCAGATTTTCGCATTCTCTACATCAACCGTAGCGGTCTGTACTCCGTCAGCGAAGCGGTCCGTATTCTTCAATCCCTCATACAAACTCTCCCATCCCTTCACCGGCTGCTGCCTGTCCGGATAGATGGCACCCCGCGTATGGAAGGGGTTATAGTTCGGGTCGACACTCACCTGCGGATGCGACACGGGCTTGTCTGTCGGCAGCGGGATATCGATACTTCCCCGCGTGTCGAAATCAATCTGCGGAGCGAGGGTGAACTTACCCAGCGCTTCCCGCACAGAGGCCATGAGAATCTGGAAAATAGCCTGCTCGTCGGCAAACTTAATCTCCGTCTTCGTCGGGTGGATATTGACATCGATGGCCTCGGGGTCGATATCAAAATAGATGAAGAAAGAAGGCTGGTAGTCGTTCGCTAACATACCCGAATACGCCGTCTGAACCGCTTTCAGGAAATACGGATGACGCATATAACGGCCGTTGACGAAGAAATACTGCTCCGCCTTGCGCGTGGCCGACTCCGGCTTGATGACAAACCCGCGGATGGACACCAAGTCCGTCTCGGTGTTGATATCCACGAAGTTCGAAGTGAACACATTCCGCTTCGGATTACCGAACACCGCCTCGATACGCTGTTTCTCCGTGCCGACAGGCAACTCCAGCAGAATCTCGTCGTTATGCACGAAAGTGAACGCCACTTTCGGATACACCAGCACAATGTGATAGAACTCCGTCAGCAGGTTGCGCAACTCCGTCTGGTCCGACTTCAAAAACTTACGGCGCACCGGCACGTTGAAGAACAGGTTGCTCACCTTGATATTTGTCCCTTTGGGACACGAGCACACTTCCTGACGCACCACATCCGAACCGTGAATCTCAAGCAGCGTACCCGTCTCGTCTTCCGCTCTGCGCGTGGTCATCTCCACTTGTGCAACCGCACAAATACTCGCCAATGCCTCTCCGCGAAAGCCCATCGTACGCAGCGTGAACAGGTCCTTCGCCTCGCGAATCTTACTCGTCGCGTGACGCTCAAACGCCAGCCGCGCGTCCATCTCACTCATCCCGATACCGTCGTCGATGACCTGTAACAAAGTCCGACCCGCATCACGAACAATCACCTGAACACGGGTCGCACCCGCGTCCAGACTGTTCTCCACCAACTCTTTCAGACACGACGCCGGCCGTTGAATGACCTCACCCGCCGCTATCTGGTTGGCTACGCTGTCCGGTAACAAATGAATGATGTCCATTCCTTATAATATAAAATAGAACGCGAAAATGAGTAACCCGAGCAGCACCAACCAGAACACCAGCTTCGACTGCTTCTTCTTGCGCAACTCGGTCATGTTCTTCTCGTGTTCCTCGCGGAAAGACCCGTGATGAAGACGCGCAAGTCTTTTCTCCTTGCGCGCCTCCTTATCCTCGTCGTAATAAATGGGGCGATAGTCCCACTCACGGGGTTTCTGTACTTTCGGAAAAAGTACGGACATTTACTTACTTAACGATGGCTTTGAATGCCTCGTCCTCTGCGAACTTGGCGAACTCGATGTCGTCAGCTGCACGCTCCTTCAGCGAAGCGTCCTGAGCAATAGCCGACTTGAGGTTCTCGATAACCGCAGCACGGTCGTTCGTGCGGGCACCTACCACTGCCTTCAGATAAGCGGTCGTAGCGTTCGGCTCTCTTACATTGGCCAAGGTCTGAGCTGCACCTGCATAATCCTCGTCGAGAATCTGCTGAACAGCCGCGTTGTTCGTAGCGTTGTTGCCGTAAGCTTTCTTAGCCGCAGCGTAGTCACCCTTCTTCGTGTAGAGCGTACCCAGCGCAGCGTTCAGGTTAGCCTTCGTGCCGGCTGCCTTACCCAGGTACTCCTCGGCTTTCTCGAGGTCACCGTCAGCCATGGCTGCCACACCTGCGTTGTAGTTCACATCCGGGTCGTTCGGCTGAAGTTCCAGAGCGTGACCGAAGCAACGACGTGCCTCTGCAATCTCACCGCCCTCAAGGTAAATCTGACCCAGACCGTTCCATGCGCGGTAGTCGTTGTAGATATTCGCAGCCTTTGTGTAAAGCTCCATCTTCTCTGCGCGGTCCTCGGTCAGAGTAGCGGCGTACAACAACTCCTCAACACTCAGTTGAGCCGGCTCGTTCTTTGCCAAAGCGCTAATCTCCTCGTCGCTCTTACCGATGATGTCGGTCGTCAGGATAAGACGGCTGCGACGCAATGCCGGCAGAATCTCCTCGGCGATAGTACCGTAAACGGCACTCAGGTTCTTGATTTGTGCCTCGCGCTCCTCGGGGTCGCTGTACATGGAAAGCACGCGCAGAACGAGGTCCTTGTCCTGCATGTTGCTGTTCTCCATAGCTTTCTGGAATCCTTCCCAGTCCTCAGCGGTGATGTTGGATTCGATAGCGTTGTTCACTTTGTTCTTCTTGAGGTCTTTCTTGAGGAAGTTAGCCGCTACTTTCTGACGGTTCTGAGCCAATTTCTCATTCAGCGCCATACCGCCGTCCGGCGAAGCGTAACCGGCAACCTCAACCTTGCTAATCTCCTTGTTCTCAGCGTTCTTGGCGTCCTTGATAGCAGCCTGCAAAGCCTTTACCTCGTCGCTCTTCGTCTCTTTCGAACGAAGCTCTGCACTCTGGATGAGGAACTTGATGTCTGCCTCCGTCAACTCCTGAATAACGCGTTGGAACTTGTCAGGAGTCGTAGCACTCTTGTTGTCGCGTGCGTCTGCCAACTCATCGGTTGCTACCACACCGTCAGCAATCTTTACATCCGGAATCTCAATCACTTTCTTACCTACCTTTGCATCGAAGCGCAGATACAACTCCGACTTGCGCATAGCAGGGACATAATCAAACGAGCAACTCTGGCTGTATTTGCCGCCCAATTTGTAGTTCACGGTCTTACCGTTCTCTTTCGCCTTCTCACCTACGTAGGTCACAGGCTCGCCGACAACCTCTTGGCCCTCGAATTTGAGAACCGGAGTAACGGTCAGCACACCTTTCTTAGCGAATTTCTTTTCAGGGAATGTACCGGTAATCTCGGCGTCCACCTTGTTACCTACTTTTACGAGCGGACTCGGATTGACGGTGATTTCCTCGGGATTCTGTAACGTCTTGTTACACGATGCCAACAATGCCACTGCAGCAATGAGGCTCAGGAATAAACCTTTCTTCATAATGCTATAAATTTGTTGTTTTGTGTTGATTGTTCGTTCCTCAAAAGTGCCTTTTGCGCACTTTACGCCGCAAAGGTACAACATTTTTTTGAAATATGCAAATTTTTCCCGATATTTTTGATAAAAAATCAAAAAAAAGAGGCTTCGCATACTTGCGAAACCCCTTGTCGCGGTTAAAGGCTAGGGGCTAAAGGCTAGTGCTTCCTCTCGCCTCTCGCCACTCGCCTCTCGCCCTTTCCGGCTTACGAATGCTGTGCATCGTATGCTTCGCCGCAAACCTTCCAGAGGTAAGCTTTCATGGTCTTCTTGCCGTCCGGCTGGTCCTTCTGTGCGATGAAGGCTGCCTGGTCGTCAGAGATTTGCATGAGGTCTTTGGCGCGAGCCTTGACTGCCGCTGCTACAGCCGCGAAACGTCCGCGAGCCAGAAGCTCTTTCGAGGAGAGCGGCGTCACGCGGTCGTACGTGGTCTCCTTGCGGATGTACAGACGCGTGCAGTTCGGGTTCTCAGTCGCTGCCATACGGTGCGTACCAATCAGGTAATCGCCGCACTTGTGACCGTTTTTCTTTTTCGGCTTGGCGAGGCTACCGCTAACAGATTCGATACCGGTAGCATAACGTACTACTCCCATAGTCCTGTGTGTTTTTCATGGTTAGACATTGCCGGAAAGCGTCCGGCACGCACACGAGTTTTCGTTCAACCTTCCGTGTTTACAGGTTATTTTTTTTTCACGCCCTGATACTCTTCCACCGTTTTGGTGGTGATGGTTGCCGAGGTTTTCGTCGAGTCGTTCTGCTGAACGTAAGTGGCGGTACTGGTGATGGTTCTCCAAGCCTTGCAACTACAGACGCCGACTAATATGGCGGCCATGATTGCCGCACTAAGCAGCATAACCATCAGTGATTTTGATTTGTACTTCTTCATTTTCGTAATATTTTTCTATATAGTTAAACAATACATTCAGGTTCGCCAAGCAGGCGTATTCGACGAGGATACAACCTGTGGAGTGTTCGGGCTTCGTGCCCATGTGAATGCGGATGCCTTCGCGGTCAGGAACATTCTCCACGAGCGGCAAGAGCTTCTTGAATTTGGGCGACCACGTGCGGTTGAGGGGGTACGTTCCGGCAGGGATGATGAAGTCCGCGTTCTCAAGCGTCGGGTACTCAAGCGTTTTCTCCTCGAAGGGGAGGGAAATCGTGCCCGTCACCGCTTTGCCCTGCGGGCGGTTCCGTTGGAGGGTTACTGTTATCATTTTTGTAGTGGTTTTTGTAACGATAGTCAATGCCCATGATACTGCCGGAGAACGTCAGCGCCTCGCCGAACGCCACCAACACCGTCTCGTGTATCTCGCCCTCCGGGTCAATGTATAACCCGCAGTACAGGAGCACCATCCCGAGTATAGCCAACACGGCCGCCGTAATCAGTTGTATGTAAGCATTGTGTTTCATGTTTCTATTTTGTTTATTGTCATTTAATAGCCTTCGCTCTGCGAGCGATACAGTATATGCCCGGTTGGAACATTCTTTTGCGGTTTGGGTCCGCAAAAGTATGAGCGGGGGGGCACCGCGGTTCCAGAGGGTATATACGCTATCTGCATAGTTTTCAAGGCTATTAAACGACGTTCGCTATGCCGGCTTTCATTGTGCATTTCTTTTCTCACCCTTCACTCGGACTGCCTCCCGTAGGGGTTTAGCATATACCCTCTCGGAGGCGTGTTTTGTCGAAGGGGTGCGGCAAAACTCGTCGAGCAGGGGGCGAGTTACTCCGAAGGGTATATGCGCTATCCGCATGGCTTTAGGCAGTCCGCCTTTCCCGCTATCTGCATAGTTTTCAAGGCTATTAAACGACGCTTCGCTATCCGCATGGCTTTAGGCAGTCCGCCTTTCCCGTTTGACGCTGCAAAAGTACTACAAAAACGCGAAGCCACCAAGAAAGTGACTTCGCGAATTGTAGTAATATTTCAATTTTCTAATCTTGGGTCAAATCGTACCCGCAATAGTGCGAAAATTGCCGTGCTTCGAGTGCCGTGAGGTAGGCTTCTCCGCTCTGTTGGATGCGGCTGGTAAATGTGTGGTCATTGATGATGTGCTCTTTCATTTTCCATCCGTACAGCAAGGTCTTCAAACCCTGCATTCCTACATCTGCGTGTATCGCTCTTTCGAGCCGGCCGGCAAGGGTCGTTAGTGGAATGTTTTTCATAAGCCAACCCTTTCTTTGAATGCCAACACTTCCTTGGCGTTGTAGGTGTCTTTGCCGCTGATGGCTAATGCCGCACAAGTGCGCAGACCTGCCTCCAATAATGCGCCGGCCATTTCCCCGCCACACACCCGCACATCGCTTATATACAGCCCGTTCCGAGCCATCTCCGCGCACAGCACGATAAATCGCCAGTGTCCGTCGGGCGGTACAAAGTGCTTCGAGCGCTGACTAAAGAACCGCTCCCCGCGTTGCTGGAGGCTGTACCCGAGGCCACGTTCCAACGTACCAACGAGCCTCTCACATTGTTTACTTAAGATTACTTCCATTTTTTTCCTTTCTTTTTCTTTGTTAATTGTCCCGCCTGGGAGGCGGCTTTTTTGGCTTTGTTTGTTGTGCCGGATAGCATCCGGCTTTCATTGTGCATTTCTTTTCTCACCCTTTTTATCGTCATTTAATAACCTTCGCTCTGCGAGCGATACAGTATATACCCGGTTGGAACATTCTTTTGCGGTTTGGGTCCGCAAAAGTATGAGCGGGGGGCACCGCGGTTCCAGAGGGTATATGCGCTATCCGCATGGCTTTTTAGGTTATTAAACGACGCTTCGTTATCCGAATGGCTTTTAGGCAGTCCGCCATTCCCGCTATCTGCATAGTTAGTATTTCATCGGTATTACATCGGTATTTCAACGTACTTTCTACCTGTCACCGATTTGCTTGCGGACCTCTGACAACCTCTTTCGCAATCGCCCAAGCATCCTTTTTGCTCAGCTTTTTTTCGCGCATCAACTCTCGCACATACGCCTGCCGTTTCTCGAATAGAATATGTGCAATTATCTCTTTGTCCGAGTACGGTGTCTTGCGTTCGTACGCTTTCGGACCTCGCAGGTACATCCTGCCCTCTCCCGGCTTGTCCGTCTTACGGTGCGTGAACACCATCCGAACGCCGTTTTTCTGTTTTGTTGAACCGGAAATAGCGTTTATTCCCTCTGCATAAGTTACTTTCATAATGTTTTTCCTTTCTTTGGCTTTGTTTGTTGTGCCGGATATTATCCGGCTTTTCTTTTAATTTAATGGTTTGACATCGGTCATCTCCCATACATTGGCTTCGTCGCGGGTGTATGTCCCGTAAGCGCCGTCGAACTTGGCAGAGACCATTTTTGTTTCTTTGATGAGGCGGTTTATCATCGGCTTGCCGTTCCAGTTGTAAGGGTACGGATGGCAGTTGGTGATGATGTCGAAAGGCGTGTTGTAAAAGCCTTCCCCCCGCCATTTGCGATAAAGGCAGTAGAGGTACAATCGCCGCTGCTCTTGGAGCGTGAGCGCATTCCATGCCTTGCCTAATACAAGGTCGATGGCGTATTTGCACTCAGGGTCGATGACTTTCATAAATGCCACCAGCGAATTGTTCTGCCTCTTGGATAATACATCGTCTATGGATTCCATAAGAGAGATTTTTTTTAAATTTATTATAAATAAATTATTTTTTTAAGAGTTAAAAGGAAATCTGCATAGTTTTCTCTTTGCTTCTTTCTCTTTTACAATAGGAGTCTCATACTTGAATGCGATGGTAATCGTTATAGCCGTCGTAGTCGGTGTCGCGTGTGTAGTTGTGCACGTTAGGGATGATACAACTACCGCCTAATTCGTCGAGTTCTTTACTCATGGGCGTCATGCTTTCACCTCCTCTACAAAGCCGATGAAGTTATCAAGCCGGAAGGAGCGCCATCCGCCTGCTTTTAGGTCGTAGTAACTCAGCGTCTCATAGCTCGGCATGTACGCGTTCGCCTCGTCTGAACTCTTCGGCGCATGCTCGTCGGGAATCCTTGCGGGGTCAAGCGTTCCCACCGCCTCACGGATAGAACCGTCTTTCTTGAAGTACGAGAAGCGCCATACGCCTGTTCGTAACTTCTGCCGGAAACTCTCGAACCACCACGCGTATTTCAGCGCTCGGCTCGCTCCTATCGGATTACCCTTTAAGATGACCGGATTCTCTCTCTTCAGATAGTTCGCGGCATACATCAACCTGCGCAATTTCTTAATATCATTTGCCATAGTTCGTTAAACATTAAACGTTAAACATTTTCCTCAATGGTGTACTTTTGGAAGATGGCGAGCAGTTCCTCGCGGGAATAGGTCAGCGGGTCTAATCCTACCGCACGCATCGCACGGAGGATTTTTGCACGGCGCCTGTTCTCTGCCGGAGTTACTTCTTGCAGGTTTGACGGCCTGTAGTCCAGTTTGTCGCCGTTGAGGTGGTCAATCTCCATACCCTTTGTCCGAGCACCGTACCAAGCCTCGTACATCAGATGATGACAGAGTTTGTTGCCGAAATTGCGCATTTTAGGATACGAGGAATGCATGTTCGGTCGATTGCGTTGCGACGAAGGACTGAATGTGTGTTTGAGTTTCTGTCCTTGGGCATTGAGAAAGTACCCGTCAGGATGCGCCCATAATACCTTACCGCCAATTCTTTCCGGCGGTACCGGCCTGCACTCGTGCCCTAAAAACCACACCCTACTTGGCGCTGTCCTTGAGGGTGTTTTAGGGGTGAGCACATTAAACGTTCGTTTTTTTTGAGCATGAAAAAGATATATTTTCTGTTGTTTACATGCACGCTATTTTTGAGCGCGTGCACGTCTGACAAAGCCTCCAAGGCTTCTACATCCGATGCCGAGCCGGTGCCTGTTAGCAAGGCTCTTTTTAACAATCCCGACTCCTTAAGTTATTACGCGGCGCTCGCGTACAAGGACGACGACCCCAAAGGCTTATTTGTAACGGGTGCGGCGGCGTACGTGCGTGCTCAAGACCCGAACTTCCCTGATAATTGTACGACGGTGCCCCTTGACGAGGCAGATATCATGTTGCTCCGTTCAGCCGAACTCGGATACCCGGATGCCATCAAGGCAATCCGTTGTCTCAATGCTCATGGGCAGTGGCATCATTCTATTCCCGAAACGAATAATTGATATTATGGCTAACGAGAACTATACTTTAGGTGCTGCAAAAGCAAGTAAGAAGGATGAGTTTTACACTCAACTCTCCGACATTGAAAAGGAATTAGTTCACTACCGCGAGTATTTTCGTGATAAAGTGATATTCTGTAATTGCGATGACCCTTACGAGAGCAATTTCTTCAAGTACTTTGCGCTCAATTTCAATGCACTAGGACTTAAAAAACTTATAGCAACTTGCTATGATGGTTCGCCAATAGCACAACAGGAATTACCGTTATTCCCTGATGAAGATAATAAGCCTAAAAAGAAAGCATATAAAGTAGAGATTTCTGAGGTACCAGACTTAGACGGAAATGGCACGACGGATTTAACGGATGTTCAGTTACTCCTCAAAAGCAGCAACAATAATGTCAAAGCAGAATTAAAGCAAAATGGCTCTTTCGATAGTCCAGAAAGTATAGAATTACTCAAAGAAGCCGATATTGTTGTCACGAACCCACCTTTCTCTTTGTTCCGCGAGTTTCTGGCATTGTTAGATAAATATGGCAAGAAGTTTATCATTATCGGTAACACGAATGCTATTACCTATAAAGAATCATTCAAGATGTTCCAAGAAGATAAAATTCGCACTGGTTATACAAACTTTAATGTCGGAATGTTCTTTTATGTGCCGGATACATACGAGAAATACCATCATATGGAAGGTGATAAAAAAGTGGCGCGGGTTTCTTCTTCTTGCTGGTATACCAATTTCCCCGTAAGAAAGCACCAAGAAGAGTTGATATTATGCTCTAACTACGATGTAGTAGAAAATCCTCCATATTTCAACCATGAAGGAATAAATGTACAAACGTATACAGATATTCCTTGCGACTATAATGGAATAATGGGTGTTCCTATTACATTTGTAGATAAAATCAATCCCGCACAATTTGAAATACTAGATTGTTGTGAACCGGCTATAGAATTAGAAACATACAGAAAGTGCTCGTATTTCCATGAATACCCTTCGCGACAAATAGTTTGTAAGGGGGTATCATGTCAAAAAACGTACCATAGATTATTCATCCGCAAAAAACAATAATAGTATGAATATAGTACCAATAAAAGTAAAGATTGCCGATTTGGTGGACGGCTATCGAGACAGCGACGAGGAAGGCGTTGTAGGCTTTCACGGCAAGTTGGACATCCGTCCAAAGTATCAGCGTGAATTCGTATATAGCGAGAAACAGGAGAAAGCCGTTATAGATACTATTTCCAAGAACTATCCACTCAACGTTATGTATTGGGTAGAGAAAGAGGACGGCACTTACGAGGTTATGGACGGACAGCAGCGCACGCTCTCTATTTGCCACTACTATTGGGGTGCTTTTGCGGTCAATTGGAAAGGCAATTTGTGGGGATACAGTAACCTGCCGGAAGCAGAGCGCGAACAATTCCTCAACTACGAATTGGACGTATATGTCTGCAAAGACGGTACAGATACAGAAAAGCTCGATTGGTTCCAAGTCATCAACATTGCCGGCGAAGAATTGACAAACCAAGAGATACGAAATGCCGTATTTGCCGGCTCTTGGGTAACGGATGCAAAGCGTTATTTCTCGCGTAGTAATTGCGCTGCAAAACGCATAAGTGACGGCTATATTTCAAAGGCATGGATACGTCAAGCAGGCTTGGAAATGGCAATTGAGTGGGTCGCAAAGAGAGACGGTTTGACCATTGACGAATATATGCGCCGCCATCAGCACGATTCCGATTGTAGCGACCTTTGGACCTATTTCAATCTCGTGATGACTTGGGTAAAGATGAAGTTTGTCGGCAAGCATTCTAACCTCTACACGGCTACCGATTGGGGCGAGATGTACCGCAAACACAAGGACGACGAGATAGATGCCAAGAAGCTCGAAGTATGGATTTCCGAACTCCTGAAGGACGGCGAAATTACGAACAAGAAAGGCATTCTTTGGTACGTCCTCGATAATAACGAACAGCACCTCGGCTTGCGTGCTTTTGATGAGAAGACAGCCTTGGAGGTATATGAGGAGCAAGGACATAAATGCGTGGGTGTCAACTGCCCCGAGCAT
>Ga0310694_10006920_pt1 | contig 10699 bp, 7 predicted proteins | sample 174DNAGHGhighgp2_FD_203884 | JGI IMG/M metagenome (GOLD analysis project Ga0310694, IMG submission 203884) | Sheep rumen microbial communities from Palmerston North, Manawatu-Wanganui, New Zealand - 1742 DNA GHGhigh gp2 (v2) (version 2) | ecosystem: Host-associated > Mammals > Digestive system >... | reverse complement strand
GCGTATGCATAATCGTTGCCATGGTATTTAACCTTCTTGCTCATCATGTCCACTTCGCCTTCCAACACGTTCATCTCGATCTCCGTCATGCATTCAAGCATTTCGGTGACGTCCTCGAGTGTGTTCATTTTCTTGACGATGTCCGTCTCAAGCTCCGACGCACGCTGCAGGCACAGCGCCATCACGAGCTGTCCGATGGAAAGCAGCCGCGGCGTCACGCCGTCCGTCTCGTACACGCCGTCGACGGTATAGACATTTGCCAGCAGATATTCGCCCGTATCTGGATTCTGCATCGAAAGATAGATTTGATCTACGCTTAATGCCATGATTGCCTCCTTTTAGAAATTCGCCGCGTTGTCGCCCTGCGACGTGCCAAGCGCACGGACGATGTTTGACGATGCCGAAAACGCCACGTCTCGCCGATTCACGAGCGACTGCAAGTCGATCATGTCCGTCTGCTGCTGCTGCGTGAGCGCGCTCGCCTTGGTTCTGAGAACATCTACGGCCGACATGCGTTTCGCGTAGGTGTCGATAGCGTCTGGCATATTCTCGTCGTCAATGCCCAGCACGTCCACGCAGTACGTCTTTATCGCCGCCCAGTCTTCACCTGCTGCTCCGTCCGCGATTTCCTCCATGAACTCGGCGATCTTGGTGAGCTTGTCCGACCCGCCCGACATACGGTTCATCTTAACGATGCCCTGCGCCTCGTACGAAGCGGCTGAGCGCATCGCGACCGCAATCGCGAGCTGCCCGATCGTGAGGTGCCCCCCTCCCTCCAAACCCGTCGAATACAGAAGGACCTTCTCGCTTCCTTCGGGCGCGTATGGATTCGCGGATATAGCTTCTACCGATATTGCCATTACAGGTTCCTTATGAGATTGCTTCTGGTGTCGCCGATTTGGCTCATGAGGTCTGACGCGGTGGAGAACGCCTCGTCACGCCTGTCCACAAGCGATTCAAGGCGCGTTGTGTCCTTCTGCGCCTCGTTGTTGAGCGCATCGATCTTGCTCTTCACCTTCTGCAGCCACTTCTCGACTTCGTACTTCGTCATCTTCCTATTGTTGAAGTCGAGCGTCCCGAATACGTCCTTAAGTATTTCGTACGAGCTTTCCTGCAAGGTCCCCTCGCGGTCGCTGCCATCCGCGTCGCTGTCGAACTGGGCCTGGAGCTTGGTGAGGTCCGCAAGGACGTTTCCGAGGTTTTCAAGCTTGGTGTTCCGATTCGTGATACGCGTTGCAAGCGGTGCAACCTCGCCTTCAACCGCAGTGGCACGCCGTTCGGATATGGCGACCATGATATCCTGGAAGTCGATGCCCTTGCCGTCGAGCATGTAGTCGCCGAACGACGCGCCCCACGTCTGCGACAGCGTAATGTTGTTCGTTGTTATCTCCGCCATTTTTTCATCCTTTCTAAGCCAACTACTCTAAACCAACTACCTACGCTCCCATGTTGCTGATCGTCGAGCTCGCCGCCTGGTTCGACTTCTTGACGACCTTGGAGGCGTTTGAGTATGCATTGTCACGCTTGGAGATATAGGACTGCAGCGTGACGATATCCTGCTGGATGTCGTTGTCCTCTCTCTCTATCGCGTACTGCACGTTCGTCTGAGCCTTCTGCACGTTGCCCCAGGTCATCTTGTTGCTGTTCGACTCCCACGTCAGCGATATTTCGTACTTCGCCGCAATCGCCTTTACGTATGTGGAGTTGTCTATCTCTATCTTGTCGGTCGTCTTCACGCCATGGTCGAACGATCCTGCTGCCTTTGCGAAGGCGGCAAGCACCTCGCTGAGCTCGTCAATCTTCGTCTGTCTGGCTCTGACGACATGGGAATAGGCAGTAGTCGCTTCCTCGATGGCCACGGCCTGCTTGAACGACGCGAGCGCCACGGCGTCGGCGAAATTCACCCCCGACTCCTTGCCCACGGTGTACTGCACCTGCCGTACACCATAGACGGAGTTGTCCGACAACGACTCTGTGTTTATCAGTTTATTCATCCTATTCTCCGCAAAGATGGTTCGTATTATACCATATTTTCCTGCTTTGACAACGGACGTAAGAAAAAAGAGAAAAAAATCAAATTGGCAGTTGGCTCATCCCGACCGCATTTTAGGCATCACTTGAACATGACGGTGACGACGGCGAGGGCGATGCCGCAGATACCCTCGCCAGCGATCAGCCCAGCCGAGAGCAGTACGCCTGGATTGGACACCGCCGGATAGCGCCTGTCCATCAGGAGACGCAACATGCCTCCGATGAAGATCGTGGCGTTCAGCTTGATTGGCAGGTACAGACCGATGGAGAACGGCATCACCGGAACACGGCAAATGATCAACACAACCGCAAGCCAGGCACCAAGCGCAAGGAGTCCCCATGGCAATGTACCGCCCATGATTCCTTCCACCACCACCTTCATCAAAGTCGCCTGAGGAGCGGGGATCTCGTCGCCACCGAAACCCCATGCCCGGTGCAGAAGAAGGAGCACTCCAACGATTGCAAGCCCGGCCGCCGCCGCGCCCACGAATTCGCCAATCTGCTGCTTCCACGGCGTCGCTCCGAGTATGCGACCGGTTTTGAGATCCTGCGCCGTGTCACCGGCAAGCGCCGCGATGATGCACACGAAAGAGCCTATCGAGATGGACGCCACCATGCCCGCCGCGCCGACAGTGCCGCACGTCTTCAGGACGAATGCGCTTACCACGAGAGTGGCGATCGTCATGCCGGAGACGGGATTGTTCGAACTGCCCACAAACCCCACCATCCTAGCCGAGACGGCGGCGAAGAAGAACCCGAAAAGCGCCACGAGCAGGGCACCGCCGATCCCGACGGGAAAAGTCGGCAACGCCGCGAGGATCACAATGATAGCGATTACCGCCGTCACGACTTTGCGCATGGAAATGTCCTCTCCGTCCTTCGCGGTACCCACGCCCTTCAGCGAATCGCGGAAGGTCTTGACGAAAAGCGGCACCGATTTGACAAGCGAATACAGTCCGCCAGTGGCAATCGCCCCCGCGCCCACGAAACGGATGTAGGTTTTCCACACCGCAACCGCACCGCCGTCCGCGTATGCCCTCGCCGCATCGGGCATGTAAACGCAAAACAGCGGAATCAGCACCATCCAGCCGAGGAATGCGCCGGAGAAAAGGAGCATGGAAATCTTCGGGCCGACGATGAAGCCCACGCCCAGAAGCGCAGGGGACGTCTCCACCCCCAGCTCGCCACGGATCAGTCGGACCGACATCGAAAACGCCGCGGGGATCCACTTGAAGAGATCGGTGACGAGTTTGACAGCAACGGCGATTCCAAGCCCAGTGAACACGGTGGAAGCATGACGTGCGCCCTTCTCGCCCGCCTTTATGACCTCCGCGCACGCGCAGCCCTCAGGATAAGCGAGGGTCTTTTCCTCATCCACTATCAGCGGGCGCCTCAGGGGGATCATGAACAGCACTCCCAACGCACCGCCCGCGAGCGCGATGACGGTGAGGGACATGAACCCCAGCGGAGCGCAAACCCCTTCGTCCGCCCACAGGTAGAGCGCCGGCATCGTGAAAATCGCGCCCGCCGCAAGCGACTCTCCAGCTGACCCGATTGTCTGCACCATGTTGTTCTCCAGCATCGAGTCGCGGCGCAACACGAACCTCAAGACGCCCATCGACACGACCGCCGCCGGAATCGACGCCGAAACCGTAAGCCCCACCCGCAAGCCAAGATATGCGTTGGCCGCACCGAACACGACGGCCAGCAACACGCCCAGGAAAAGTGACGTGAAAGTCAGTTCACGCTGCTTAGCTGCGTTATCCATGATCCACTCCCCATCCAAGGACCCCGCAATCGCGTCCCACCCAATATGATGTGGCGATTGCTCGGTGTACGTAAGCTTTCGCACCGGCGACGGCGGTCTTCAAATCGCGTCCTAGGGCAAGTTCCGCCGCAAGCGACGCCGCAAGCGAACACCCGGTACCGTGCGTGGAGACTGGATTCGCGATGTACGGCAAAGTGTATGTGGAAAACTCCTTGCCGTCGTAAAGAGTATCCTCTGCGGCGGCAAGGTCGCCCGTGGCGTGCCCGCCCTTCACCAGCACGGCGCATCCAAAACGTCCGTGCAGACTCTTCGCAGCCTCGCGCACGTCGGCACGGCACTTTATCGGCCGTCCTGCAAGCACCGCCGCCTCGGGTAGATTCGGAGTAATCACCATGGCGAGCGGGAGAAGTTTCGACGCGAGGGTTTGAACGGCGTCGTCCGCAATCAGCCTCACTCCGCTCGTCGCCACCATAACAGGGTCAATCACCTTCGCGATTTCCGCATGGGCCGCTATCCTGTCCGCCACCACCTCGATTGCGGCGGCGTCCGCGAGCATACCGGTCTTCAGTGCCTTGATCGCGTAAACATCCAGCACTGCGTCAAGCTGCGCGGCGATGAAATCCGGCGGCACGGCATGTACGGCAGACACTCCAAACGGGTTCTGCGCAGTCAACGCCGCAAACACCGTGCAGCCGTGCAATCCATACGCATGGAACGCCCGCAAATCGGCCTGCACTCCGGCGTTGCCGCCGGAATCGCTGCCTGCGATCGTCAGACAGCAAGCCATATTGTCTTCTTTCAAACTTTGTCGTTGATATGCATTCACGTCTTTTTGTCCTGTCGGCGAATAGTTTATCATATCCGCCGCCGTACAGTCGTTCGAAGCCACGTCATACGCCTTGTTGCCGAACGAGCTCTCGATGCTCCACATCCATCGAACAAACAAGCATATGACCTATGACGCCTCTTACGTCTGGCGCATATTATATCAAAATCTTCGCCAGCAATCACCTCTAACAAAGGGTTTTATGCCATTGCTGCAAAGAAGATGGGCTGCCGACGCCCTTGCCCGCTATGGCCGCGATTCCGCGAACCGCTTCGGCAAAACCAGCAAGGGTGGTGGTTACCGGAACTCCGGCGAGAGTGGCGGCCGTTCGTATCTTGAGGCTGTCGTGCGCGGCGCTCTCGCCGTCCTCGCGGGTATTTACGATCCACTTGACTTTACCAAGGAGAATGAGGTCAAGCGCGTTTGGCGAGCCAAGCGGGATTTTGTAGAGCGCATTCGATTCGATGCCGGCCTTCCAAAGTTTGGTGGATGTGCCGCGTGTAGCCCAGATTTCGTAGCCAAGGTCGTCAAGTGTCTTTGCAAGGCGCACGACTTCGTCCTTGTCCTCGTCGCGGATGGAAAGAATGATTCCGCCCTGTCCTGGATGCGGCAACGGACTCCCCGCCGCAATCTGGCTTTTGTAGTAGGCTGTTGCCGCATCGTGTCCGAACGCCATCACCTCGCCTGTAGATTTCATTTCAGGCGTGAGGGTGATGTCCGCCCCCGGAAACTTCACGAAGGGGAACACCGCTTCCTTGGCGCAATAGTAGCATGACGACTTCAGACTTCTGACTTCAGACTTCCGGTTTATCTTTAAGTCCGAAGTCTGAAGTCCGATGTCCTCCAGCTTTTCCCCCGCCATGCAGCGAGAGGCTACGCCAGCGAGCGACCACCCGACAGCCTTCGAGACGAACGGTACCGTACGCGAGGCGCGCGGGTTCACCTCAATCATCCATATCTCGCCGTCCTTTACCGCAAGCTGGATATTCATGAGGCCCACTACATGGAGACGATCCGCAAACTTGCGGGCGATGCGTTCCACCTCGGCAATAGTTTCATTGGAAAGCGAAATGGGCGGCGTAACGGCGGCAGCATCGCCTGAATGGCATCCCGCCGCCTCGATGTGCTCAAGGATTGCGCCTACGACCGTAGTTGCACCGTCGGAGACGCAATCTACGTCAAGCTCGATCGCGTGCGTGAGGAACTTGTCGATTAGTATGGGGCGCCCTTCCGATATCTTCACAGCCTCTTCCACGTATTCGCGCAGGCGATCTTCGTGATAGACGATCGCCATGCCGCGTCCGCCAAGGACAAAGCTCGGGCGCACAAGCACGGGATATCCGATTTCATCAGCTATCTTCAACGCGTCGTCAACCGTGTGCGCGATGCCGCTAGGCGGCTGTTTTACGCCAACCTCGGCAACTAGATTGCGGAAGAAGTCACGGTCCTCGGCAAGGGCGATGTCGTGCGGCGAGGTGCCAAGCACGTTCACGCCCGCTTTCGCGAGACGTTCCGCGAGATTGAGCGGGGTCTGTCCACCGAACTGCACGATTGCGCCGTCGCAGCGTTCGCGCTCGTAGATTTCCATCACGTCCTCGAACGTGAGCGGTTCGAAGTAGAGCTTGTCCGAGGTATCGTAGTCGGTAGAGACGGTCTCTGGGTTGGAGTTGACCATCACAACCTCGTAGCCGCGTTTGCGCAAGGCGAACGCCGCATGGCAGCAGCACCAATCGAACTCGATGCCCTGCCCGATACGGTTGGGACCACCGCCGAGGATCATGATTTTGCGGCGTGGCTGTTGAGACAATTGGGCCTTTGGCGACAATTGGGACGAAGAGCATGTCCCCATAGTCTCCATAGTCCCCAATGTCCCCATGGTCCCCCACCCATAGTAGCTGTAATAGTACGGCGTCTTGGCCTCGAACTCGCCCGCGCACGTATCGACCTCGCCGAACTCCGGGTGGATGCCGAGGGCAATGCGGGTGTTCCGCACCGTAATCTCATCGCTGCCGATTGTCTGGGCGATTTCCATGTCGCTGAAACCAAACACCTTCGCTTGGCGGAGAATTTCCGCGACTGAGCACTTTATTTTTTCGCCACAAAGATCACAAAGGACACAAAGCTTTTTCCCGCCCTTTGTGCTCTCTGTGATCTTTGTGGCTAAATGGAAATGCCCCAGCCATTTCCTGTATGCCTCAATCTCATCCAACTGCGCCTTGAACCACGGATCGAATGCGCTGGGGTCGTGTCCGGCGAGCGGCGCCTCCAGCGAACTCACGGCCTTCAAATACGCCTGTTTGAACGTGCGTCCTATCGCCATCGCCTCGCCCACGGACTTCATCTGCGTTCCAAGCCGCCGGTCCGCACCGGGGAACTTCTCGAAGGTGAAGCGCGGAACCTTCACCACCACGTAGTCCAAGGCCGGCTCGAAGCAGGTGGGTGTCACCTGGGTTATGTCGTTAGTCAGCTCGTCAAGCGTGTAGCCCACTGCAAGAAGCGCGGCGATTTTCGCGATAGGGAATCCGGTCGCTTTGGATGCCAGCGCGGAGGACCGCGAGACGCGCGGGTTCATTTCGATTATGATTCGCCGCCCGGTCTTCGGATTCACCGCCCACTGCACGTTAGAGCCACCAGTCTCGATGCCGATCTTCTCCAGTACGCGGATTGAATCGTCGCGCATCGCCTGGTACTCACGGTCGGTGAGCGTCTGAATCGGTGCGACGGTGATGGAGTCGCCTGTGTGGACGCCCATCGGGTCCATGTTCTCGATGGAGCAGACGATCACGGCGTTTCCCGCCTTGTCGCGCATCACCTCCATCTCAAACTCTTTCCAGCCGATGAGCGATTCCTCGATCAGCACCTCGTGGTTGAGCGACGCCTCAAGTCCGCGCGACACGATTGACTGGAACTCTTCCTCGTTGTGCGCGATGCCGCCACCTGTGCCGCCGAGCGTAAAACCTGGGCGAATGATAAGCGGCCATGTGCCTATTTGCGCAGCGATAGACTGCGCCTCCTGAAGTGAATGGGCGCTGCCGGACTTCGGCATGTCGAGGCCTAGCTCCGACATCGCCGCCTTGAAGAGATTGCGGTCTTCTGCGCGCGCTATGGCCTCGGCGTTCGCGCCGATCATTTCAACGCCGCACTCCGCGAGGACGCCAGACTTTGCAAGCCCCGTCGCCACGTTGAGCGCGGTCTGTCCGCCGAGCGTTGGCAAGAGTGCGTCAGGGCGTTCCTTGCGGATGATTGCAGCTACGGAATCTACGGACAACGGCTCGATGTAGGTGGCCTCCGCCATTTCCGAATCGGTCATCACCGTAGCGGGATTGGAGTTCACGAGGACAATCTCGTAACCTTCCTTCCTGAGAGCCTTTACAGCCTGAACGCCAGAGTAATCAAACTCACAGCCTTGTCCAATCACGATTGGGCCGGAACCGATGATGAGGATTTTGTGCAAATCCGTGCGTTTCATATTTTTTTGCCTTTCAATGCCGCATTTACAAGACCGACGAAAAGTGGGTGTGGGGCTGTCGGGCGTGATTTGAATTCCGGATGAAACTGGCACGCGATGAAATACCGGTGTTTCGTCGGCGGGAGTTCAACGATCTCGACGAGCTTGCCATCCGGCGAAACGCCGGAGACGTCCAAACCAGCCGCAACAAGCGCCGCCCTCCCCTCGCTGTCGTAGGCCAGCTCGTAGCGGTGGCGGTGCCGCTCGGAGATTTGCGTAGTGCTATACAGCTTCGCGGCGACGGAACCTTTCTTCAGCACGCACGGGTAGGCGCCGAGGCGCATCGTACCGCCCTTCTGCGTGACGCCGCGCTGTTCCTCCATGAGGTCGATCACGGGGTACGTCGTGTGTTCGTCGAACTCGGTGGAGTTGGCGTCCTTCCAGCCAAGCACGTCACGGGCGTACTCAATCACCGTACACTGCATACCGAGGCAGATGCCGAGAAACGGGATTTTGTGCTCGCGGGCGTATTTGATCGCGGCAATCTTGCCCTCTACCCCGCGCGCCCCGAACCCACCCGGCACAAGAATGCCGTCAACGTTTTTTAAACACAGAGGCACAGAGGCACAGAGTTGTTTCGTATTAGACTCCGTGTCTCTGTGACTCTGTGTTAAAATATCCTCTGCCTCAATCGGCACCACCTCCACCTTGCAGTCGTTCGCCATGCCGGCGTGCTGGAGCGCCTCGTGGATCGACTTGTAGGCGTCGCGGATCGTGATGTACTTGCCGATGAGGGCGATGCGGCAATGTTTCTTCGGCTGCGTGGCCTTTTTGACGAGCGTATCCCACACCGTGTGCTTGACGGGCCAGATGTCGAGGTGGAGCTGGCGCAGCACCTGTTCGTCGAGTCCCTGCTTGCGGAGTTCGCGAGGTACGGCGTAAACAGAATCCGTCACGTCCTGTTCATCGATCACGCACTCGCGCTTCACGTTGCAGAAAAGCGCGAGCTTCTGCTTATGCTCTTCAGGTATCGGCATCTCGGTGCGGCAGACGAGGATATCGGGGATGATGCCGATGTTGCGGAGCATCCCCACGGAATGCTGCGACGGCTTGGTCTTCAGCTCGCCCGCCGCCTTGAGGTAGGGAACGAGCGTGAGATGCACGAAGCACGTGTTTTCGGCGCCCTCCTCGAAGCGGAACTGACGCGCCGCCTCGAGGAACGGCAGGCTTTCGATGTCGCCCGATACGCCACCGATCTCGCAGAGGACGATGTCGCAATCATGTTCTCCCGCGCTGCGGATGGCCGCCTTGATTTCGTCCGTGATGTGCGGAACGACCTGCACGGTGCCGCCGAGGTAGCCGCCGGCGCGTTCGCGCGCGAGAACGGCGGAGTAGATGCGGCCAGAGGTGTAGTTGCTTGCCTTCGTGCACGTAACGCCCGCAAAGCGCTCGTAGTGCCCGAGGTCGAGGTCGGTCTCCGCGCCGTCGTCCGTCACGAACACCTCGCCGTGCTGGTACGGCGACATCGTGCCTGGATCGACGTTGAGGTACGGATCGAGCTTCTGCATGAAGACCTTGTACCCGCGTGATTTCAGGAGAAGCGCAAGCGATGCGCTCGTAACTCCCTTGCCGAGGGAACTCACCACCCCGCCGGTGATGAACACGTATTTGACTTGCTTTTTCATAAAAAAGAGAAGTTGGTTATATCTCACGCAGAGGCACAGAGAGCGCAGAGATTCGATCAGCGGTTTCTCTGCGTTCTCTGCCTCTCTGCGTCTCTGCGTGAGATTAGATCCGCAAATTGCCTAAAAAGATAATGTGAGTCGTGCGGGCCGGGGCAGGACTCGGGATGGTACTGCACCGAGAAGGCCGGCAGCGTCCTGTGCCGGATGCCCTCGATGGATCCGTCGTTGAGATTCACATGAGTAACCTCCAGGCAATCTGGTACGGACTCCGGTACCACGGCGAAGTTGTGGTTCTGGCTCGTGATCTCCACCTTGCCCGTCGCGAGGTTCTTCACGGGATGGTTGCAGCCGTGGTGCCCGAACTTGAGCCGCGCCGTCTTCGCGCCGCACGCGAGCGCAAGCAGCTGATGCCCGAGGCAGATGCCCATGATGGGCTTTCGCCCAAGCAGTTTCTGGATGTTCGCAATGGCGTAGGTGACGGCGGCGGGGTCGGCGGGGCCGTTGGAGAGGAACACGCCGTCAGGCTTGCGCGCCAGCACCTCCTCGGCGGAAGTCTTTGCGGGCACCACGGTCACGCGCGCCCACGCCGCGAGCGAGCGGAGGATATTGGCTTTCACGCCGAAGTCGTAGCAAACGACGTGGGGCAGCAGATTCAGCACGTCTCGCGTTTCATGTCTCATGTCCGATTCGTCGTCGGGACGTGAGACGTTAGACGAGAGACGTGTTGAAAACTCATACGCCTCCTTGCACGTCACCTTCGCGGCGTAATCCTGCCCATCGAGGCCCTCCCACGCACGTGCCCTGGCAACAGCCCAGGCCTCTGGAATTTCCGGATTATCCGAAATCTCCGGATTATCCGGGTTTTCCGGAATCTCCGGATTATCCGGATCGGCCACGCTCAGATACGCTTTTCGGTTGCCGTGTTCGCGGATGTGCAAGGT
>Ga0310694_10006918_pt1 | contig 10700 bp, 6 predicted proteins | sample 174DNAGHGhighgp2_FD_203884 | JGI IMG/M metagenome (GOLD analysis project Ga0310694, IMG submission 203884) | Sheep rumen microbial communities from Palmerston North, Manawatu-Wanganui, New Zealand - 1742 DNA GHGhigh gp2 (v2) (version 2) | ecosystem: Host-associated > Mammals > Digestive system >... | reverse complement strand
GTCACTCGCGCAGCAATTCCTGGTTCAGCTTGAGTATCAGGGGTATTTTTCTTTCCCCTTTAATAGGCATTTTTCTAAACAGGTCCGGTAGGGCTGGTGCTGCCTTGCGCTCGACATTGTTTTTGAGCGGATCGGCCTGCAATGCTTGGATGGTGTAGGCGGAGCGAATCCAGATTTCTCCGCTATACTTTTCGCTTTCAAGTTTTACCAGAGTTGGGAGAAGTTCTCCTGAGTAATTTTTCCACTGTCTGATGTAGAAGGTGCGCTTTTCTTTGCGGGCTCCGTTCATGGTGACTTTCGCGGGAGTGGGAAGCGTGTCTGCGACAAGGCTCCACCAGGCCATCGAAAATGCGGTCGAAAGAACATTCGGCTTTTGGACGGTTGAATCCTTGCACAGGAATTGCCCGTTGGCGAGGAGTTCCATGTCGTCGAGCTTCAGCGGAGTCTCGCCGATTGTTTCCTTGAGGTGGTGCGTTCCCAGCTGGCGCTTGACCTTGTCTTCGGGAAATTCCATGTAACGGTAGGCGCCTGCGGTAATGAAGTTGAACCGTGGAACATCGGGCTGGTTCACAAAGAAGGTATCCAACGCGTCGGGGTGGTGCCGCCATTCGACATCGAGACTTGCCCGAGACATCTTCTGGTTCACAAAGAAACCTTCGATGTTTACGACCATGGCACTGTTCAACAGAAATTGCGGGCAGGAGGTCTGTGACAAGGCGGCGGAGCACGCAAGCGTAAGTAAAGTCGCTGCTGTCCGGAAAGTTGCCTTTATAGATTCTGCCTTCATGGTCCGAAATATAGAAAATTCACAACAAAGGAAAACCCCGACCCATCCCAATGGCTAAAGGATAGGCCAGGGTTTGTTGCTCTTCAGGAAGAAAAACTTGCAAAAGATCAGGAGAGCTATCCTAGAGCCGTAGGCTCCAGGAGCTATTCTGTTTATGGGTCGCTTGTGTCGAAAACTATGCGTCTTCTTCGACGTTCACGCCTTCGCTGTCGTCTGCTTCGAGTGCGTCGCCTTCGTTCAGCTTGAACAGTTCCACGTCCTTCATGCTTTCGCGGATCTTAGCCTCGATTTCGTTGCAGAGTTCCACGTTGTCCTTCAGGAACAGGCGGGTGTTTTCACGACCCTGGCCAATGCGTTCGTTGTTGTAGCTGAACCAGGAACCGCTCTTCTGAATGATGTCGAGTTCGGTAGCGAGGTCGAGGATAGATGCTTCGCGGGAAATGCCGCAGCCGTAGAGGATGTCGAATTCGCACTGGGTGAACGGGGCTGCCACCTTATTCTTCACGACCTTCACGCGAGTGCGGTTACCGATGACCTCTTCGCCATCCTTGATAGCGGCAATGCGGCGGATGTCGATACGCTGGGTGGCGTAGAACTTGAGTGCGTTACCGCCGGTGGTGGTTTCGGGGTTGCCAAACATAACGCCGATCTTCATACGCAGCTGGTTGATGAACAGCATACAGGTGTTGGATTTCGAAAGGATGCCGGTAAGCTTGCGCAAGGCCTGGCTCATGAGGCGAGCCTGCAGGCCCACATGGTTGTCGCCCATTTCACCGTTGATTTCAGCCTGCGGCACGAGAGCTGCCACGGAGTCGATGACGATGATATCGATGGCGCCGGAGCGAACGAGGGTTTCGGCGATGTCGAGAGCCTGTTCACCGGTGTCCGGCTGAGAAACCAGGAGCGACTCGATGTCAACGCCGAGCTTGCGGGCGTACACTGCGTCAAAGGCGTGTTCTGCATCGATGAAGGCGGCTACACCGCCGAGCTTTTGGGCTTCGGCAATGGCGTGCAGTGTAAGGGTCGTTTTACCCGAAGATTCCGGTCCGTAGATTTCGATGATGCGGCCGCGGGGGAAACCTCCCACGCCGAGGGCCATGTCGAGCTGGATACAACCGGTCGGAATGACGGGAATATCTTCGACGGGCTGCTGGCCGAGTGCCATGATGGAACCTTTACCATAATTCTTCTCGATTTGGGCGATGGCGGCTTCTACTGCCTTGGCCTTGTCTGCGGAAAGGTTGCTTGTCGGGGTGTTTGTCTTCTTTGCCATATAGGACTCCATTTTGTTTTCTGTTATTAAATATAATAATTAGTGTTCGTTTGTGCAAGTGCTTTTTTGGTTATTTAACAAAAAAAGCAGCCTGCTCAATACACTATACACGCTTTTTTCGCGCACTTCGGTGCGGTTTCCTTCGAAAATTTTACAAAAAGCTTCATTTTGCAAACTATTGGCGACACACATCCATACTGTACCGACAGGTTTTCCAGGTTCTGCCCCGGTTGGGCCTGCGATTCCGGAAGTGGCGATAGCCCACTCGCAACCGAACTTTTTGCGGGCGCCTTCGGCCATGGCTTTTACCGTTTCGGCCGAGACTGCGCCCTCTTTTTCGAGCACTTGGTGCGGGACACCGAGCAGGGATTCCTTCACCTCGTTCTGGTAGGCCACAATGCCCCCGGCCAGAATGGCGGAACTTCCTGGAATATCTACAATGTGGCTTGCGACCAGGCCGCCCGTGAGCGATTCGGCCGTAGCCATCATTTCGCCACGAGCCAAGAGCGCTTTTTGGATTGCTTGCGCAAGATCCTTGATATTCATTTCGTTGTCCGTTTCGATAGTCATGTCGTTTCCTTTGCGTTATCAAATATACATAAAGTTTGTGTCATATTTTGACAATGGAGTATCTCCGCTAAAAAAAGTAGAAAAATAAACCCTGGGGTATCCCGGAGACTGGCAAAAAAAGGACTTCTTGAATATTTTTCATAATTCATTTTACTATCTTTCCTCCCGATGTTTTTCCGTTCGGTGATTGTCGGCGTTATCTTGTCGGTGCTGTTTGCAGTTCCGCTATTTGCCGATGACGCTATGGCCGAAAAGCCTGTGGAACAGCCCGCGGAAGTCGGGGCTGCTCCAGGGCCGGACTCTTCCCACGCCGAAACCGCTGCTGAATCGGTTGCGGGAGACCCCCTGCAAAAGGGAAAGACCGGCATCGTTGCCATCGACACGCTTACCGTTAATGAATGGGACATCCCCACTAAGCGCAACTCGCTCCCCTTGACGATGCTCTTTGCGATTTTCCCTGGTGGAGGCCACTACTATACCGAGCATTATGTTCGTGGCGGATTTATTACGGGTATCGAGCTTTTGCTCTTGTACGAAGTGACCGCAAACAAGAGCTACCAGCACAAGCGCGTACTCGAGCAGGTGGAACCATTCCGCGATTCCGTCGCTATCTATACGAGAAAACTCCTGAATTCTACCCGCGACAGCCTTCAGTATTACCAGGAAAAAAGGTCTGAGTTTGTGGCACGAGTCCATGAAAAGAGCGACAAGAAGATGGAACAGGAAGACTTACGCAAGGCAGAAACCGCCTGGATGTATGGTCTTTACCTGTATAGTTTCTTCGATGCGTTTGGCATCTGGTACAACAACAATTATCGCAGTGTAGAGCTTAGGAGCATGAAGACGGCTCTCCTTTGGTCGATCATTCCGGGCTTTGGCCAGATGTACAACCGCGAATTTGGAAAGATGGGACTCTTGTACATGGCCTTTATCGGTTCTGCGACGAGTATCTGGACCTCGCAGAACATGGTGGAGTATTACCTCGACCGAAAGCACATGGTAGAAGGCGAAAGCACGAGTTCCGAGGAATACGAGCGTGTCGCAGAACGCGTGACTTACTACCGAAAGAATCGCAACCAGTATATTTGGGCGATGGCTTTAATTTATCTGTACTCGGTGGGTGATGCGGCGGTTGACGCCCTGTTGAGCGACTTTGACAACCCGATGCATCTGGCGGTGCTTCCGCGACTAGAAGGCGGAGTGCAGGCCCTAGTGTCGTTTGACTTCTAGCCGATCTTCAACGGCTGCATCTGGATGCCGTCGTGAATCTTGGTAAAGTTCCCGCGGAAGTGTCCTTCGGCGTCGCGCTTGAATTCAAAGCGTGTCACCATGGCGTAGCTGAAAGCCCCTTCCACAAACTGTTCGTCGGGGAGCCCGCAGGCAAAGTGCTGGAGCGCTGCAATCACGCCCGCGTGGGTAATCCACAGGAATTCCCCGTTGTCGTCCAGGGTGTCTAGGAGCGACTGCACCCGTCGGTCAATGTCGTAAAAACACTCTCCGTCCTTGAACCGGTATCCGCGAAGGTCGCGTGCCCAGGCGGCCATTTCTTCGCGGGGAACTTCCGTGAGCTTCTGGCCTTCCCAGGCACCGAAGTTCATCTCGATGATCTCGTCGCGCTTTTCCATGGAAAGCCCTGTCGCCTTCTCGGCCTTTTCGGCAAGGCGCAGGCAGCGGAGCAGCGGGCTTGTGAACATCCGCGTGGGTTTGGCACCTGCGTTCTTGAGAGCCGTTAAGGCTCCGTCGCTTTCCTCTTCGAAAGTGGGGGATACGTCAAAATCCAACCTGCCGTAGCAGACGTCGTTCGGGTTATAGGGTTTCGTGTGGCGAATCGTCCAAAGAATCATAAGATCTCAACAAAAAAGGCCCTTTTCAGGGCTTAAAAAGAAATCCTAGGCGACCTGAGCACATAAAAATTCGCAAGTCCGTTGCTGCTTTCGCCCTGGCGATTTGCCCGCAAATAGTCATTGCGCAGGGCCTAGGACCATTAAATGTAGAAAAATATCGTGATTTTTGTCAATAAAAAGCACATTTTTGTCTTTTTATCTGGGTGGTTTGTCCGAATGTGAAAAAAAAGCAACCTATGTAAAGTTTTTTTATATATATTGATAATGTGATGTTGGACACTCCGGCATCATGGGTTTGGGTGTGTTTCCAAATGGTTCCATTTTGGAATAAACTAGGTTGGATGGAGGCCAATATGTTGTTGAATATGAAAAAATGGTTGGATAAGGCTTGGTTGCTGTTGGTTGTCGTTGAGTTTGCCCTTGGCGCCAGTGTCAAGCCGTTATATTTTGATAATATTGATCCGGCCGATCAGGATTATGATTCGCTCCAGCAGGCGTCCTGGGAAAATTTGGTCAAATATAAGCTTTGGGGAACCAACGGCATATTTTTGAACAACAATGGCGAATTGCGTATCGAAGAAACGAGTGGCTATAACGGTACTGCCGATGGTAACATAAACTTTGCCCATGATCACCATTTGGGTGGTCCTATTTTGGTGGGTGGAAATGTGAATTTCCAGGATATGAATGTAGAGCTCCTTGGGGGCCCTGTTCGTGTACTTGGTGCAGTGCATATTCCCCAATGGCGAAACAATGAGCTGGCTAAAGGTCGCTTTGACGGCCCCTATTGCGTGCGTGATTCCATCTATGGCGCGGCAAATGAATATGACCCCGTGGTGACTAATTTCCGTAAGATGGTTACGGATAGTGTCTTTGAAGGCGACGCCTATTCCTCTTGTCCTGAAACGGTTCCCCAGATCGATACGATGCTGAAGGTTCCCGAAATGGATTACGATACGGTTTCTTATTGGGAACCTAAAATTGAGCTGGGCCCGATGTCTTACCCGAACGGATCTTCGACAAAGATTGCCTATATCCATGTTCCTCCTGATTCCGTTTATACAAACGAGTATGGAACCGTAGATAAGTTTATTGAAAGCATCTATGTGCACAACATAGAATCCTTCCGAATTTATGTGGTGATGCCGCCTGGTGGTCGCCTGACGAGAATTTTCATCCACGAAAAATTGGACCTTGATAACTCAGCTCACAATCCGAGAATTCAGGTGCTGCAGGTCCCTGAAGGACAGGTCTTTAATAAGGCGACAAAAGAATGGGACTTGACAGGCGTCGAGGATTCGACCCTGTTTACCTATGTCAATAATTATCGCGGCAACCTTCTGTTTTACACGAAACAGCCTATTAACTGGGGCTCTACCGATCATCCTGAATACCAAGGAACCTTTATCACGACCGATACTCTAAAGTTGGGACACAGCTTTAGTGTCGCAGGGCAGCTCATTGCGAAGTATATCTACATCAATACGCCGTTTACGGGAAATTTCAAGTATGTTCCCTTTGATCCACCGGTTTTGGATTTGGATCCTGAAGTCTTGGCGCAGAACACCTTCCCCGAAAACAATCAGGACGCCCTGGTACCTGTCCGTATTTCGGAAACGACCTTAAACAAGGTTTCGTTTGATTACTGCTTCGATGTCAAGGATTCTTCTGAAACAGCGAGCGGGTCTGCTTCTGTACAGGATTTCAAGGTGACGACCCTTTCAAAATTCCCGGTATGCGGAGTCGATACTGGAACGGTGGAAATTAAGCCTGGCTCCCTTACTCCGGATGACGAATTCAAGGTGTATATCAATGCCATTGTCGATGCGTTGGAAGAAAAGCAGGAAATCCTTTTGTTCCGGGTGTTCAATATGGGTGGTGCGGTGCTGCCGGGTAATTTGCTTGAAGGCTCCTTTAACCTGAAAATTGTGGACCGGTTCTTCCCGCCGTTAACGCAGGATGCGACGGTGGATGGCGTGGAAGATGAGACTCTCGTCTTTACCGCAGACGACTTCTACTTTATGTCCACATCTCCTGTTCCTATACCGCAATCGGGAATAGTCGTTGTCTCGATTCCGGCAAAGGGAACCATGACTTATCTGGGTGAAAAGGTAACGGTCACAGGCACGAAACCTCTCCATATCCCGTTAGACAGTATTGGTGAATTGAAATATACGGCCGATAAGAATGAGTATAATGCTCAAGGCTATGCTTCTTTCGTCTTTGCTGTCGAGGATGATAATGGTGTGGTCTCTGACTCGGCGGTGGCGACGATTCGCATTAAGCCCGCAAACGATGCTCCCGTAGCAAAGAATGCTGTCTTTACTGTAAAGGAAAACAATGCGAATGGCGAAACGCTTTCTGGAAAGATGTCTGTGACGGATATCGATGATTCTGTGTTTACCTACGCTTTTGACACGACTGATCCGAACTTCAAGAAGGTTGACTCCCTGTTTACCATAGATTTGAATACAGGAAGCATTTCGGTAAAGGATGGCATTGTCTTCGATTACGAGACGATGGGCGCAGATACGGCCATGACCGTGAAGATTGTGGTAAGCGATAAGAGTGTAACTACGGGCAAAGCGGCTGATATCAAGTCTTCTTTCGCGACGGCAACTATCAAGATTCTCGATGCCAATGAATCGCCGTTGCTTGTTGACCAGCAGTTTGCCGTTGACGAACACATGCCTCGCGGAACGGTGGTCGATACGGTTGTTTTCGATGACTTGGATAAAGACCCGATAAAGCGTATCGATGTATTTACCGCAGTCGGTGGAGATACTGCATATTTTTCGATTGACCAGAATGGAGTCATTCGTACCAAGAAGGAATTCGATTACGAAACCGAACGCAGGACTTATACGATTGATGTTGCTCTTACCGACAAGAACGACCCGACGCTTACGGTTGTCAGGACGATGACAATTGATATTAGGAATGTTAACGAAAATCCCGTAATTACAACGGAAACGATTTCTGTCAAGGAAAATCCTGAAGACGGCACCATTGTCGATACCCTGGAAGCTCTTGACAAGGATATCGGTGATACCAACCTTGTCTTTACCTTGCTCGAAGATCCGAGTGGTTGTTTCGATGTCACTGAAGGTGGCGTCGTTACGGTTAAGAAATGCAAGGATCTCGACTACGAAAAGACAAAGAATATCCCGATCACGGTCAAGGTGGAAGACCCCCATGGGGGCTCGTCGACTAGGGTCGTCTATGTAAATGTCATCGATGTCCCGTCTCCGTCAGTTGAAATTACGCAGGCAGAAAACAGTGATAGCACTTGGAAATTCCCCGATTCGATTTGGACGAAACAAGATGTTATCGATGTTTGCTGGGAAGTGAACAAGAAAAATGAGACATGCGCCGATACAACGCTTAAACCCGGCGAAAACCATATCTGCAAGGAAGTTTGCGATGTAGATGGCTTTGAAGGTTGTGCCACCGACTGCATCGTGGTGTTCTACAGCGACGCATCTCCGGTCGTTACCATTTCTGCGGCGGCCGATGCGAACCTGGCAAGTAACATCTATACGGTTGTGGAGCAACCAGCTGCGACCGACACGAACGTGTATGTCAAGGACACGGTGAGTAAAATCCGCGTCACGGTGACTGACAAGGATCCAATAAGGGGCGATTCGACCTACAGCTTTACTATTCCTGTGGACTTGAGTAAGAAGGTCAATGTGCCGAAGAAGAGCTTTGACGCGCTTTCAGCCGTGGCAAAGCAGACCGTGTCGCTGGATGTCCTGGAACCTAATACAACAAGGACTCCGATCAATGGCGAAAATGTCTTGAATTCCTACCCGGCAACGGTTGCAGGCACCGCAGTTACAGTGAGCTATGTGACCGACAGCAAGGGAAATGTCGTAAAGCAGGCTGTTGTAAACGAAAAGGGCAAGGTCGACTCCATCGAAGTCATTACGGTTTCTTACGAGGCCGTGGTGGACGGACAGAAGGTCACGATTTCCTACCAGGCAGACGCCACGACGGGCAAGGCTCTCCAGCTTGACGGCAATGGTGGATTCGTGGCGACCAAGAATGCGGATGAGTCCAGCGGAATTTTCAAGGTTTCCTATGAATATACGGACAAGGCGACCGGCAATTCTGTTGAACTGACCTATGTCGTCGATCAGAAAGGCAACATGGTCAAGAATCCGGAAGGCGACAGGGGATACCAGGTGTCCTATACCTATGTAGATAAGTATGGCAATGCGGCCAGGCAGTCTGTGTTTGTGGTGCTCGATCAGACGCTCCCGAAGGTCGAAATCCTTGCTCCCGAAAATGGCGCCGTTGTTCGCTCTAACTTTGTAAATGTAAAATGGACAATCGATGGCATTGTGCAGGATACCTTGACTTTGCAGGGACTAGAAAAGGGCCCGAATGTAATCGTGCGTTTCTATCGCGACAAGGCGGGCAATGAAGCTTCCGATACCGTATATGTGGTCATGAAGGACAGTAAGGAAATTGATATTGCCGTGGAACAGCCCGTGACGAAGATAGACAAGGACAAAGTCGACGAATATTATGCGGCGAATCCACCCAAGAAGGGGGAAACCTTTGCGGTGAGCATCAGGAACCCCTCTACCGAAGAAGAAGTGGAAACTTTGATTGGTGGGGAATTCAAGACAACGGAAGGGAGCGGTAAGGAACCGTATCCGGGCGTCAAGGGCTCCTCTCATTTGGGTCCGACGCTTTCTCTGGACGTTAATGTTCCGACGGTGAGCGGTATAGGCGGTCTTGCGACTCTGGACGATCTGATTCTTCCGAATGGACGGATTTCGAATATGGGAATTGGCGTAGATACCGCCCAACTCGATGAAAAGGCGAAGGCGGAATATGCTGAGTACACGGTAGAAGAGTTCGTGTCTGAATTCTGCGAAGACGGTATCAAGGTGCCGACCGATGTGAGTCAGTTCAATCTGTACGATTCCAAGGTCAGTATCAAGATTTGGGTCTATTCGTCTCTTGGAAACTTCGTGAACTACTTCAGCTTTGAACAGGAACTGAATGACCCGAGCTATGCAAACGAAGCGGGCATGCTCCAGATGTTCTTTGAAATGAAACCGGACAAGGATGGCAATGTTCATGCGGATAACGGCAAGCTCTTGGCAACGGGCGCCTATGTATATAAAGTAGAAGCGAAGTTGCGTAACAAGCTGCGCTGCTCGATTCCGCCGTTCAGTGGCTCGACAACAGTTAAGACAAAGGGTGATATCATCAAGACCCACGACGAACTCTTGAAGCCGTTCGGTTACAAGCGTCCGCTGAACAAGTAGTTTGTCTGAAAACATTTGTTTGCAAAAGGGCTTCTTGAAGGAGTCCTTTTCTTTTTTTTGGAACTTTATGTTCCGTTGGCGGTTTTAGGAAGACTGTGCGCCGCCAACTGCGGATGTTTCCTTATTTTTACAAAAGTGTAGGCAAATAAGGGTGCTTGTCGTCACACGGAACTGCATTTTTTGATAAAAAGTGGATTTCTTGTGGATAAAAATGCACAATGTAAACACTTTATGCTATTTTCCTGTTGTAATAATTAAAAAAGTTTTGTATATTTTACATAGAAAGTTTTATAAGGGCGTATTATACACTCTTAATAATTAGGAGTATATTATGTGGTTTGGAAAAAACATAATTACTAAAGTTGGCCTCGCACTGGCCATGGCGGTCCCCGCTCTTGCTGCGGATGTTGCTCCGCTGTATTTCGAAAATGTCGAATCAGGTTACACAAGTCAGGACTACTGGAACTTGTTGACCAAGTACAAACTATGGGGCTCTACAGGCATCGATATGGGTACGACTGAAATTCCCGACAAGTCGGGATGGGTCGGAACTGCTGCCGGTAATATGACTGGAACGAACGCCAATACCATATTGGGCGGACCCATTCTTATTGGAGGAAATATCTCTTTGGGCGACGGAACCAAGTTTGTTTCGGGTCCGACTCGCACAACGGGAAGTTTTACTGCTGGTAATGATAATGGCAGTGAGTTCCATGGAACGACGTGTGTTGCAGGAACGGTGAACCAAACCATCAGAAACGGTGTAACCCGTGCAGGTGGAACTTTGGTTGTCGGTGAAGGTGCTACAGAGAACAATGCTGCCTGGTCGGGTTCTTGTATTGTAGACTCTGTCCCCGGTATAAAGTCCGATTTGCGTGTTCCTGCTATTAATCCTGCGCAGGCTTATCAAGAAGCAATTGTTGTTGGTGACCGTGGAGTAA
>Ga0310694_10006917_pt1 | contig 10700 bp, 9 predicted proteins | sample 174DNAGHGhighgp2_FD_203884 | JGI IMG/M metagenome (GOLD analysis project Ga0310694, IMG submission 203884) | Sheep rumen microbial communities from Palmerston North, Manawatu-Wanganui, New Zealand - 1742 DNA GHGhigh gp2 (v2) (version 2) | ecosystem: Host-associated > Mammals > Digestive system >... | reverse complement strand
GTTTTTGAGTATATGGTTTCTTTTGTGCAAAGGTACATAAAAATGGTGATAATAGCGGATTAAAATGTGAATTTAATAAAAATTAGGGTTCGGTTCTTATCGAGTAACGAATTACTGTCTTGATCCAAAACGGTAAATTATTCTGACGCGGAATATTTGGCAGAATGAATTATTATGCTTACTTTTGCAAGCATGAAAGACAAAGATACGCTTAGAGCAGGGCTCAAGAACAGTCCTCAGTTGAAAAGATGGATAGACTACATCGTGATGAACCAGCGCGACGCACGGCCGCGATGGTACATACGCCTATTGGCACCACTTTACCAGCACCGCGGACGAAGCTCAAAAATATACGATAGCGTACGCATGGACACGCCACCCTACCGCCGATTTTGGCTGGGACGCAGTAGCGTAGTGGAGTCGTACTGCTGCATCAACAATGCCGTAGGCGACGTCATCATCGGCGACTACACGCGCATAGGATTGCATTGTACGGTAATTGGGCCTATATGCATCGGCAACCATGTAAATCTGGCGCAAGGCATCGTGGTAACAGCTCTGAACCATAATTTTAACGACAACACAAAACGTATTGACGAACAAGGCGTTTCAACCAAGCCAGTAGTAATCGGGGACGATGTGTGGATAGGAGCCAATGCGGTGGTACTGCCAGGGGTGACCATCGGACAGCATAGCGTGGTGGCGGCAGGTGCCGTGGTAACACAGGACGTACCAGCATACACGGTGGTTGCCGGTGTACCGGCAAAGGTGGTTAAGAAACTAAGAAGTGAAGGAAGTCAGGGAATAATAAGTAAAGGAAATCAGTGATTAATGTAAGTTAGGCGAAGAGGTCGAGGGAGAGGTCTTGCACAGGGGGCTTCTCCTCTTCTTTTTCTTCCGTCGTGATGTCGCTGAACTGGAGCAGCAACTGTTGGGCATCGGCAGAACCGGTAGCATTGAGACGGTAGTAACCTCGGCGATCGGTACGTTCTACGAGCGATTGCGACGACTTGCTATTGCGCAGCAGGTATTGCTGGACGTAGGTGCGGATTTCCTCGTAGTCGGGCTGATGGAAGAAGGTACAATTCATGTTGTAAACATGCTTAGCAATGGCCTGCACGCTTATACCACGCTCACCAACCTCGGTGAGAATCACGAGTATCTGCTTATCGTAGCCCATGGGATTAAAAAAGGCTGGCAAGCCTTGAAAGCTTCCAGCCCTTTTATGCTTTCTAAAGTAGATTAAGCAAGTGTAACTTTGTCGTCAGCAGCGTTAAGCTTGCCCTCCTTGAAAAGCCAGCCCAGACCCAGCAGAGTTTCCTCCTCGCTGATCTTAGCAGCCTTGGCAATCTCCTTGACGCTCAGAGCCTTCTCAGCGGCTGCAAGAGCCTGATATACATCACCAGCCTTGAAACCAGCGTTCTCAGCGTTCAGAGCAACAGCGGCCTTCTTCTCTGCCTTGGGAGCAGCAGCCTTCTTAACAGTTGCCTTCTTGGGCTCTTCTGCCTTTACTGCAGCGGCCTTCTTTGTAGTTTTCTTTTCTGCCATAGTTTTTTTTATTAATACACTATTGAATAGATAAATTCCTTCTATCTTTATTTTGACGCTGCAAAATTAGGCATTTTTGGAATTTTCTGTTACCGCAAACAGCTGATTTTTACCATTTTCTCGTTTATTCTTGACTTACATCAACTGCATCGGACTGCAAATCAACCTTTAACTGCAATTCTTCCAGCTGTTTGGGGTCGAGTTCGCCCGGAGCGTCGAGCATAACGTCGCGGCCGCTGTTGTTCTTCGGGAAGGCGATGCAGTCACGGATGCTATCAAGGCCTGCCATGATGCTGACAAAGCGATCCAGTCCGAAGGCAAGACCGGCATGAGGCGGTGCTCCATACTTGAAGGCGTTGATGAGGAAGCCAAACTGCGCCATGGCACGCTCGGGTGTGAAGCCAAGGATCTGGAACATTTTCTCCTGCAATTTGCCATCATGGATACGCAGGGAACCGCCACCGACCTCTATGCCGTTGCACACGAAATCGTAGGCCACGGCACGGACCTTGGCAGGGTCTGAATCAAGCAGGGGGATGTCATCGGGATTGGGCAGCGTGAAGGGATGGTGGGTGGCCATGAGGCGCTGTTCCTCATCGCTCCACTCAAAGAGCGGGAAGTCAACGATCCACAGGCACTTAAAGACGTTCTTGTCGCGCAGTCCCAAGCGGTCGCCCATCTCCAAGCGCAGCGTGCAGAGCTGGGTGCGCGTCTTGTCGGCCTTGTCGCCGCTGAGGATAAGCACCAGGTCGCCGTCGTTGGCGCCAGTCTTCTGCTTCAGCGTCTGCCACACCTCAGGCTCATAGAACTTGTCGATACTTGACTTGACGGTGCCATCGGCATTGTACTTGACATACACCAAGCCCTTGGCGCCCACCTGCGGACGCTTGACGAAATCAGTCAGTTGGTCGAGCTGCTTACGCGTATAGTCGGCACAGCCAGGAACCACGATACCGCCGATATATTCGGCGTCATTGAACACGGGGAACGTACCCGTGCCCTTCAGCACGTCCATTAGCTCGACGAACTCCATGCCAAAGCGCAGGTCAGGCTTGTCGCTGCCAAAGCGACGCATGGCCTCGTGCCACGTCATACGCTCCAAGGGCGGCAGTTCGACACCACGCACCTCCTTGAACAGATGGCGTGCCAAGTCCTCGAAGATGTTCAGCACGTCCTCCTGGTCGGCAAACGACATCTCGCAGTCTATCTGCGTAAACTCCGGCTGGCGGTCGGCACGCAGGTCCTCGTCGCGGAAGCACTTAGCAATCTGGAAGTAACGGTCGAAGCCGCTGACCATCAGCAGCTGCTTGAGCGTCTGTGGCGACTGAGGCAGGGCATAAAACTGTCCGGGATTCATGCGTGAGGGCACCACGAAGTCGCGGGCTCCCTCAGGGGTAGAACCGATAAGGATAGGCGTCTCGACCTCGATAAAGTCCAGGTTGTCGAGGAAGTTGCGGATGAGGATGGTCATGCGGTGGCGCAACTCCAGGTTCTTGCGGACACATGAACGGCGCAGGTCCAGATAGCGGTACTTCATGCGGATGTCGTCGCCACCGTCGGTATTGTCTTCGATGGTGAACGGCGGTGTTTGGCTCTCGCTGAGCACGTTGAGCTGTACAGCGAGTATCTCAATATCGCCTGTAGGCATCTTGGGGTTTTTCGACTGGCGCTCACTGACCGTGCCCACCACCTGGATGCACCATTCGCGGCCCAACTTGTTAGCCTGTTCGCAGAGCGCAGCATCTTTCGATTCGTCAAACACCAACTGTGTTAATCCATAACGGTCGCGCAGGTCGACAAACGTCATGCCGCCCATCTTACGCGTCCGCTGTACCCAACCGGCCAGCGTCACTTGCTGTCCGGCATCGGCGAGGCGAAGCTCGCCACAAGTTCTAGTTCTATACATGATATATCTCGATTTTGGTGTGCAAAGTTACTTATTTTCCATGAGATAAGCAAAGAAACTTTTGGTTATTTCATTTTTTATGATTATCTTTGCAAAGAATTATCAAGAATCATACGTAGAAACATCATGACAAGAAAGAAAAAACCACTGCCCGTGCTGGAGGACATCCTCATTACGGACTTTGCCGCTGAGGGGAAGTCGCTGGCCCGAGTGGACGACATGGTGGTGTTTGTGCCATGGGCTGTACCAGGCGACGTTGTCGACCTGCAGGTACGCCGAAAAAAACACTCGTACATGGAGGCAGAGGTCATTAGATATAAGAAATATAGTAATGTACGCGTAAAGCCGTTCTGCCAGCATTTCGGCATCTGCGGCGGTTGCAAGTGGCAACAGCTGCCCTACGAGGCACAGCTCCAGATGAAACAGCAGCAGGTGAAAGACCAGCTGACGCGCATCGGTAAGGTGCAGTTGCCGGAGTTCCGCCCCATCCTGGGCAGTGTGAAGACGCAGGAGTACCGCAACAAGCTGGACTTCGGCTGTGCCAACAAGCGGTGGCTGACCAGCGAGCAGCTGAAGGACGAGACGTTGGTGAAGGACACGCCGGCCATCGGGTTCCATATCACCGGAGCCTTCGACAAGATACTACCCATCGAGAAGTGCTGGCTGATGGACGACCTGCACAACGAGATACGCAACGAGGTGTACCGCTATGCCTTGGAGCACGGATTGACGTTCTTCGACCTACGCCAGCAGGTGGGACTGCTGCGCGATGTCATCATCCGCAACAGTGCCAGCGGCGAGTGGCTCGTCATCTTCCAGTTCCACTACGACCACACCACGGCAGACACCCTAGCACAGGACGAAACGCAGACCAAGGCACTGATGCAACACATCGGCGACCGGTTCCCGCAGATTACGTCGCTGATGTATTTAGACAACCAGAAATGCAACGATACTATTGGCGATCAGGATATCCTAACCTTCAAGGGCAACGACCACATCTTCGAGCTGATGGAAGACCTCCGCTTCAAGGTCGGTCCCAAGTCGTTCTATCAGACGAATACTGAGCAGGCATATCATCTTTACTCTGTAACTCGCGAGTTCGCGTTTGCTCCAATTGAAAATGGAGAATTGAAAATGGATAATTATCAATCATCCATTATCCATTATCCATTAATTTACGACCTCTATACCGGCACGGGCACCATCGCCAACTTCGTGGCGCGGCAAGCCAGCAAGGTCATCGGCATCGAGTACGTCCCTGAGGCTATTGAGGACGCCAAGATCAACAGCGAGCTCAACGGCATCACCAACACACTGTTTTTCGCCGGCGATATGAAGGACATCCTGACGGACGACTTCATTGCCGAGCACGGACGCCCCGACGTCATCATCACCGACCCGCCACGTGCCGGCATGCACCCCGATGTGCTGAAGACTATCCTCAGGGCAGCCCCTGAGCGCATCGTCTACGTCTCGTGCAACCCCGCCACCCAAGCCCGCGACCTGCAGGACTTGGATGCAGCCTACCAGGTTGTTGCCGTGCAGCCGGTGGACATGTTCCCCCATACCCCACACGTTGAGAATGTTGTATTACTAACCAAACGATAAGCTTTATGAAAAAAATAATGATCCTAGCCCTCTTCGTAACGGGCTTCGCATTGGCTTCTAACGCACAAGAGAAGAAAGAAAAGGCCACCATCGAGGTGCCACAATGGGTAAAGAACTTCAAGTTCAGTGGCTACGGCATGTTGCAGTATCAAGGGCAGGACACCGAAGGCAACCACTCAAACTCGTTCAAACTGCGTCTGGCCCGTTTCATCCTGGATGGAAAAATCGGTGACTTCGACTGGCGTGCCCAGATTCAGGGCACCAACGCCACAGGTCCTGGACAGCCTACCGTACAGTTGGTAGACCTCTACGCAGAGTGGCGCAAATACCCGGAGTTCAAGGTGCGTGCCGGAGAGTTCAAACGTGCCTTCACCTTCGAGAATCCCACCCACCCCATCACGCAGGGCTGGCGCGCCTATGCCGACGTCATCAACAACCTGTCGGGCTTCGGCGACCGTACTGGTGAGCGTTCCTCTGGTGGCCGTGACATCGGTGTGCAGATTGCCGGTGACCTGTTCCCCAACGCTAACGGACGCCGTCTGTTCCACTATCAGGTAGGCGTTTATAACGGTGAGGGTGTGAACGAAACGGACAAGGACAACCGCAAGGACATCATCGGCGGCGTCTGGGTAATGCCTATCAAGGGTCTGCGCATCGGTGCCTTCGGATGGACGGGTAGCCGTGGTGACATGTTGCTCGCGAATGGTGAGAAAGGCAGCGTGGCCAAGAACCGCTATGCCCTGTCTGCCGAGTACGACTTGGATCAATACACGTTCCGTGCCGAGTATCTGCACTCGCAGGGCTGGGGTGCTGCCAAGGCCGCAAATAATGTGCGCGAGGTAGACTACACGAAGGGCGACAAGGCCGACGGTTGGTATGTCTTCGGCATCGTGCCCGTCATCAAGTCAAAACTGCACGCCAAGGCCCGCTACCAGTGCTACCGCAGCACCAAGGAATGGAGCAGTGCCAAGACGTCGTACGAAGTGGGTTTGAACTACTTCTTCAACAAGAACCTGGAGATGCACCTGGAGTATGCCCGCATCAACGACCGTAGCCTGGCCAAGCACAACTACAACATGGTGGACGTGGAAATGGACTTCAAATTCTAAACAACGGAGTAAACGGATAAGAGTCTGAACCGCGAATTAAAAGATTTTTACGAATTTTCTGCGCAGAGCTTCCCAAAGGTGAGTTTTCTGACGAAGGACAGCGACAGAGTAAGCCGTACTGACAAAGGTCAGTGCGGCTTCTGCTATCCAATAGTGCAGGCCCTCAGTGAAAAACGTCAGGGCGTAAGCACTCAGGCCGATGACGGTCTGTATCATGGCATAGCGGTAGACCTGAACGGTGCTGCGGTAGCCGAAACGCCAGTAAGCAGCAGCATTGACCGACAGGAACTCCACACCATGGGCGATGACAATGGCCAGTCCCGTGCCCCACAGTCCCCACCAGCGATAGCCCACCACTACGGCAACGACGAGCACGACGAAATAGGTCAACTCGAGCAACAGGTAGATGAGCGATGCGCGGCGGGCCAACGTGATGTAAGCTACGGGCAGTGACAGCACCTTGAAGTACATAGCCAGCACGGCCACCTGCGCCATGCCTACAACAGGCATAAACTCACGGCTAAAGAGCAGGGGTATAAGCACGGGCAGCAGCATGATGAGCGCCACCAGCAGAGGCGCCAGCAACAGCAGCGATACTTCGGTCTGCTTGTTGACGGTCTCGTTGGTCTTGGCAATATCCTGACGCACGGCCGACAGGCGTGGGAAATAGTCGGTATCCATGGCTGAGAAGACGATGCCAGCATAAGTGATGGTAATCATGAAGCCGGCATTGTAGAGGCCGACATCGCCCAGACCGCCCTCCACATTCAGGAAGAAGCGGATAAGCATCTCGGCAGCACTACCTGCCGCGGCCGCCAGTACAAAGGCTATGCCCAGACGCACCATGTCGCTGCCGTCGGACAACATCTGCCGGCGCAGCTGGAGGCGCAAGGGATAGTAGCGCCATGAATAGTACAGCGTCAGCACCATCGTGCCCAGCGAAATGGTTACGATGACGGGTACGACTCCCGAATGGCCCAGAAAGTAGTACAGGGGCAGCGAGATGACCAATCCAAAGAGGGCTGAGGCAATCTGGATACGGGCCAGCGAACCCAGTCGGCGGGTAGCCTTTAGGATGGCAGTCTCGCCACTGGTAATGGCTATCATAGCCACCGAGAGTCCCAGCATGGCAAAGTGCAGAGTGTGGTTGCCCCACGTGAACGATGCCTCGTTCATCAGCGGACTGACCAACACGCAGAACACAAATCCCAACACAGCAGCTATCAGGCTCCAGAGACGGATGACGCGGATGTGGTAGTCGAGGAGGCGCTGCTGTTCATAGAACTCCGACAGGCGGGGTACAGCACCGAAGGAGATACCCATACCCGTAAGTTGTTGCGAGAAGTTTTGGACGGATACCAACAGGGCATTCAAACCCATACCGCCAGCACCCAGCAGCAAGGCCATGAACTTGTTGCGCACCAGGCCGATCAGAATAATCAGACCTTGCACGCCACCAAACAGACTGGTGTATTTCAACACATGTTCGTAGTCGTCAGTATGCTCCTCTTGCATGGCTCATCTATGTAAACGGATGCAAAAGTACTAATTTTATGATGAATATCCAAAAACTTTTTGGCATTTCGCTCACTTATTCGTACCTTTGACGTACCGTCGAAAGTACTTTCGTTCGGAAATGCCCAAATAAATTTGGCATTTCGCTCACTTATTCGTACCTTTGACGTACCGTCGAAAGTACTTTCGTTCGGAAATGCTCAAATAAATTTGGCATTTCGCTCACTTATTCGTACCTTTGTCCACTGAATATGGAAAGAAAGAGACCACTGGTAAGTTTTATCATCACTTATTACCAACTGCCTGTACCGATGCTATGCGAATGTATCGACAGCATCCTGGCGCTGCCCATGCAGGCCGACGAGCGCGAGATTATCGTTGTTGACGATGGTTCCGACACCAGTCCGATGAACGGGCTGTTGCACTATGGCGACAGCATCGTCTATGTGCGGCAGAAGCACGGCGGAGTCAGCGTGGCACGCAATACGGCGCTGAACATGGCGCAGGGAGATTACATCCAGTTTGTTGACGGCGACGACTGTCTGCTGGATGCCTACGGACAATGCCTCGACATCGTCCGCCAGTATCCCGACGCCGAGGTGGTGATGTTCGACTTCACCCATGAGAAGGCAACGGAAACGGAAACGAGAACAGAGGCGGAAACCGTGCAGGCCGTGAGCGGTACCGACCTGATGCGCACCAGCAACCTGCATGGAGCCATCTGCTGCTGCCTGTTCCACCGCTCCGTGCTGGGGCAGCTGCGCTTCCAGCCCGGCATCCACTACGGCGAGGACGAGGACTTCACGGCACAGCTCATCATCAGGGCCGAGCAGGTCTACCCCACCCACGCCAAAGCCTACTACTACCGGGAGCGTAGCACGTCGGCCGTCCACCAACAGGATAGTGCCAGCACCGACCGCCGTCTGGACGACACAATGAAGGTCATCGTGCACCTGCAACAGGTTGCCGACACGCTGCCCTACGGAGACCGCCAGGCCATGCAGCGCCGCGTGGCACAGCTGACGATGGACTACATCTACAACACCATCGTGCTGACACACAGCCGCAGCAAACTGGAGGACTGCGTGGAACAGCTGCGCCAGCAGGGACTGTTTCCGCTGCCCGATAAGAACTACTCTCAAAAATATGTATGGTTCCGCCGTATGTCGTCGACAGCTTTCGGACGACTGATGCTGCTGCGGACACTACCCCTGCTGAAACGCGAACGATGAAGAAGGGTATGATATCGGTTGTCGTCTGCACCTACAACCAAGAGCAGACCATCGGACGGACACTCGACGCCATCCTCAGTCAGCAGTGCCATGTGCCATACGAGATTGTCATTGGCGAGGACTGTTCGACAGACGGCACGCGGACCATCTGCCAGCAGTATGCCCAACGGCATCCCGATAAGATACAACTGATTTGCAACGAGCGGAACAAGGGACTCATCGACAACTACTTCGACTGTCTGCTGACCTGCCAGGGCGAGTATATTGCCGACTGTGCCGGCGACGACTTCTGGACGGACACACAGAAACTGGAGAAGGAAGTCTGCGTCATGGAGCGACACCCCGAGGTGACGATGGTCATTACCAACTGGCAGTACTATGACGAACGCACCAAGGAGGCCACTCCCAGCCAGCAACGCAACCACAAGCCCGTCACACCGGGCCACGAACTGCTGAAAGACATCATCACGCAATACAACATGAGCGTTTTCCACCTCTGCACAGCCCTCTATCGCAACGAGGTGTTCCGACGTGCTTACGAGGAAGACGAGTCTCTATTCAGAGGCCCATCTCGATGCAGCGAGGATATGCAGATAGCCTTTACGATGGCATTGCACGGTGATATTGCCTATTTGCCTGATATCACGCTCAATTACAGCATAGGGCGCGAAACCATTTCATCCTCTGCCGACGATGCCAAGCAGTTCTGGTTTGTAAGAAAAAATACGGAGCTGATTCATGACCTATCCTCGAAACACCATATCGACATCGGCGATTTCTATCAGAAGCAAATCTTTGCCCTTGGCATGCATGCGTTCCGTGCACACCAGCCACAACTCTATCAGGAGACACTGGCTTGTGAAGCGGAGTGGAACGTGAAGAGGACGGTGAAAAACCAGCTTCTCTTTTACGTGATGAGCTATGAGTGGCTTTGGAAAATGGGACTGATGGTGCGTCTGGTCGTGGTCAGCGTGAAGCGAGTATGTCGCTGAACAGTGCAGCGAGTTTCTGACCAATGACTTCGGGCGAAGCCATCTGCCGGACCTTTTCAGAAACCGTCTTGCCGTCAAAGCCATCACACTGGGAAACGGTTCGCATGGCCTCGGACAAAGCCAGCACATCGTCAACAGGAACAATGGTACAGCCCGGCTCTATGCGCAGACACTGGGGGATACATTCCGTAGCAACAACAGGAATACCCGTACTCATGGCCTCTAACAGGACCAGGGGCTGCACCTCACTACGACTGGCCAGCACCAGGGCATCAGACTGATATAGCAACTTTCTTACCTGATGCTTGTCCACGCGTCCATAGGTATAAACCCCTGTCAGTTGCCTGTCTACGATGGCTTTCCGACAGTCGGCACCATCCGTAAAAAGACCTGCTACATGCAACTCCACATGGAGTCCCAGATGCTGCAGACTGCGATAGGCCTCAAACAGCACATCATACCCCTTGCGATAATAATAGTCCGCCAGACAGCAGAAGCGGAAAGGACGTCCTTCACGCGAAGGACGCGGCTGGTAGGCAAAGAAATCTGTATCGATGGTGTTTGACATATATTGCCAGCGATAATCCTTGCCATAGTAACAGGCAATATCGTCAACCAGTTCTTCCGAAACGGGCAACACCATAGCAGCATGATTGTAGGCCCCTTTCAGCAATGGTATCTGCCAGGCCGTGCTGGGAGCCTTTCCATACTCCTCTTCCAAGAGCATCAAAGGCAGGTGCTCAGTAATGACATAAGGTATATGATACAGGCGGCTGATCTGCATGGA
>Ga0310694_10006916_pt1 | contig 10701 bp, 8 predicted proteins | sample 174DNAGHGhighgp2_FD_203884 | JGI IMG/M metagenome (GOLD analysis project Ga0310694, IMG submission 203884) | Sheep rumen microbial communities from Palmerston North, Manawatu-Wanganui, New Zealand - 1742 DNA GHGhigh gp2 (v2) (version 2) | ecosystem: Host-associated > Mammals > Digestive system >... | reverse complement strand
GACATGAGCTGGCCTATGGTGCATCGTGGTGGTGGCCATGCCTACGTGCTCGACGGCTACAACGACAACGACATGGTGCATTTCAATTGGGGTTGGAGCGGAAGTAGCGATGGTTGGTTCAACATCGACGACCATGGCTACACCGATGGCGAGAGCGTTATCTATAACTATGTGCCAGCCGCCATCTATTCGGCCACGGCTAAAGCGCCCACCAACCTGAGCGTGGTTCCTGATGAAGGCAATGCGCTTTCGGCCACCGTAAGTTGGAAGAATCCCGTCCTCAATCTGGGCAATACGGCACTCACGACCATCGACCGAATTGTGGTGGAACGCAATGGACAAGTGGTGTTTAGCCAAGACAGCGTGGCTCCTGGTGCCGAAATGAGCTTCGTTGACGAAACGATACCGTTTTATGACGTATACAAATATGGCGTTTATGCCGTGGTTGACGGTCAGCGTGGCAAGTCGGTGGTTGACGATGGCGTTTACATCGGCCCCACTTGCGACTGGAAGATCATCATGCAAAGCTCGGCTTTCCAAGGCTGGAATGGCGGTTATGTGTCGCTCTATTCCGCTATGGGAAAGGAAATGGGCCGTTATACCATGACCAACTCAGTTCCCGCTTCTGCTGACATTCAGGTGCCGCTTGGTCGCGTCTCTTTCGGGTGGACAGCCCCTCAAAGCAATATCAACAACATCTCTATCACTATCAAGGACTCGGAAGGCAATACAGTTTTCACTTATTCGGGCAATTCAAACGGTATGGCACCTGGCATTTTCTGGGCCGACAACAATGGATGTGGTAATGAACCCGTTTCGGAGGTTCCTTACGGACTCCATTCGCAACAGGAAGAAAATCAAGTTATTCTGATTTGGAACTACGATGGCGACCAACCCGAATACGGCTTCAACATTTATCGTGATGAACAGCTCTATGGTTTTTCTTCGACGTTGAGCTTTGTTGACACCGACCTTGCCCAAGGGCATTGTTACACTGTGGCAGCTCTGACCTCTGGTGGCGAATCCGACCTGTCAAACGAAACCTGCGCATCGGCTGGCGACTGCCTGAGTGCCACCAATTTCACGTATGAATACACAGGCAATAACTACAAAATCAAGCTTTTGTGGAGCAAACCAGACCCTGCCGACGGTCTTTCAGGCTATTACCTTTTCAGAAAAGATGGTCAAAACGGCACGTATGAGCGCATCAAACTGCTCGGTGCCAATTCCACCAGCTATACCGACAACTCGGCCAATGTGGAAGGCGATTACTATTACCGTTTGTATGCCTATTATAGCACCACCGACTGCACTTCTTCGCCTGCTTCGGTCTTGTATTTCCCCAATCTGTTCTATCTGCACGTCTATTATTCGCCCACTGGAGTTGAGGAAAACGAAACGCCTTCGGTCGAGTTGTTCCCCAATCCGGCTAATCATAGCCTTACCGTTGATGCAGATGGCCTAAGCCATATTAAAGTATGCAACCTCCTCGGTCAGGTTGTTTTTGACCGCGATGTTGATGTCAATTCATTGGTAATCAATACTTCTGATTGGGCTGAAGGCATCTATATGGTCATGCTGCAAAGCAAACAAAGTGTGGTGACACGTCGCGTCAGCATCAGGCATTAATGCTGAATTTGATGAATTGTTGTCAGAAAATGCCGATGGTTCGAGGAAAATTTCTAAATTTGCGGCTCTTAAAATCGAAAGTATCAACAAGAATAATAACCTAAAACAAACAACAATGAAAAAATCATTCATGTTTTTGCTTGCCTTAGCTCTGGGCTTTGGCGTGGCGCAAGCCCGTCCGGTCAGCGTGAGCCAGGCCAAGTACGTTGGACAACAGTTTGTCCAAGCCAATTTTGAGCAGACACGCCAAAGCAGCGAGCTGACTTTGGTTTACACGGGCATGGCTACCCGTGGCGAAGCCTGTTTCTATGTCTTCAACGTCGGCAACGAGGGATTTGTCATCGTCTCCGCCGATGACGTTTATCGTCCGATTGTAGGTTACTCCGATGAAGGTTCTTTTGACGTGAACATCAACCCTGAGCTGAACTATATGCTCAACGGCTTGATTGAACATCGCAGCGGCAAAAACCTTGGTGAAGCCGCTCCTGCGGTGGCTGCCGAATGGGAAATGGTGTCGCACAACGGTCGCCTGATGTCGTTCAACGGCGGTCGTGCTGCCAGTTATTTGGTGCAGACCAAGTGGAACCAAGACTATCCTTACAATGCCTTGTGCCCCGCTGGTGCTGGCGGTCCTGGTGGTCACGTTTATGCTGGCTGTGTGGCCAGTGCCATGAGCCAAGTGATGAAATATTGGAACCACCCGTTGAAAGGTACGGGTAGCCACACCAACCCTAACGGTGGTAGCGCCAACTTTGGTCAAACCGACTACGACTGGGACAACATGCCCAATGCCATCACTTCCAACTCGCCCCAAGAGCAAATCAACGCCATTGCCACATTGATGTATCACTGCGCCGTTTCGGTCAACATGCAGTGGGCTATTGATGGTAGCGGTGCCATTTCGCAGGACGTTCCGGCTGCCATCCGTACCTATTTCGGTTACACCAACCAATCCGTGTTCCAAAACCGTGATTCCTACAACTATGCCAACTGGGCTGCCAAGCTGAAGGAGTCATTCGACATGGGATGGCCTATCTATTATTCGGGCCGTAACGAAAGCAACGAGGGTCACGCCTTCGTGTGCGATGGTTACGATGATGCCGACCTGTACCACTACAACTGGGGTTGGGGCGGCAGCGGCGATGGCTGGTTCGACTTCGACGGCATGGAATTCCATCTCGCTTGCGGTGCCGTTTTCAACTTTGTCCCTGATGCCATCTACAAGGTTACTCCTCAGGCTCCCACGGCTCTTAACATTGTCCCTGCCGACAATAATGAACTTGCTGCTACTTTGAGTTGGGTCAATCCTAGCAAGGACCTCAACAACCAAAATCTGACCAACATCGACCAAATCGTTGTTGAGCGCGATGGACAAATCGTTTACACGCAAGATAACGTCACTCCCGGTGCTTCGATGACTGTCACCGACAACTCGGTCCCGCGTTTCGATGCTTTCGTTTATAAGGTATATGCGGTCTGCAACGGCATTCATGGCAAGCTCATCGTGTCCGATCCTGTTAGCTTCGGCCCCACCTGCGGCTGGACCATCACTATCAGCCAAGCTTCGTTCACGGGCTTCCGTGGCGGCGCCATCCACCTCTTCAATGCTTCTGGCACTGAGTTCGCACAAGTGACCACCACGACCTCGAGCGTTCAAAACATCGGTGTTGACATGCCTGTGGGTCGCGTTTCGATGGCTTGGTCAGCTCCTACGAGCGGCACTGCCTTCAACATGAGCTTCAGCGTGAAGGATTCGCAAAACAACGTGGTTTACACCTATTCCGGTACTTCCGACAATCTGGCTGAAGGTGTTTTCTATTCGGGCAACAATGGTTGCGGCAACCAAGCTGGCACGGGTGTTCCGACCAACTTGATTGCTCTCGTCGACGATGAAAATCCTTACGACATCAATGTCTCTTGGGATGGTATCAGTGATGAGGGTTATGGCTACACCGTTTATCGTGACGGCTTGCTGTATCGCCTCATTCCTTCCGGCACTTCGTTTGTCGACGAAAACGCTCCTATTGGAGGTCACTGCTATCAAGTGGGCTTCCTTAGCTATGGCGGTGAAAATCAAGGCTATTCCAATGAGTCGTGCGCCACTTCGGGTGAGTGCTATGCTCCTCGTAACCTCGACTTTGAGTACACGGGCAACAACCATAAAATTAAACTCACTTGGGAACGTCCTGAGCCTTCAGAAGGCCTTTCGGGTTACTACCTCTTCAGAAAGTTTGGTGAGGATGGCGAGTACGAGCGCATCAAACTGTTGGGTGCCAACGCTACCAGCCACACCGATAACTCGGCTAACCAACAAGGTGACTACTACTACAAGCTTTATGCTGCTTATCAAGACTTGGACGAGTGCGTTTCGGCTCCTGCCAACAGAAAGTATGACGAGAATGTGTTCTATCTGCATGCTCCTTACTACACCGACGGTATCAGCGAAATGGATGCCAACGAAGTGGCTGTTTATCCCAACCCGACCAACGATTGCTTCACCATCGAAGCTCAAGGCTTGAGCCACGTCAGCGTGTTCAACGCCATCGGCCAGATGGTGTACGATGCCAACTGCTCGGGCAACAGCGCCGTGGTCAGACTGAACCAAGCTGAATCGGGCGTTTACATGGTGCGCATCGCCACTGAGAATGGCATGGCCACCAAGCGCGTGACGATTATCAAGTAAATGCTTTAAGCTTTAGAAACTAAGGAACTTGTTTCCGAGAACGGCTGCCCCGCAAGGAGCAGCCGTTTTTTCGCTATTTTTGCGGCGTGAAATCCAGATGCTCACATATCATCCTGTTCTTTTGCCTTATGTTCGGCATAACAGCTTCTGCACAAGGTCGTTACCGACCTGGCGACATTATTCCTGAGCCTTATCTTAAGGTGTTTGGCAGCGAGCGTTTCTTCAAGGTAATGCCTATCAACAGCGACATCCGCGCACTGATGAAAGATTGCTCGATGAAGAGTGCTGACGTCGCTGTCGAGGACTTGCGTTATCTTCTTATTTTGCATCGCGATGGTGAAGGCAACGCCATCGTGGGCGAGATGGTGTGTGCCTCGTCGATTGCCGACGATTTGATGGAGATTTTCAAGGCATTGTATCAGGCAAAATATCCCATCGAAAAGATGCGCCTCATCGATTACTATGACGGTGACGATGAAGCATCGATGCGCGATAATAACAGCTCGTGTTTCAACCAACGCGACATCACCGCTGGCGGACGACGCTCGAAACATAGTTTTGGGTTGGCCGTCGACATCAACCCGCGCTATAATCCATATTATAAGGTGAAAGCGTCAGGAAAGGTCATTGTCAAACCTGATGAAAGCGTTGAGTTTTTGGACCGCAATGCCATGTTTCCCTATAAAATCGAGAAAGGCGACCTATGCTATCGCCTGTTCAAAGCCCATGGATTCCGATGGGGTGGCGAATGGGCCAGCAGCAAGGATTACCAACATTTCGAACGCTAATCTGTAGGGCTGTGTAGGGCTGTCGTATTACGGCAGCCGCATCGTATATAGTTGCGGCAGCCGCGATACGGAAAGCCCTACAGAATGCAATCAATCCTCATCCTTGATGAGGTGAATATCGCATTGCGGGAACGGGATGTTGATGCCGTTCTCGTTCAGGGTGTTATAGATTAATTCCTTGGCACGGTCGATGTAACCCACGCGTTCGGCCACAAGCACCTACTGTTTCACGGCAATGGTGACCGCACTGTCGTCCATGTCGTCCAAAATAACACTGACACCACGCTTCGGGTCAACGATGTCGCGTCCGAAGGCATCCTTGCCTTGCAGCGTCTTCATAGCCTCTCCCAACAACTCACGAACACGTTGAATGTCGGTGCCGTATGCCACACCCACGGTAATTTTGACGAACTCATAACCATGGTTACGGGTGAGGTTGCTAAAGTTTTTGGCAAACAGCGTTGCATTGAGGAACGACATCTCGGCACCATCAATGGTCTCAATTTCAGTGCTTTGATAACCTATATGAGTGACCTTGCCACGGATGCCATCGCAGACTACCCAATCGCCGACACGCAGTCGACCCGACATGAGTTGAATACCATAGATGAAGTTGTTGAGAGTGTCCTTGAGGGCGAGACCGATACCAGCCGAGAGACCACCAGCAACGAGACTCAACGAGTTGGTGGGTATATGCAGCGTCAGCACGATGACGACAATGTAGGTAAACCAAACCAGCACACTGATGATGCTGTTGCCCAACGACATGTTGATTTCATTGTTACGGATGGTCTTGCGATGGTTTTTCTTCATGAAAAGCGCATAACGGCACTGCTGCCAGATGGCATGTAAGGCCTTGTTCTTGGGAATAAAGCGTTAGCGAAAGCTCATCGCACTGCTTCATCACGTCGATCATCTTCAGGCGTTGTTTCTCATAGTCCTCGGTGAGTCGGTCGCGGTTCTTGTCGATTTGCTGATAGTCGGCATTCAACTCATTGCGCAACACACGAAGGGTTTGGTTGAGATTGTGGCCGTAGGAGATGGCGAAAATGGGTATCGACACAATCAATACCGCCCAAAGAAGGAGAAGGTGTTTCCTTTTCATGCCTTTCTCTCCCAGACCTCAAAACGATAGGAATAATCCACTTGAGGGTCCTCATCAATCACCTCAAGGTCAACGAGGTCCCATTCGTCGAAGTTGACGTAAGGGAAATAGGTGTCGGCCTCGAATTCCTTGTCTAAGCGGGTCAGATAGAGACGGTCGGCCTTGGGCAGGAACTGCTCATAGATGCTCCCACCGCCCATGATGAAGACTTCCTCTTCGTTCTGAGCCATTTCGATGGCTTGCGGGATGGAAGTGGCCAGCTCGTAACCTTCGGGAGCTTTGTCCAGACGGTCGGAGATGACGATATTGCGGCGGTTGGGCAGGGCCTTTTGTCCAGGCAACGAAAGCCAGGTGTTGTGCCCCATGATGACACAATGTCCCGAGGTGACCTTCTTGAAGTGCTTTAGGTCGTTGCTGTTGTGCCAAATCAGTTGGTTGTTGATGCCGATGGCGCGGTTGGCGGCCATGGCGACGATAATTGATATTGTCATATTAGTTGTCAGTTGTTCAGTTGTTCAGTTGTAGGGCTGTCACAATGTGGCAGCCGTACATGTTTATACCGAAACCTCTCCCTTGATGGCGGGCCACGGGTCGTAATTCTCTAAGGTGAAGTCATCAAATTTGAAGCCAAAGATGTCCTTGACCTCGGGATTGATTTTCATGGTGGGCAGTGGGCGAGGTGTGCGCGTCAGTTGTAGCTTCACCTGCTCGATGAGGTTGTTGTAGATGTGCACGTCGCCGAAGGTATGGACAAATTCGCCAAGCTGGAGGTTGCATACCTGCGCCATCATCATGGTGAGGAGGGCGTAAGATGCGATGTTGAACGGCACGCCAAGGAACACATCGGCACTGCGCTGGTAGAGTTGGCACGACAGTTTGCCATCGGTCACGTAGAACTGGAAGAAGGCGTGGCAGGGCGGAAGGGCAGCCTTGCCTGCCGCCACATTGGCGGCAAAGTCCTTCTCGTGCTCGTCAGGCAAAACGCTGGGATTCCATGCCGTCACGATATGCCTGCGGCTGTTGGGATTCTCCTTGATGCTCTTCACCACCTCGGCAATCTGGTCGATGCCCTCGTTGTTCCAGTTGCGCCATTGCGCACCGTAAACGGGACCGAGGTCGCCGTTGGCATCGGCCCATTCATCCCAGATCGACACCTTGTTGTCATGAAGGTATTTGATGTTGGTATCGCCGCTGAGCAGCCACAACAGCTCGTGGATGATGCTCTTCAGGTGCACCTTCTTCGTCGTGACCAAGGGGAAGCCTTCCGAGAGGTCGAAACGCATCTGGTAACCGAACACGCTGATGGTGCCCGTACCCGTGCGGTCGCCCTTTTGATGACCGTGGTAGAGGATATATTGGAGTAGGTCGAGGTATTGCTTCATACTAAGTCAATTATTTTGCAAAGATAGTTTTTTTGTTGATTGCTATTGGGGAATTGTGTATTTTTGCGGTGAAATACTACCTGACCATGGATTTTCCGCAACTGACATCGAACATTTTGGTTACCCATAATGCATTGCAGAACAATGCCATGAGGGCTATCAACCAAAACATTACGGCTCGAAATTGGTTGGTGGGCTATTGGATTGTGGAGTTTGAGCAGAATGGTGAGGATAGGGCGAAGTATGGGGAAAAGTTGCTATCTGAACTAGCTAAAGCTATTAAAGTAAGAGGGCTGGGTACTGTTATGCTTAATTTGTGCCGAAAGTTCTATAAGACTTATCCTACTTTAAGTACAGAAATTGGAAAGTTTTTAATCTCTCGAGGTGATTCTCAAATAATTCAATCACTGATTGAAATATTTCAAATTACTGAAAATGAGAATGATATAATTTTTCAATCACTGATTGGAAAATTGCCAATTCCGACAGCCTCAATTTTTCAGACAGTGACTGAAAAATCTGTAGGTGATTCCAGATTTGTTCCAACAGATTCAATAGAAGTCATTCCTCAGGTTGGAGATGATAAAATCTTTAGCAGACTGTCTTTTACACATATTATTTCCATTGCTTTCTATTGACGACCCATTGAAACGCTCATTTTACGAAATCGAAACCATTAAAGGATGTTGGAGCGTGCGTGAATTAAGGAGGCAGATTGACACACTTTGCTATGAACGAGCAGGAATCAGTAAGAATCCAGAGAAGCTAATGGCTTTGGTCAACGATAAGGCTGAAACGTCATTGCCGACAACTATAGTGAAATCGCCGTATGTGTTTGATTTCTTGGGTCTAAAGAGTGCTGATGTCGTTGAGGAAAGCGACCTTGAAACCATGCTGATCAGTCACATTCAGGAGTTTATCTTGGAGTTGGGCGAGGGCTTTTGTTTTGAAGGCCGACAGAAGCGTATCTTGATTGACGATGAATATTTCTTCGTGGATTTGGTCTTTTATCACAGGATTTTGAAATGCCATGTGCTGGTTGAACTGAAAACTAAAAAGTTCAACTATGCCGACATGGCGCAACTGAATATGTACGTGGCGTATTACCGAGACAAAATGATGACCGAGGGCGACAATGACCCGATAGGTATTCTGCTTTGTACGGATGCTTCGTCAGAAATGGTAAGGTATGCCACGGCGGGAATGGACGAGAACTTGTTTGTCTCCAAGTATTTGCTCCAACTGCCCGCAAAAGAGAAATTTGTTGAATTTTTGAATAAAGAATTAAAAGAGTTGTAAAATAGGATAAACTAAGAGTTACTAACATATTATAAACCAAAGCGTTTGCTATTTGTCTATTCGCAGTGAAACGTAGGAAATTTCAAGAATGTGCAAATAAAGAAAGATGCAAGTGCAATCCCCCAAAGCGGGCGGCTTGTCTTTCTTTTGGCACATTCCTACGGCCACACTGCGAGCAAGTTTGCCCGCAGTTTTTGTTGGTCGTAGAAGTTGAATATGAAAGATGGCATAATGGAAAAAGATTTTGCCTGATATGCCAGAAATCAACTTCGATTTGAATGCAGAGACGGTTTTTCAAGAAATTAAGGATTTACCTCCTGTTATCTATCGTAAATTGTTGAATAATAACGAGATAATTAAACAAATTTTCCCGATTATTTTTCCAGAAGGTAAAGTCTTGGATTTACTGTGCAGATATTTTTACTCACTGAAAATGCCAATATATAAAACGCTTAGTGAACTATGTTTGGTCAGTAGGAGCTATGCATCTACTTTGTCATTTTGAAGAAAATAGTAAAAGTTGCACTTCGCGAAGTGCAACTTTTGCATAAAACCTCACTTCGCGAAGTGAAGTTGTGAGTCACATAAACTAGGTCTTGTTTGGCTTATTGCTCTTTCTCCGGCTCGTGCTTGTACTTGAACAAGAACGCGAACAAGATGCCAACGATGAGTGCGAACGCGGCAAACACATACCAAGCCGATGACCAGCCACCCATCAGGTTGAAGTTCGGGTCTGCGGCGGCAGGCTCGTAGACCAAGCGGTTCACCACGGCTTGGGCACACAACGAACCGATGGTGGCACCAAGTCCGTTGGTCATCATCATAAACACGCCTTGGGCACTGCTGCGGATGCTGACGTCGGTGTTTTGGTCGACGAAGAGCGAACCGCTGATGTTGAAAAAGTCAAAGGCCACTCCATAGACGATCATGGAGAGAATCAGCAGGACGAGGCCGAATCCCGTGGGACTTCCGGCACCGAGGAAGAAGAAACGCAAAGCCCAGGCGACAAAGGCGATGAGCATCACTTTCTTGATGCCATACTTCTTCAAGAAGAAGGGAATGAGCAGGATGCACAGCGTTTCGGAAATCTGCGAGATGGACGACAGAAACACGTTGTGCTTCACCGCGAAAGCGTTGGCATACTCCGGAATCTTGCCGAAGTCGTCAAGATAGGGGGTGGCGAAACCGTTGGTCACCTGCAAGCACATCCCCAAAAGGAACGAGAAAATGAAGAACACGCACATTTTCGCGTCCTTGAACAGCGAGAAGGCGCGCAAGCCGAAAGTGTCGATGAACGACTTGCTCTCCACGTTCTTGTTGACAGGGCAGTTGGGCAGGGTGAATGAATAAACAGCCAAGATTAGGCCCCATGCCGCCGAAACAAACAACTGTTGGTAGCCATCCTTAAATCCAGTGAAGTTGACGATCCACATGGAAAGGATGAAACCGATGGTGCCGAACACACGGATAGGAGGGAAGGCCTTCACCGTGTCGAGACCAGCTTGGTTCAAGGCGTTGTACGACACCGAGTTACCCAAGGCTATGGTCGGCATGAAGAACGCCACGCTGAGGGCATAGAACGGGAACAACTGCCCGAAAGCGATGCCAGTACCGTATTTCATGCCCATGTAACCAGCCAAGGCCATAAAGACGGCAGCGATAAAATGGCAGATACCGAGCAACTTTTGTGCGGGAATCCAACGGTCGGCGACGATACCCATCAAGGCGGGCATAAACAGCGACACGATACCTTGGATGGCAAAAAACCTTCCAATGTGGGCACCCATGCCGACGCGGCCAAGGTAGATGCCCAAC
>Ga0310694_10006914_pt1 | contig 10701 bp, 7 predicted proteins | sample 174DNAGHGhighgp2_FD_203884 | JGI IMG/M metagenome (GOLD analysis project Ga0310694, IMG submission 203884) | Sheep rumen microbial communities from Palmerston North, Manawatu-Wanganui, New Zealand - 1742 DNA GHGhigh gp2 (v2) (version 2) | ecosystem: Host-associated > Mammals > Digestive system >... | reverse complement strand
ACAGGGCGGATCGCCGGAAACTGCAGTTTATTCTGAAGGGAGGATCGTATGGAGTTCAAACAGGGATGCGACTGGAAAGCCTGCTATGATGAAGAAAGAAATCTTTACACCGCGAAGCGCAGTGGCAGCGGATATTATCATTTGTATGAGATCACGGAAGAGATCTACAACGCGCTCCGGGAAGATATGAACGACATTGATTCCTATCATCTGATCGACAAAGGGCGTCATCTCTACATGGATATCGATGATCGCTGCGGCCCGCCGTATACGGTCGTACTGGATCATGATTATGCGAAGCTCTGTCCCTGGGCGGCTCCGTTTCCGGGCGGAGAGGTCTGGCCTGACGAATTGACGGATGCGGCAGTAGAGATTTTTGAATCGGAAAAGGATAACCGCGAACAGCGCCGCAAGAGACGCGAAGCCAAAGCGGGAACAACGGACACGGAGTAACGGATGAAGGCTGTGGCCGGATCGGGAAGATCCACTGTGATCGATGAGAATACCCCGCTGCTGATCCTTGCGGGGCCGATGTTTCTTGAGCTTTTTCTGAATACGATGCTCAATAACGTGGATACCCTCATGCTTAGCCACTACGATGAGTTCGCAGTCGGAGCGGTGGGAAACGCGAACACGATCATGTTCATGATGAACATTCTGTTCAATGTCATCGCGACAGCAACGAGTGTGGTCGTCGCACAGTATCTCGGAGCCGGGCGTCTTTCCATGATGAACATGATCTACACGCTTGCGGTCGCCGTAAACTTTGTCGTAGGTCTCGTCTTAAGCGGCGTCTTCTGTGCCGCAAATCCTCTGATCATGGACTTCCTTCACGTTTCTCCGGAGATGCGTCCCTATTCGATGATCTATATTTATATCGTCGGCGGAGGCGGTTTTATCACGGCGGTCTTCAACGTGATGCTTCAGATACTGCGATGCAACGGCTATACCAGGATCGGAATGTGGGTGACGCTGGCGATCAATTTCATCAACATCATCGGAAACTATCTCTTCCTGTACGGACCGCTCTCATCGCTTAAGATGGGCGTCGCCGGAGTGGCGATCTCCACCGTGGTGGCGAGAACGCTTGCAGTGACGGCGCTGGTCGCATTCTTCTATCTGACAAGGACCGGAAAGCTTTCCCTGCGTCTGCTGCATCCCTTCCCGTCGAGACTCCTTTCCAAGATGGTAAAGATCGGTCTGCCCACCGCTGGAGAAAACCTCACTTACAATCTGTATCAGACGACACTCCTTTCTTTCGTGAACGGAATGGGAAATGATGCGGTGAATGCGAGAGCATATTGCAATACGCTGATCTCTTTTGCGATGATCTTTTCCAATGCGGCGGCGATGTCGACGCAGATCATCACCGGTCATCTCGTCGGCGCCGGGAAATCGGAGGAAGCGTACCGCAGAGTCTTCAAGACACTGCGGACATCGATGCCGATCACGATCGCTCTGGCATCCGCAAATGCGCTGCTGTGCAGGTACACGCTGCAGATCTTTACGGACAATCAACACATCATAGCGCTCGGACAGATGATCATGATCGCTGATATTTTTGTCGAGATGGGAAGGTGCTTGAACATGACTTTTGTCAGCAGCCTGAAGGCGGCCGGCGCATACATCTTCCCGCTGATCATGGGGATCCTCTGCAACTGGGGGCTGGGGCTGACGACGGGATATACGGTCGGCGTACTGCTTGGCGTGGGCGTTGCCGGGATCTATGCCGGAACGGCGACGGATGAGTGTATTCGCGGTCTGATCGTCATGTACTACTGGTATAAAAAGAAGTGGCTCGGAAAATCCGTGGTCGAAAAGAATTGAAGGATTTCAAACTCGTAAGCGAAAAGAGAGGAGAAAAACGGGATGGATGGGAACAGGATTGACAAGAATAAACTGACACTGGCTGTCGCCTGTATCAGCGTGGTAAAAAATGTGATCGGACTGGGTGTGCTGCTTTACATCCTTTCGAATGAGAAGATCCTTTCGGTCCTGACCGGTTCGGAAGATGAACTGCTGAGTATTTTTGCGGGCGGGATGAAGGCGATGCTGATCGTATTCGTGATCATAATGGCCGCATCCACGGTGCAGAGCATCCTCACGCTGGTGGTGATGCTTCGAGGCGAGGAAGAGACGGCGTTCGGCCGGCGGATGATCGGAATTTCCGTAGCGATCAGAAGCAGTGCCTCGTATGTCTTTATGGCGATCATGGGTGTGCTCTTTGCCTGCATGGGCGCGATGTCCATACTGCTTCCGGATGAAATGAAAGATGGTGATCCCAGGGTATTTATGATCGTCGGCGGGGCGTTCGTACTGATCGGGTTTTTGCTGGTACTGGCGGCAGTTATCAATATTGTAAAGGAGATCGCTGCGGCGATCCGCGGCGGAGAGGAATCAGTGTGATGGGAGAAGACATGAACGAAGTAGACGAACTGATCGAGATGATCGACAACAGGATGGGGAACGGTGTCAGCCGTCTTTCGGTAGGATTCAGCGAGGATCTGTTCACCGGTGTTAAAAAGGAGATCCGGCATCACGGCCGCTGTGACGTGGGAAGTCCCTGGGCAGACGGGTCGGTATCCAACTGTGATGTGATCGACAGGACAGACGACGAAGAGTAAAGACCGGAGGAAAACGATGCTGCTGCGAGAATACTTAAATGAGGACGGACATGCCGGAAGGATCCTGATCGTATCCGATCCGGTCAAGGGACAGATGCTGCTTCGCATGCACGAAGCATCTTCGGGCACCATGATCCGCAACGTCCGCTGCTTGACGATCCTGCAGATGGCGGAAGAGCTGTACCGGTATTTTTGCTCGGAAAACGGGTTCGCGGATGAATATGAATACCCGGACACGGCGGAAGCGGGAATGATCTTTCGCGGAGTGCTGTTCCGAAATCTCGGAAAGCTCCGGTATTTCAAGCGGGAAGAGATGATGGACCTCGCCACCACGGCGGAGATCTTTCGCAAGGTGCAGCTGATCCGTGCAAACGGATGGAGCGGGGAAGAGGAGAAAGAGCAAAATGACCGGGTCTTCGATCTGAAACTGCTGATCGCTGCTTACGAGGATCTTCTGGCATCCGAAAAAACCATGGATGTCCCGGGAAAGCTCCGCTATGTACTGGAAAAACTGGAAGCGCTGCCGGATCCCCGGGCAGAGATCCGGAACGTTTTTGCAGCACACATCTCGTATCTGAAGGAAGATGCGGAGGCGTTGGACGGCATGCGTAAGAGGCTTCTTCGTCTTTTATGCGACGGGGAAGAAGCAGAAGTATCGGTCTTCCCGGAAGACCTGCATTTGGAAACGATCGTGAAAAGCGGTGCGGAGGTCTTTTTCTACAAAGGTTACGGATCGTTTAACGAAGCGGCGTTCGTCGCAAATGATATCCTGGAAAAAAAGCATCCCTTCGGAGAGGTGACCGTACTGTACGGATCTGCTGCGCAGCTTCCCGCGATCAGTGCGGCGCTTTGCGGAAACGGGATCCCGATGCGCATTGTATCCGCGCATTCTGCGAAGGAAAACGCATACATTGCTCTGGCGAGGAGGATACTCGCGTGGGCCGGTGACGACTATTCGGAAAAGATGCTCGAACGGATCCTGGTCAGTCCGGTGATCTGCACCGGAGCAAAGGATGAAAACGGAGAAGACGCTGATCCGCTGGCGGGACAGAGATATTTTGACCACGTGCGAAATGCTGCCGACAGGAGAGAGGACGGATTTGTCCTGGGCTGGGGGTATGAGCGGAATCTCCGCTTCCTGCAGCATGAGGAGGAGTTTGCGGCGGAGGAGCCGGAAAAAGCGGTACTCGCATTGCACCGGGCACTGCTGGAGATCTTCTCTCCGGAGAGCGGCTTATATGAAGCGGGAAATCTGTTGCAGCCGTATACCGTATACGCAAGGCTCGTGGATTTCCTGGAAAGATATACGCGCGGCGGAGAGGACCGGGCGCTCCCTATGGAGAGCCTGCGCCGTCTGGCCGGTGCGGTCCGGCTGGAGAAACGGGATCTGTCACGAGCGGAGCTGCTCCGTTTCCTCGATGAACTTCTCTCGGCACTGACCGTAACGGATGCGGAAAGCGGCACTGCGGTCACGGTGCGTTCGGTGGGCGGCTTTTCCGTTCCGGAGCGTTCCGTCATCTATGTGACCGGTCTTGCGCTGAAGGACCTGCAGGGAAGTACGACGGAATCGCCTGTTCTTTTTGATGAAGAGATGGAGCGTTTTCTCGCTGCGGGCTACTGCCCGACGATACGAAACGAAACGGAACGAAAGGAAAAAGAACTGCGCTATACGCTCGGTTTGTTCCGGGGAAAACAGATCACCCTCGGATACTCGGATTACGATACCGTCGGCTTTTGCGTCAACAACGCTTCCGCGTTTTTCCGCGAAGCGGCAGCTGCGATGAACGTGCAGCCGGAGGATCTTCCCGAGTTTGTCTACGGCAATCCGACGGAGCCGGTAGGAGAGGACGGACGCGCGCTACGGGAAAAAATAAAGTGCGGAGATGTCCGGCAGATGACCAGCAACAGTTCGCTGGAAGTCCTGCTGGATTGCCCGAGAAAATATGCATATGCAAAGATCCTGCATATTCCGGAGGACGAGTTTACGGAGTGCGACTATGACCGCTGGCTCGATGCGCGGCTGAAGGGATCTTTCTTCCATGAGATCGCAGAGAAGTACAGCAGGGAAAAACTGATCCTTCCCGCAGGGGAATACTACGAGTCCGAAGTGGACCGGGCGTGCGTGACAAGGATCGTGGAAGAGATCGAGGAGCGGCTGCTTATGACAGCGCCCTGTGCGTTCCGTGCACTGGCAGACCGCGAGACGGAAATGATGATCCGGGATGCGGTCCGCTATCTGCAGATCCTGCTGGATTCTCTGAACGATGATTCCTGGCGCGTGCTGGCAGCAGAGCAGCCCTTTGGCGGGGCGGAGTTTCCGGTTAAGGATCTTTCCGGGAAAGAGTATCCCTTTATGCTCACCGGTTTTATCGACCGTATCGATTACCGGATCGACCATGAGGAAAAGAAGATCAGCCTGCGGATCGCGGATTACAAGACGGGGAAGCAGGAGAGAAAAGCGAATGAGGACATGCTCGGAAAGCTCGTCCAGTACCTGGTCTATGAAAAGGCGGTCATGGAGAGCGGAAAGGTGAAAGAAGAGGATAAGGATGAGGTGCTTTTGTCGGAGCTTCTGCGCGGGCAGGTAGCCGGATTGGAGAAGGATCCTGCCGTAAAGGATTACGATCTGGTTTATGACTGCTTCCGCTATGAGTTTCCGATGGACAGAAAAGCAGACGGACCAATGAGCATCACAGCGGAAGATGCGGAAGGGATGAACCTTCTGAGGCTCCGTGCGATCCTTTCTACCGTCGAAGAAAGTAACGCCTATCCGGATCATGAGGAACTGCTCTTAAAACTTGGAGAGCTGGCGGAAGCGCATCCGGAGGAAGCGGATGCACTCCGGACGCTGCAGACGATCATGACGGAGCGGTGGAAGACCGAGACCGAAAACTGTGCGTACTGCAGCTACCGTTATCTGTGCACCGTGGGAAGGGCAGGTGATCTGTCATGAAAGCAGCGGAAAAAGAATTAAGGGAGATTCTGGAATTAAAACAGGAAGGAAAAGGAAGAAAGAACTACAGCATCCGTGCCGGTGCCGGCGGCGGAAAGACGACTCTGCTCAGTACGCGGATCAGCCGGCAGATCGCTGCGGGGATACCCATTGAAGAGTTTGTGATCATTACCTATACGAATGCGGCGGCTGCCGAACTCCGGGAGAAAGTCGGCGAGCGGCTCCGGGAACTCGCGGCATCGGATGCGGTGACGGAAACGGAACGGGCGAATGCGGGGGAGGCGCAGAACCGCATCGAACTGATGCAGATCTCTACGATCCATTCGTTCCTTCTTAAGATCCTTCGCGAGTTTGCGTTTGAGTCGGGGATCGTCCTCGATGCGAAGATGCTGGAGGACGAGGAAGACAGTGCGCGCAGGGAAGACTTTTTTAACAAATGGTACGATGAGAAATTTGATGAGATCCGGGCCTACCGGGAGGACTGGACGCTGACCGTAAAGTCGACCGGGGCGGAGCGCGACGTGACGAGAGATGTGTTAAAGAACCTCTTTTTTGCGACCGCAAACATCCGAGAGGAGATCGTCTGTGATGCGTCGGATCACACGGATGACTTTGAAAAGGCGGCAAAAGACTATATCGCGGAGTGGCTTCCGAAGCTGATCATTTTTAAAGACGAGCTGCTCGCAAACCGTCCCTGCAAAAAAGACGGTACTCCGAAGCCCCTGAACAGGGATCCGCAGAATATCGCAGACAGCATCACCGACGTACAGGGGGCAGCGGCAAACGGAATCGAGGAGGCGATACAACTCTCCGGTGCCGTGGGAGCGATACGCAAGATCCTGCAGAAGAATGCATCGTTTTACGGAGCGGCCGGGGATAACCTTCCGCTCGAAGGCGTGATCCCGGAAATCCCGGAGTGGGAGCTTGCGTGGGATTTTGATACACTCTATCACACTTACATGCTGGGATCGCAGAAGGCAGCGCGGGCAGCGGCCTATGTAAAGCAGATGCGGGAAACGTACCGGGAAGAGACGGACAAAAAAACGCTGGAGATCTCCAATGACGACATCCTCTTCCGTGCGGAAAAACTGCTCACGACACATCCGGAGGTTTTGGACCGGCTCAGGAAAAAATATTCGAAGATCTACGTGGATGAGTTTCAGGATACCACGGGGCTGCAGGCAGGACTCGTAATGATGCTCTGCGAAAAGCCGGGGACTAAGCCCGGATCCGGCAAATTGGAAGCGGATAAACTGATCGTGGTCGGAGATCCGAAGCAGTCCATCTACCGCTTTACGGGAGCCGAGATCGCGGTCTACGACCGGACGGATGCGATGCTTGCGGCGATGCCGGAGGAGGAAGCGGAGTCGGTGTTCCTCGATACCAACTTTCGTTCCGAACGGGAGATCGTGGACTGGGTAAACGGACGCTTTTCCAAACTGATGCCCTCCGCATATTCACCGATGGAGACCGACCGGACGATCCGGGAGAAGAATGCGCTTCACGGCGTCTTCCGCTTCGCAGCGGATCTCGGGACGGACGCAAAGGGAAACCCGCTGAAATATAAGCGGGAAGACGACGTGGATGCGGTGGCGGAGCTCGTAAAACGCCTGGTGAACGATCCGCACTGCTTTATCGAGGAGCCGGGACGCGCGGAGGAGGGGACTGCGGCAGAGCCGTCTCTTCGCAGGATCCGTTACTCGGATATCATGATCATCAGCAAGGTGACGACGAATATCAAATCCTATGTCGAGCGATTTGCGGCGGAAGGCATCCCGGTAAACGTGCAGGGGAAGTTCCGGATCTCGGAGGATCCGGTGCTTCGGAGTTTCGTGCTGCTGACGGAATATCTGGCAGCTCCCAAGAACCGGAAGAAACGGATCACGGCGGCGCAGATCGTCTCCGGTCTCGATGTGTTAAAAACGGATGCGGAGGGACGGAAGGAGGCGGAGGATTCCCTGCGGGAGCTTCGTGCATATTTCCGCGAGCATGCCATGGATACCGCTGCGGTCATGCGCTATCTTCTTTCCCGGGAGGAGCTTTTCTTACCGAAGGGTGTGCGGCAGCCGCCGGAGCGGGTACGGGAATACCGGATCCGCCTGTACCAGATGGTGGAGACCTGCCTTACGGAAAATGACGGAGATCTGTTCTCATTCTCGGAACGGATGAACGAGTACATCGAAAAAGAGATCAGGCGGGAGATCCCGCTGGAGAGTAACGAGAATGCGGTCCGTCTCATGAACGTGCATCAGGCCAAGGGACTGACGGGACAGATCGTGATCCTGGCGGACCGTTCCCAGAAAGAGAAATGCCGATACAGCGGATTTAAGAAAAACGGAAAGTATTATCCGGCAGTAAACTACGGACTGAGCGCCGGTGCGGAATCGGGAACCGTGACGATCCCCGCATACGGGTGGGATGTCGGAATGCTCCGGCAGGCCTATACGGAGGAGAGCGAGGAAGCGGTCCGTCTCCAGTATGTAGCTGCGACGCGTGCCGCACATGCGCTGATCATCATGCCGGTCATCTACGGACAGGGTCTTCCGAATGCGTGGTTTACCGACGAAAGATACCGCTATGATACTCTGCCGGAGATCAATGATTGGCTTGCCGCGCGGGCGGCGGATCCTGCGTCGTATCCGCTCTGTGAGGAGAGGGGAGCACACTCCCTCGGGAAGATCGATCTGAAACGGCTGGAAGAAAACAAAGCGGCGGCAGACTTTTCGGAGCTCGGCAGGAAACGGATGGTTAGCATCACGCCGAGCGGTCTGGAGCCGGCGGGAGTGACGGGATATATGCCCGGAGATCCGGGCTTTGTAAAGGAGGAGCGGCCGGGGGCCAACGTATTCGGTACCGTGATGCACCGGGTGTATGAGCTTCTTTTTCGAAACTATGCGTCGCTTAAAGTGCTGCCGCAGGAGGAGCGGGAAGCACAGATCACACGATCGATCGACCGGGCGATCCTGGAAAGCGTGGAGGACATGCGCGCGGAGGATAAGCCGGAAGAGTTTCATTCCTATCTGAAAGCGAAGATGACGGAAGGCTTTGCGTCCGTGATCACTCCCGTGATGGAGGAGGCGGAAGAGGTTTATCCGGAGTATTCGTTCTCGTTTTTCGTGGAGCCCTCCGGGAGGGATGTTTTTCTTAAAAGCTTCGGGAAGTACCTTGCCGCAGCGAAGACACCGGTCCTGATTGAAGGGGAAGACATCTGGGTGAACGGACAGGCGGACCTCGTCGTAAAGAGAAAGGACGGGAGTATCCGCGTGTATGATTACAAGTCGGATGCACCGAACGGGAAGCCGCTCGAAGTCTTCGAGGCGGATCTCGAGAAGAAATATGCCGGCCAGATGGCACTGTACCGCTATGCCATCGGGAAAGCCTTCGGGGTCGACGGCGTCACGACGGAGCTGATCCATCTCTACCGCGGCGGGGAAAAGAGTTGCGGTTAGACTTGACCGTATCTGCTTTGCGCGGTAATATAGGTAGGCAGTAAAATGTGAAACAAGAGGACGCAGGAGTCCGGAACGGAGCAGAGGAATGGCAGAAGAGAAGAAACTGGTAGAAGAGATCACTTCCATGGAGAAGGATTTCGCACAGTGGTATACCGATGTGGTAAAGAAGGCGGAGCTGATCGACTACGCAAGCGTAAAGGGCTGCATGGTCATCAAGCCGGCTGGATATGCGCTTTGGGAGAATATCCAGAAAGAGCTGGATCGCCGGTTCAAGGAGACCGGAGTGGAGAATGTTTACATGCCGCTTTTCATCCCGGAGAGTCTGCTTCAGAAGGAAAAGGATCATGTGGAAGGCTTTGCGCCGGAGGTGGCCTGGGTCACGCACGGCGGACTGGAGCCCCTGCAGGAGAGACTTTGTGTACGTCCGACTTCGGAGACGCTCTTCTGTGATTTCTATAAGGATGAAGTGCATTCCTATCGTGATCTCCCGAAATGTTACAACCAGTGGTGCTCGGTCGTTCGCTGGGAGAAGACGACGAGACCTTTCTTAAGAAGTCGTGAGTTCCTGTGGCAGGAGGGACATACCGTACACGCGACCGCCGAGGATGCGGAGGAGCGTACGATCCGGATGTTGAACCTGTATGCACAGTTCTGCGAGGAAGTACTGGCGATCCCGGTCATCAAGGGAAGAAAGACGGATAAAGAGAAGTTTGCGGGAGCGGAATCCACCTACACCATCGAGGCACTGATGCACGACGGACAGGCACTGCAGTCCGGCACCAGCCACAATTTCGGTGACGGGTTTGCGAGAGCTTTCGGGATCCAGTATACGGACAAGGACAACACCTTAAAATATGCACACCAGACGTCCTGGGGTATGAGCACGCGTATCATCGGAGGGATCATCATGGTCCACGGTGATGATTCCGGACTCAAGATTCCGCCCAGGATCGCGCCGACGCAGGTGATGGTCATTCCCATCCAGCAGAACAAGGACGGCGTGCTGGCAAAGGCGGGCGAGATCCGCGATGCTCTGGCAGCAGCCGGCGTACGCGTGAAGCTCGATGACAGCGACAAGCGTCCCGGATTTAAGTTTTCCGAGCAGGAGATGCGCGGGATCCCGGTACGTATCGAGATCGGACCGAAGGATCTGGAGAACGGAAAGTGCGTTGCCGTACGCCGCGACACCCGTGAGAAAGAGGAGATCGCGCTGGACAGCCTGACGACCCGTATCCCGGAGCTTCTGGATGCGATCCAGGCAGATATGCTGGAGCGTGCGAGAGCGCATGTCGAGGCACATACCTATGTGGCGAAAGATTATGCGGAATTCTGCGATACGATCGAGCACAGGCCGGGCTTTGTGAAGGCAATGTGGTGCGGCGATGTGGCCTGCGAGGAAAAGATCAAGGAAGATACGCGTGCGACGAGCCGCTGTATCCCGTTCGAGCAGGAGAAGATCACGGACACCTGTGTCTGCTGCGGAAAGCCGGCAACGAAGATGGTCTACTGGGGCAGAGCATATTGATCGGATCGGACCCTTACGAAGAGAACAAAAAAAGCCGGAGCATCTGTTCAATGTCATTAAGTTAAGCTGGCAAAACAAGGATCTCTATATCAGAAATGGTATAGGGGTCTTTTTTTTTTTATAAAAAATACTTGACACGAGTGGCAA
>Ga0310694_10006913_pt1 | contig 10702 bp, 4 predicted proteins | sample 174DNAGHGhighgp2_FD_203884 | JGI IMG/M metagenome (GOLD analysis project Ga0310694, IMG submission 203884) | Sheep rumen microbial communities from Palmerston North, Manawatu-Wanganui, New Zealand - 1742 DNA GHGhigh gp2 (v2) (version 2) | ecosystem: Host-associated > Mammals > Digestive system >... | reverse complement strand
CTGTAACGAAAGACGGATTTTGGAGAATTAACTCAGAATGACGCAATTTAAACTGAATGGTTTTCGACTCAACAATCTGCATTAAATTGCCGAAAAAGCATTTCAAAAAAAGTACCAGTGCCAGCAGTTCGTCATCCGCTCGACCTCAGGTCGCTTGGCTCGTCCAAGAACTATGAGGATTCCATTCGTCGCCGCCACCAAATGGAAGTAGCAGCACAACAGCGGGAGCAGGAAGGCCAAAGGCTGATGCGCGAGTCTGACAGCATCAAGAAACAGTTAAGAAAGTAAGTCGTCTATCTTCCAATTTCTGCAAGACTCCGCAGATAATTGGAAGATAGACTTTATTATGAGAATAGCAGGCTCATGTGTAAATCTTGATACATCTCCTTATACATTCAGTTCTTTCAGAATCACCCATTCACCACCATTGTCTGGCCCCTCATGTTTGATGACATTCAAATCTTTGAGCCGTGTTAAGTCTCGTTGAATGGTTCGCGATGAGAGGTTTATTTTGTTCGCTATAGAGGTTGCCGTTTCTACGACACCATCTACGACAGACTTTCTAATCATTTTATATATAACCAACTGACGCTCAGAAAGTTTATCTACGACATCGTCTATGACAACATCTACGACATCTTTATCGTTGTCTACGACACCACCCTTTGCTTGTATAGCCATAAACTTCTCACGCTTTATCGTGGCCATCATGCCACCCCGCACTTCTTCGAACACAGGTATCTCCAGTTTTTCTTTCTCAAACGCTTCACGTATCTTCTCATAGCCACGCCCCCATGCTTCAATGAATCCTGCAAGATAAAACACGTTTGCCATCAGTCGGTTTCTTGGGTGTGACTCATGTGGTTCCATCAGCATCTCTACCGTATAACCTGGAGGCAAAGTTCCACCGTTCCACAGCGTGATATGGTCGTCGAATACCTTCATTTGTATAAAAGTCCCCGTATAGTCTTTGTGAATCAGACTGTTACAGAGCATTTCTCTCAGTCCTTCCTCTGGAATTTCTAACGGTTCCTTGCGCTGTAGTCCTTCATAGTGGATTGGCGAGACGAGATATTTGCTACGCAAAGTCTCTATCACTCTGTCTGGCATTTCTATCAGTGGGCAAACGATTCTATCCTGTAGTATCAAATCTGCCTGACTGTTTCCGAACCGACCAAGCCGAAAAGCAACGGTCATGTTCCACCGCTCAACATCCTTTCCGAATAGCAAAAGGGCAGCAAGAGTCAGTTGTCCGTTCTCTTCATTGATAAGGTGAAGCCTGCGTAACAGTTGGTCTATGCTGAGGTCTCTTGCAGACTTGTTGATTCTTCCTTCACGAATAGCGGCATTCAGGAAATACTTCACCGCCTCCGGGTCAATGTCATCTATTGTTGCCGATTTTTCCGTAGCAGCATCCCATGTGATATTCAGTTTACGCATCAAGAAATCTGTCAACGCAGTTCCTGTCAATTCCTGTAGGGTACTGCCCGAACGGTAGTAGTATTTACCCCTATAACTGACAGGGACATTAGACGGAACAATAGTCACTTCAAGGTAGTCCAATCCATCCTGCTCGTGCAGGTCAACATCCACCACTAACCCCATTGTCGTAGTGATTTTGTTGGGAATGTCCTCCAACAGCCTCTTGGCATTCTGGAGTCCATGCAGTTCTAAATCGTCATCTACACCAAAGAACATGGTAGCACCTTGTGCATTCGCAAATCCGCAAATCCACTTCAGGTATTCATCCTTCCAGCTCCGCTTATACTCAACGTTCTGGCACTCTTTCGCTGTTATCTTACTCATATTTCGTTTGCAAAAATAATCAATTATTTTGGAATTCTACACTTCATATCTATGAATCAAGTTCCTGTCCCCATGATTCTGGATGGTAGGAGAACATCATCAGTGCCACGTTCTTGATACGTGTTTGCTCAATTGGTCCCTCTAACAAGTTCATTTGTTCCAACACTTGCATGGGCGACAGTTTTTCTATTTCCCTTGCCAATGAACTCTTCGTTTCTGCCAGATAGTCACGTATCAACAGCATGGATACATCTTCAGGCTTGGCTTTTATGTTGCCCCTGTCATCAAATGGAACTCGGTTGGCGAGGTTCAGTAGTTCTGTGAGGTAATCATCCTTTGCTATGATAGAACTGGAGTTGTAACGGATATAGTAATTGTATTTTTTCTCTTTAGCCGTCACCATATCTGGCACCTTGTAAGGGCGACGCTCGCCAGCCGTTACCCAAATTACTATCACCGTTTTTCCATCCACTTGTTCAAAGAATACGCGGGGCTGATAGTAAGGTGCTATCAAGTTGTTAAATCCAACCATCGCTTTCTCAATCGGCTCAATCTCATTGATGTCAATGCCAACAACAGGACGAACAGCCCGTCCGTCCACTTCATCCACGCCCACAACGATATATCCTCCGCATGTGTCGTCAAAGTCATTGGCGAATGCGCAGATGGTTCTATAAATAGGGTCAGGATTCCATCCCTTCTTATATTCTACTCGGTTGCCTTCTACTACGAGGCCACCTATCAAGTCTTCTATGTTAATTGGTAGTGCCATATATTTATAACGTTTTATTCTCGTTCTTATTTTCTGACATCCACTTGTTCTCCTCCTGATTGGTTCCTACACTCAAGTTCCAGAGGAGAATGAATAGCAAATTCACCTTGCACTTTATAATCATCATCCAAATAATATACACCACTGATATCAAGTGGGGGCGGATTATCATTTGAAGTAAAACGATGACCTCCAATAATTTGTTTCTGACTCAATAGAGTCCAGATAATCTTTAATTTATTGGTTTTTAGAAAGTCTAAAAATGGCTGTTTCTTTATAAGTGATGCAGAAAATGAGTTGTTATATACGGAAGGATCAAAACATATTATATTATTGTCTGCATCAACAAATTCACCTTCTCTGTCGGAGTAGTGTAAATGCATCTGGTCATATATTAACTTTGAGGGTATGATAATATAAAATGATTCTTCTTTTGAATGATCATATTCTTCCTCCCAATAGTATGCTTTTGTAGTGACATAGCAATTAGCTATATATGAGCCTGTTTTATTGTCGTTAAGTTGAAACTCTTCCGAATTCTCTGTCTCTTCTATATACCTTTTATTAAATTCTTGGAATCCCGGAGACCAATAGTATTCTCTATTGAATAACTCATGCCATTCAGTTCCCTCTGGCATCCACCTTCCACGAAAATTCTTTCCGTTTATCCAGTCTATAATTTTTTGATAATCTTCCCCCTTTACTATGTAACTACGGATTTGGTACCATACCCGTTTCTTTGGTGAATCAAATTTCTCCTCACCAAGATGTTTTTCTTCATCCCATTCTGGATGGTACTCTAACGCCAACCATTCTTCACCATTATCATCAAAAATATCAATAAATTTATCTGGTGAAGGTAAATCATCTTTATGAGTCATCCATGTTTTATTGTTTTCATTCATATTAATCCCAGGCGTTACTTCCCACCAGTATTGTGGATGTGGTACATGAAAACTACCTGTTTTGCGAATCAAGATTGTTGGGTCAACATCTCGGACATACGGATTCCACGGGCCATTATATGGCTCAATATTATCGGAAAAAGAATCCTCATGCTTTTGGCAATTATCAGAAACTCGTGCTAGCAATTCATAGAAAGCCAACCATTGATATTTTTTGCCTATACGCTCATTATGCCCCCCGCTATTCTGCCAAAAAGAACTTCCGACCTCTCTGTCAAAATTTCCATGCTTTTCTTTATCATAGCCATATTTTTCAAATATCAATTTGACGGCATAATTACTTAATCCATCATAATTGACATTAAAACAGCTTAATCCTGCTTGAAATACATAGCGGCCAAAATCGCCGTAATTACCGGTACCACGCCCATATTCTGTAACCATAGAACCTAGAATGGTGTTTTGGCTATAGTAATAGTTCTTCTGTCCAGAATCTTTATAATCTAATTTATACTGGTTATCTATTTCTTCGTTTTTCGGGAATTGTTCTGGCAGAATGCTATGATATGGTGGGCGAATTTCTTCTAAAGGGAAAGAAACGATGCATCCTTTATAGTTGGCATATTCTATAATTTCTCTAGCATAATCCCTTAATAAGATATGTGGATATACTTCCTCCTTGTCTTTAAATATGGTTTCATATACATATTGACTTAGTTCAGTAAGTTTCTGTTTGTCATCTAACCGCATAGCACATCCAAATGCAACTGCATATAAACGCTCATATATATATGGGTCATTCACATCTTCAAACAGCTTTAATTCATCTATTAATACATCTGTTCTCCTTTTTAATAAACATATTAATGCTTTCGTAGAACTATCTCGAAGGTTCCTGTTTGTACTTGCTAAAAACCAAGACAATGTGATGGCTGTCAGTTTTACAGACTCATTACTAATATGCGATATATCTTCAAATGACCATGCCCAATTGATAAGAGTTTTTCCAGGCGTATCATTTTGCCATTGATTTTTTAGAAAAGGAATCCACCATCGATCTCTATCTGCTAAAGTAAATTTGCTTAAATGTTGATGCAAGAAGTTTGCATTGAAAGCATGATTGGGAATTGTCGAAATGGATAGGCAAGTATTCCAAAACTGTTGATGTAATCCTCGATTATTAATAGATGTTAAATAGGTTCGCACTTCATCCGATATCTGCTCCATTTGCCGCCATAGCATTGAATTAATAAAACTCTCTGCTATTGCATAGTAATCCTTGACATGAGGAATGAATTCAAAGAATTCCCTTCCAGTTAAAGTGGGGACAAGAATACTGAATGCATCTATCAGTCCTTGATTTTGCATACAGGCATTTATGTCTCTAACATAATTAAATAATTCTCCTCCCTCAACAAATGCATTATCTATGTTATTTGCTTTCTCTAATAAGTGTTTCGCCGTTAAATAATCGCCTAGACGTTCATATGCAAAATAAACATATTCTGTTCCATTATAAGCAATATTTTTGATTAATATTCCTTCAGAAATCAATTCTTCTAATAAGGAATTATTAATATGATATCTTGTACAAATTGTATCTAATTCGAGATAGGCCTCTTCATAAGTTATAATGGCTTTATTGTTGGCGACCATATAATCTATGAGTGTATTAATCGTTTTATCAACAATTTGAAGACTTGCATTATAATGCAACCTATCTGCCAATTGATTTTCAATTCCTGATATGTAATTCTTTATTATGGCATCCAAATGATTTATATATGATACTCCTATTCTGTTACGATTATTTTGCTGCCCGATGCAAAATAATTTTAAGAATAGCGGATTTTGAAATTCTGTTTGAAGAATGGGAGTATCTGGTAGTGATATACCATATTCTTTAAAATATAGATGAATGGCCTCTCCTTCTTTCTGTCCAAACCCTTCGTGTTTATATCGTATAAACCGATTTACACTATCTTCAGGAAATAACAACTTAGTATATGATGAACGTACAGAGATAGCTAAACCAAGCCATTCATATTTTGCAATAGTTGTAATAAAACCATTGATATAGTTCTTCCAAAATGATTTGCCATTTCCTTCATTAGCCGCATCAATAAACAAAACGATTCTTCTTCGTTCTGATTCCGCTTTGGCATTGAGAGCACCCCAAAACTCATCTTCGGAGCAATTTATCTCACAGATCCTTTTTATTTGCATCCATGGATTATCTTGGGATGTGAAATACTGCCCTAACAATAGGATTGCAGTACCTTCATCAGCCCTTTTAACCACATCTGCATATAGATGGGACTTTCCCACACCGGCATCTCCTTCTAGAAGCAAAATAGGCGTGTTTGCTAATTTACATATTGCACTATTGATAAATTGACTAAATGTATAGAGAGATTCTTGCAAACTTCGCACATAATGTATCTCAGATCCATATTTGTGATAGAAGCGGTATTCATTGAGTTTTTTTTGTATCTTTCTTTCCTCTTCAATGTAATAATCCATAATCCTATCACAACAATCTGAAAAATCACTAATGATATTACAATATTGTAGTGTCGGAATTTGCAAATGGTTGTGATTTATATTTTTAATATCAAATGTGTTGACTAACTTGCTAATAATACTGGATATACTTTCATTAAAAGTCATTAAGCCTTTGCAATATTTCAAAACTTTATCACAGGCTATTAACAAGTTATCCAAGGAAGTATAGAATAAATCATAAAATCTACTATTCCTTAATAAGCCATCAAATATTTTAGCTATATCTAATTCTACATTTAATTTGGGCGTGTATCGTACACCTAAATCAGCTATAGACTTGTTGTTTCTATGATTAAACCAATCTGAGGTGAATTCTTGTTGATGAAACCAAAAGTAGAACATGCCTGCATTGTCAGGCAATTGCAATCGTTGAATGATATCAGATTCCCACCAAGGAATAAATTCAATAGACATGTTTTTCTGAGCCACCCAATCTTGCCATTTAGAAACGTGTTCATTCCATTTTTCGCGCATTGATTTTTGTCCTGCTAATCTGGCATCTGGCGGATTAATCGGGAAAGCGATAATATATTTTGTTAGTTTTGGATGTTTGTCTAAAGCAGTTCTAATAGAACTATCTATTTCTCCCCATTGGGTTGTAGAAAACGAAGAAGTAAAATATTTTGCTTGCCATGCAACTTCTTTATCATCGTTTAAGACCCAATAGCATTCTACACCAGCATCTGGTTTGCCGTTGCGAATAAATTGCTTCTTATTAGGAATTGTTTCTTTATTTGCTAATTGACATACTAATTCCTCAAAGCCATCATTTTGCGAGCCATTAAGTGGTCTTATCTCATGCCAATTCATATCAATTCATGTTAGGCGTTAATCAATATCATTGCAAGAAAGCGTAGCATCTATCTTTTCCATCAATCTGTCTGTTTCGCAGAGCACGTAGATAATGCGCTGGTAGTGCCTCACATCATCGAAACTCAGGGTCATGCCTTTTCGGTCTTTCAACCACTTTTGGGCTGGTTGATAGCCGCCAATATAGAAGTTCCATGCCGATTCTGGCACACCTTCGAAGTATTGAGTGCTATTGATATAGACACGATTCTGCTCCCAGCGATAGCAGTCCACTTGCAGGGTGCCACTAACGGGGAAAGATATGCCTGTCGAATGAGGCAAATCTTCCATGAGGTGCAGATGCCGTAGTTCCTCGCCCTTTTCCACTAAGTCGCGGAATTTCTCCCAGTCTGTCGGATAAGGTATGCGTGGGAAGTCAATCTTCAGGAATTCTTTGTAACGCTCGCGATACGATGGACTGTGTAGCACGGCATAAATATAATCAAAGAGGTCTTGTGGATATAAAACACCATTGTATTCTGATGTTGGATCAACCAAGATATTGTCATCATAACAGGGAAGATAGTTTAGTCCTTTGGCAATACTATCATATAAATCTTTGTTGAAGTTGACAATGCGCTCTTCATCACCCATGTTTTCTTGAAAGAGGTAAAGTGGGAAAACGATACCTCCGCCTCTTCTAAATATATTTTTATCTGTTAAACAGCTAGAAATAAAAACTCCATTCCACGAATTACCTCCTATTGCTTGTCCTTGAGGACTTAGAACTAAAGAAATATTACCATGTCTTAGCATGTGTTGGAATAAAGATGTTCGCGGTCTGGAAATCAGCCCATTAGTCTTTCCTGTATAAACAACATATTTCGTATCAAAAGGACGATATGTATAGCTTGCAACACTAAGTCTTTCTTGATTATCTATAACATCTTGTTTAGCATTTTTTACAGACCAATCGCTACTGTCTGCACCAGCATTGTATTTAATCCTAAAATCATCCTCTGATAAGGAAATTGCATCTCTCTTTAGCTGAATTGCAGCCTCTTCTGTATTTTGAATATTAACTGTATCTTTAGAGGTGACTATTCCCCCAGCATTTATTCTAAACAAGTCCTCTGGTGAGAATCCTTTAGTATACTCTTCTTGAATTGAATAATCTATGGGAACAAAGAAATACTGAGGTTCTTTCAATTGAATATCTTTCCAAGGTGCATTACTAATCGAAAGCATATCTAATTGTTCATATTTTGATTGTCTTGTCCCATAAAGATCATGATAGTATACTTTGCATTTATCTGCTTTCTTCCCTTGTTTTACGAATATATTGATGCTAACCCCTTGTTGTATATCAAAGACGTTCTCATCTTTACTGCCATCAGGTGCTATCTCCTTTCTTTTAGAGCTACCATGTAAATTAACTATAAATATTTTATCGAAACATTTCAATAGCGACTTTCGCATTTGACCATGTATTAAACCATCGATAAAGGAATTATTGCTAATGTAAGCGACCACTCCTTCTCCATTTTTCTCAATATAATACTGTGCTAAACGTATAAACTTAACATAATCATCACTAAGGGGCTGTATATTTCTTTCGTTCAAGCCTCTCTTATAGTCTGCAGCAAGACTCGAAATCCACTTCCCGTTGTTCTGGCTACTTATGCTATACGGTGGATTTCCAATCATCACCATAACAGGGTAATCACGTTTGATGACGTTGGCCTCCGTTGCCTCACGGCTCAGCCATTGGGCGAAGAGGGTGCGAGGCTCATTATTGCTTTCTTCGAGCGAATTAGTCAGATAGATGTGTAGGCGCTTGTCCGTATTGTGCTGATACCCAGTCTCAGACAGTAGCATATCGAGTTTGATGTGAGCTACTGCATACGAGGCCATCAATATCTCGAATCCGTTTAGACGTGGCAAAAGATGTTGTTCAACATATTGCTGCCAGATGCCTTGATTATCACGATAGCGATCATAGATTTGGTTCACTACTTCTGCAAGGAAAGTACCTGTACCAGTGGCTGGGTCGAGTATCTGAACACGGTGGAACTTGCGTTTCTCATGCTTCATGCCGTCAGAGGTACGCTTGTCACGACTCTGCTCCACAGCAACTTCACGTTCTATCATTGAGTAGTCTGCCAATCCTTCAGGCAAGCCAAAATCCTTTTGAAGAATTTCATCCACAGCCCTGACGATAAAGCCAACGACTGGCTGAGGCGTGTACCAGACACCCTTTGATTTGCGAAGTTTTGGATTATATTCAGACAGGAAGTCCTCGTAGAAATGAATCATTGGGTCATGGTGCAGCTTGTCACGGCTGTAACTCGCCATAATCTTCTGCAAGTCAGTAGCCTGGAATACTGTCACTAAATCATCTACTACCCAAGCAATACGCTCGTCAAGGTCGTTGCCTGCCAAATTGTTGAATATCTGGCGCAGGAATGGATTGGTCTTTGGAATCAAACGTGCAGCCTCTTCGCGGCTAAAATCCTCAGGAGTATCATCATGCAAACGGGCTGCAAACATACCGTAGGCAATCGTCTGAGCATAGATATCTGCAAAGTCCGTTGGTTTAAGTTCTTGAATCAGTACATCCTTGAACGCCTGATATTGTCCTCGAAGGTTATCGTTAGCATAACTATCCGTATCGTCATTCATAGCCTGCTCAATGATATTAGCCAACAATCGTGCCTTACCCGCCATCAGTTTAGCCAGACGTGAGGCAGAGGTAACACGCTGGATGGCAGACGCGCCCAAATGCTGAATCATGGAGAGGAATTTGTCCTCGGCTTCTGCAATGCCAACAATCTTGTCACCTTTGACCTCTGCAATCTTCACACTATCCAAAAACTCCCCCTGCTCATACAGGTGAAAGTCCAAATAGTCTGTGAAGATGATATAGTCGAGTGCTTGCTTATAGCGGTCGAATTGCTCCTTGTGGGCATTCTTGTTACGTCCGTCCAAGTCGTTGTCGTTCACATCTTTTGCCTCCACAAAAAACACTGGCAGATGGTCTTTCTCCCGCTGAATAATATAGTCAGGTGCACCACACTCGAAATGGGCAGGCTCATTCGTTACAACCATCTTCGGCAATAGGCTCTGCAACAGGTCTTTCAGTGCTGGGCGATAGGAATGTTCGCGAGCAAGCCCTGTCTTGTACTGCTTGTTCAGTTCGTCAATATATAGTTTCAGGCTATCTGTCTTCATATTGTTCTGATTTGAGTGTGGTAATAATCTATAATGCGTTGAAATATGCTTTTACTTTCTGTGCCATCAACTTTCGTCTGGCCTCCAGAAATGAATGATAGTCAGCAACGTCCATGTTGATAATCTCACGAGGTATGCAGTTCTCTTCAAGATTGTCATACAGTTCGTCCATCGACCTCATCGTGGTATAGGCAGAATCTTTGCCTGCTTCAATGGCAGTAACGACTTCTCCGAGATACACTTTAGGTGCTTTCTTGCCTACTGCAACATTTACGGGCTTACTGAGATAGGTGTAGTTGGCTACCTGATTGTATTCCATCGTTGAGTTCATCTGATTGTCCTTCAGGTATTGACGGGGAAATATGTGATGGATGTCGGCAGAACTTAACAGGTCACGTACCTTTGACCCTGTACTGAGGAAAGACGCATCAACACTCTTACATTGTGCAGCCAGATAAACGTTGAAAGCGGGCGAATTGCTGGCTGTAGTTTCTAATCTCTGTACGTAAGTAACATTCCAAAACGTATCAGAGAGGTTGGCCATTACCTCGTTGTAGAATACAAGGAACCCCTTTTCACGAATAGAACGCAAGTCCGACTCCATTGCAGTCTCCGGACTTGAAGCGTACCTTCC
>Ga0310694_10006910_pt1 | contig 10703 bp, 9 predicted proteins | sample 174DNAGHGhighgp2_FD_203884 | JGI IMG/M metagenome (GOLD analysis project Ga0310694, IMG submission 203884) | Sheep rumen microbial communities from Palmerston North, Manawatu-Wanganui, New Zealand - 1742 DNA GHGhigh gp2 (v2) (version 2) | ecosystem: Host-associated > Mammals > Digestive system >... | reverse complement strand
TAGAAATTGACGATAATATCGAAAATGTTAAAAGTGGTATTCAAGGATTTATTAAAAGCATAAAAAAAGATATCACCCCGATCAAAGCAGCGATATCTTTTAATGAAAGTTCTGGATTTGTTGAAGGAAACAACAACAAATTCAAACTCATCAAACGTATTTTATATGGAAGATGTAATTTAGTCAATCTATTTAAGAAATGTTTTTCTATTTTCTCTTTAAAAGCATCATCCAATATATTTAATTTATTAAATTTTTCTGGTTCTATACCCTATCAAGCGTAAGAACCGGATAACCTAAAGCTTATAGCTTTTATTTTGTTAATTATTTATTATATTCTTTATATAATTTTTCAAATGCTTGCATTGAATTAATAATTGTTTTACTTGATACACAATATGCTAATCTTACATATCCTTTTACACCAAAATTATCACTTGGTACAACTACGATATCATATTTTTTAGCACGTTCCATAAATTTATATGCATCAGGCTCTAAAGCTTTCATAAATAAATAGAAAGCTCCATCTGGTTTAACACATTCATAACCAATCTTAGTTAGACCATTATATATTAAATCTCTATTTTTCTTATATTCATTCATATCTGATGTTAGTGTAGCACATTGTTCAATTGCATGTTGCATTAAAGATGGAGCACATACATATCCATATGCTCTACCTGCACCAAGGCATGCTAAATATAAATTCTTAGAATCATATGCCTTATCAGGTACTAACACATAACCAATTCTTTCACCAGGAAGTGATAATGATTTTGAATATGAATAGCAAACAACTGTATCATCATATAAATTAGGAATATGAGGAACCTCTAATCCATCAAATACAATTTCTCTATAAGGCTCATCACAAATAATATAAATTGCATGATTATATTCTTTTTCTTTTTGTTTTAATATATCTGCTAATTTTAATAATGATTCCTTTTTATAAACAACTCCGGATGGATTATTAGGAGAGTTTACAATAATTGCTTTTGTATTTGGATTTAATTCCTTTAATAATTCATCAAAATTAATTTCAAATGTTTCCATATTAGGTTTAACAACCTTAAATGTTGCACCTGCACCTTCAGCAAATACTTTATATTCTGTAAAATATGGAGCAATTGCTAATATTTCATCATTTTTAGATTCAGTTAATGCTCTTAGGGCAATACAAAGTGATGCTGCAGCACCACAAGTCATATATAAATTATTTAATGTATAGTTAGTATTAAATCTCTTATTTAAATCATCAGCTATATTCTTTCTTGTTAGGTTATCACCTGCAGCAGAAGTATAGCCATGTGTATATGAATCATTACCTTCATTTATAATTTTAATTAATGCTTCATTGAATTTTGGATTAGGCTTTACTGATGGATTTCCTAATGTAAAATCATAAACATTATCTTCACCAATTTCTTGTTTTCTTTGTTTTGAGAATTCAAATAGTTCTCTAATTATTGATCTATTAGATCCAAGATTTAACATTTCTTTATTCATAAATCTTCTCCTCCTAAAAAACTTTATAGTAATTATAATACTATAAATTTGTAAATTTATCAATTAATAAAAGGATAATAAGCACTAATTTAGCATAAAAGTCAAAAAAATAAGGATAAAATAATAAAAAAATTAGATTTTTTTACATAAGATAGAATATAAATTGAAAAACATCTATTTTTATTAATAAAAATTTGGTATACTTAAAGTTGAAGTTTTTTATTTATAGGAGCTATTATGTACGACTTAAAATATCTAAAAGAGTTCTTCAAAAATGATTTATTTGCAGTTGAAGCACTAGGAGCGAATATTATTGATGCTTCAAATGATTATGCTAAATGTAGTCTTGAAATTAAAGATAAGCATAAAAATGCAAAGGGCTTAGTAATGGGTGGTGCAATATTTACACTTGCCGATTTCACTTTTGCAGTTGCAACTAATCAGCATGAAAATTATTATACTGTATCTACTACGGCAAATATAAGCTATTTTAGAGCAGTTACATTATCTAAATATTTAAATGCTGAAGCTATTAAGCTTAAAGATGGTAAGATGGTATGCTTTTATGAAGTTAATGTATATGACGATTCAAATACATTAATTGCTAAAGTAAATATTAGTGGTACACATATAGCTAAATAAGTAAAAATATAGTCATTATATGGTATAATGACAAATATAATTATTAATTAGGAGTAAGAAGTATTATGAAAAAATTATTAATTGGTAATGCTGCCGTTGCAAGAGGAGCATACGAAGCAGGATGTAGTGTAGTTTCATCATATCCTGGTACACCTTCAACTGAAATTACTGAATCAATGGTTGAATATAAGGAAGTAAATGTTGAATGGGCTCCAAATGAGAAGGTTGCAGCTGAGGTATCTATTGGTGCGTCTATGGCTGGTGCTAGAGCTATGTCTTGTATGAAGCATGTAGGATTAAATGTTATGGCAGACCCATTATTTACAGTATCTTATATTGGTGTAAATGGTGGATTAGTATTTTGTGTTGCTGATGATCCTGGTATGCATTCAAGTCAAAACGAACAAGATTCACGTCATTATGCAAAGGCATCAAAGGTATTAATGGTTGAACCATCAGATTCAAGTGAATGTAAGGAATATACAAAGCTTGCATTTAAATTATCTGAGGATTTTGACACACCTGTTATTTTAAGATTATCAACTAGAGTATCACATTCTCAAAGCTTAGTTGAGATTTCAGATAAGGAAGATTATAAATTAAAGGATTACGAAAAGAACATTGCTAAAAATGTTATGATGCCTGGTAATGCAATTAAGCGTCATGTAATTGTTGAAAAGAGACATCTAGATGAAGTTGAATTTGCAAATACTACATCATTAAATAAGGTTGAAAAGAATGGTAAGAAAATTGGTGTAATTACAGCAGGTATTTCTTATGTATATTCTAAAGAAGCATTAGGAAATAATGTAGATTTCTTAAAGCTTGGAGTTGTAAACCCATTACCTACAACATTAATTACTGATTTCTGTAAGAATTATGATAAGGTATATGTTATTGAAGAATTAGATCCATTTATTGAAGAGCATGTAAGAGCACTTGGCATAACTAATGTTATTGGAAAAGAAGTATTTACATTACTTGGAGAATATACACCTAAGATGATTAAAAAGGTAGTTCTTGGTGTTGATGGACCTGAATTTAATGAAATAGCTGAAACTATTCCAATGAGACCTCCTGTTATGTGTCCTGGTTGTCCTCATAGAGGAACATTCTATGTATTAAAGAAATTAGGCTTAACAGTATCAGGAGATATTGGTTGTTATACATTAGGAGCTGTAGCACCACTTCAATCAGTTGATTCAACTATTTGTATGGGTGCATCAGTATCTGCAGGCTTTGGTATGGCAAAGGCTAGAGGAAAAGAATTTAATAAGAAGCTTGTATCAGTAATTGGAGATTCAACATTTATTCATTCAGGTATCACTGGATTAATTGATATTGTTTATAACAAGGGTGCAAATACTATTATTATTTTAGATAACTCAATTACAGGTATGACAGGACATCAACAAAACCCTACAACTGGTAAGACAATTAGAATGGAAGAAACAAGCCAAGTTAATCTAATTAAGTTAGCAGAAGCAGTTGGTGTTAAGAGAATTGTTGTTGCTGACCCATTTGATGTTAAGAATTTTGAAAAAGTTGTTAAGGCTGAAGTAGAAGCTGATGAACCATCAGTAATAATTGCACAAAGACCATGTGCATTATTAAAGGGCGTTAAATATATTGGTAAATGCGAAGTTTCAGATAAGTGTAAGAAATGTAAGCAATGTATGAAGCTAGGATGCCCTGCAATTTCTAATGTTAATGGAAATATAATAATTGATAAGAATCAATGTAATGGATGTGGATTATGTATGAATGTATGTCCATTTGATGCAATAGTTAAGGTTGGTGAATAAAATGAATATTATGATTGTTGGTGTAGGTGGCCAAGGAACATTATTAGCCTCAAGAATTTTAGGTAATATTGTTATTGAAGAAGGATACGATGTTAAGGTATCAGAAGTTCATGGTATGAGCCAAAGAGGTGGTTCAGTAGTAACTTATGTTAAATTTGGTGATAAGGTTTATTCACCAATTATCGATAAGGGTGAAGCTGATATTATCTTAGCATTTGAAATGCTAGAAGCTTATAGAGCCTTACCTTATTTAAAAAAGGGTGGAAAGATTATTGTTAATAATCAAGAAATGAATCCAATGCCAGTTATTATTGGTGCAATGGAATACCCTAAGAATATTAAAGAAAAGCTAGAATCTATAGTTAATTTAGAATGCGTTGAAGCCCTAGAATTAGCAAAAGAGGCTGGTAATATTAAAACAGTAAATGTAGTATTAATTGGAGTTTTAGCAAAAAGTACTAATATCGAATATAGTAAATGGATTGAAATATTAAAATCAACTGTTCCTGCAAAATTATTAGACGTTAATTTAAAGGCATTCGATTTAGGCTATAATTTAAAATAATTTATAAGGGAGATATATTATGTATTTTCAAAAAGATTTTGAATGTATGCCAAGAGTAGATATTCAAAAGTTACAATCAAAAAAGCTTATTGATGAAGTAAAATATGTCTATGATAATGTAGAATGTTATAGAATGAGAATGAATGAGGCAGGACTTAAGCCATCAGATATTAAAGGATTAGATGACTTAAAGAAGCTACCATTTACATATAAATCAGATTTAAGGGATTATTATCCATACGGATTATTTGCAAGACCTTTAACAGATATAGTTGAATTACATGCTTCAAGTGGAACAACAGGCAAAAGAATAGTTGTTGGATACACTAAAAATGACCTAGACATGTGGGCTGGATGTTCAGCTCGTATGTTAAAGGCTATTGGAGCAACTAGTGATGATATTATTCAAATAGCTTATGGATATGGTTTATTTACAGGTGGATTTGGTCTTCATTATGGTGCTGAGAAATTAGGATTAACTGTAATACCTATTTCATCAGGAAACACAGAACGTCAAATCGAAACTATGATTGATTTTAAAGCAACTATATTAGCATGTACGCCATCATATGCTCTATATTTAGCAGAGACTGCTGAAAAAATGGGAGTGATTGATCAATTAAAGCTTAAAGCTGGTATATTTGGTGCTGAACCTTGGACTGAGGAAATGAGACACCAAATTGAAGAAAAATTACACATTAAAGCATATGATATTTATGGACTTACAGAAATTGTAGGACCAGGTGTAGCATTTGAATGTGATTGCCAAAAAGGAATGCATGTTAATGAGGATCATTTTATTGTTGAAGTAATTGATCCTGATACATTAGAGCCAATTACCGAAGAGGGTAAGATTGGTGAATTAGTATTCTCAACAATTGATAGAGAGGGTGCCCCACTATTAAGATATAGAACAAGAGATTTAGGTGTTATAAAAAGAGAAAAATGTAGCTGTGGTAGAACATTTGTTAGATTAAGTAAACCGCAAGGAAGATCTGATGATATGTTAATCATTAGAGGCGTTAATGTATTCCCATCTCAAATTGAAGGTGTTCTATTACAATATTGCAATAAGGGCATAACAGCAAATTATCAAATTGTTGTTGATAGATTAAATAATAATGATACATTAGATGTATTTGTAGAAATGGCACCAGACCTATTTGCGGATGATATGGCATCTATTGAAAAATTACAAAAGCAATTAGTAGAAAAATTAAGAAGCGTACTTGGCATTGGTGCTAAGGTTACTTTAGTTAACCCTAATTCAATTCAAAGAAGCGAAGGAAAAGCTAAAAGAGTAATAGATAAGAGAAAATTAATATAAGGAGGACATTTTATGATTGTTAAACAATTATCAGTTTTTGTAGAAAACAAATCAGGAGCAATTGCTCATTTAACTGATTTATTAGGTAAAAATGGAATTAATATTAGATCACTTCAAATTGCTGATTCTGCTGATTTTGGTATTTTAAGATTAATTGTTGATGATGTTGAAAAGGCATTAGAATTAGTTAAATCTGAAAATTATACAGCAAAATTAACTGATGTAATTAGTGTTGTTGTCCCTGATAAGCCTAATGGATTAAATGAATTATTAAGAATATTAACTGAAAATAATATTGAGATTGATTATTTATATGTATTCTTAGGTAAAAATAATCTTGGAGCACAAGCAATTTTAAAGTCTCCAAATATTAAAGATGTTGAGACCTTATTATTAAATAAATATTACTAATAGAAAAGTTAAAGAAAAAGAAAAGGATTAAAGAAATGACAATAGTAGATTTACTAGAGAAAAATGCTAAAGAGTATCCCAATATGGAATGTCTAGTTGAACTAAATCCTCAAATTGTCCCAGAAGAATATAAGACATGGAGAGAATATCAATTAGTGGAACCTACTTTAGCAAGTGAATATAGAAGAAGCATAACTTGGAAGCAATTTGATGAAACTGCAAATAGATTTGCCAATATGCTTAAGGATAAAGGAATTAAAAGAGGCAACAAGGTTGCAATATTATTAATGAATTCATTAGAATGGCTACCAATTTATTTTGGTATATTAAAGCTTGGTGCCCTAGCAGTACCTATGAATTATAGATATACATCAGATGAGATTAAATATTGCTTAGATTTAGCAGATTGTAATGCTTTAGTATTCGGTCCTGAATTTATTGGTAGAGTTGAACCAATCGCAGATCATACACCTCTTGTAAAAACATTAATTTTTGTAGGAGATGCATATGTTCCATTTGCTGATCATTATAATCAATTAATTAATACATATTCAACTGATAAAATTGAAATTAATTTAACTGAATCAGATGAAGCCGCCATTTATTTTTCGAGTGGAACAACTGGATTCCCTAAAGCAATATTACATTTACATAAAGCTTTAATTTCATCTTGTATGTGGGAACAAAAGCATCATGGTCAAACACATAATGATGTATTCTTATGTATTCCACCACTATATCATACTGGTGCTAAGATGCACTGGTTTGGTTCTTTAATATCAGGTTCAAAAGCTGTAATATTAAAAGGAATTAAGCCACAATGGATTATGTCAGCTATCAGTGAAGAAAAATGTACAATTGTATGGTTACTTGTACCTTGGGCACAAGACATATTAGATGCAATTGATAGAAAAGATATTAAATTAGAGCATTATTCTATAAGTCAATGGAGATTAATGCATATTGGTGCACAACCTGTACCACCATCATTAATTCAAAGATGGTTAAGTGTATTCCCTCATCATCAATATGATACAAATTATGGTCTATCAGAATCTATTGGACCTGGTTGTGTTCACTTAGGTGTTGAAAATACTGATCATGTTGGTGCAATTGGAAAGCCAGGATATATGTGGGAAGTTAAAATTATGAACGGAGACACTGAGGTTAAAGAGCCTGAAGAGGTTGGAGAGCTTTGCGTTAAGGGTCCTGGTGTTATGGTTTGTTATTATAAAAACAAAGAAGCAACTGATGAAGTATTAAAAGATGGATGGCTATATACAGGTGATATGGCTAAATTTGATAAGGATGGATTTATCTATTTAGTTGATAGAAAGAAAGATGTAATTATCACTGGTGGTGAGAATTTATATCCAGTTCAAATAGAAGATTTCATTAGAAAGCATGATAAAGTTAAAGACGTTGCAGTTATAGGATTACCTGATGAAAGATTAGGTGAAATTGCATTTGCGATAGTCGAACCTAAAGATGGCATGACTTTAACTGTTGAAGAAATTGAAAAATTCACATTTGATCTACCTAGATATAAAAGACCTAAAAAGATTGTAATTGCTAGCGTACCAAGAAACGCTACAGGAAAAATTGAAAAGCCAAAATTAAGAGAGAAATATATTGGCAAATCATTAGTTCAAATACAATTAGAAAATTAGGCTTATAAATTGGGAGGATAAAATGGATTTATTTATTAAGATTTTATTTATTGCACTATTCTTTGCAGTAACAATCTTTATTGGTTTTTATTGTAGAAAGAAAGCAACTAATTCGAATGATTTCGTATTGGGTGGAAGAAATGTTGGACCATGGCTATCAGCATTTGCTTATGGTACTTCGTATTTTAGTGCCGTAGTATTCATTGGATATGCTGGTTCATTCGGTTGGGAATTTGGTGTATCAGCATTATGGATTGGACTTGGGAATGCATTAGTAGGTTCATGGCTTGCGTGGGCATTACTTGGTAGAAAAACAAGAATAATGACTCAGCATTTAAATTCATCTACAATGCCTAATTTCTTTGCAAAAAGATTTAATTCAGAAAAATTAAGAATAATTGCAGCAATAATAGTATTTGTATTTTTAATACCATATACTGCAGCATTATATAATGGCTTAGCATATTTATTTAATGTTACATTCTCTGCAGATGTTCCTTATTTTGTTTGGATATTAATTATATCAATTGTAACAGCAGTATATGTTATAATTGGTGGATTGATGTCAACTGCAATCAATTCATTTATTCAAGGTATTATAATGCTAGTAGGTATTGCACTTGTTGTAATCTGTGCATTAAATCTAAATGGTGGCTTGATGGAATCATTAAAAGCATTAGCAACTAAGCCAGGAGTAGGTGGATGGGAATTTGCATCAATCTTTGGACCTGATCCAGTTCATTTAATCTTTGTTGTATTATTAACATCTTTGGGCTGTTGGGGATTACCTCAAATGGTTTCAAAATTCTATTCAATTAAAAATGAAAACCAAATTAGAAAGGGCTCTGTTATTTCTACAGCATTTGCTATAGTTGTAGCAGGAGGCTGTTATTTCTTAGGAGGCTTTGGTAGATTGTTTGCAAATCAAAAGAGTGCAACTATTATTCCTGATATAGTTTCAAGCTTAAATGTTGTTGTAGTTGCAATTGTAATTGTATTAGTACTTGCAGCTTCAATGTCTACATTATCAGGATTAGTTCATACAAGTGCTGCAACAGTAGTATTCGATTTAATGGATGATAAAAAGAAAATGCCAGAAAAGAAAAGAATGACTTGGTTAAGAATATTTGTTCTTGTATTTATTGTTGTTAGTGCAGGTATGGCAATATTCCAATATTATGGACCAAAGGAATTAACTAAAGATATAGCTTCGCTTATGGGTATATCTTGGGGTGCTATTTCAGGTGCATTTATTGGACCATTCTTATTTGGTTTATATTGGAAAAAGACAACAAAGGCATCTGTATATGTTTCATTTATCGTTGGTATATTACTTGCAGTATTAAGCTTAGTATTAAGTTTAACATTAACAGGTGATGCAAGAGGCAATGTACAATGGAGAGTAAATGGATTATTATTCTTTGATTTAGCTGATTCAATTTATATGGGTGTATTAGCAATGGTATTAAGTTTAATAATTGTACCTGTTGTATCTTTATTTACTAAAAAGCCAGATAATGTTGATGAAATGTTTAAATGCTATAGTCAAAAGGTTGTTGTAACATCAGATGTAGCATTAACTGATCCTAACGAGACTCATGATAAAGATTTATCTGAAGACGAAAGCGATATAATAGAAGAAAATATATAATTATTGAGTAGGAAGCTCTTAAATGGCTTCCTTTTTTATATATATGCGTATATACCACATTATTCGGTGTTTAGTTTATCTAAAAATGAAAAAATAAAAATTTAAATATATCGAAAAAGTCTTTTAGTGGTGCGATTTTATCTTCTTCACATTATTCGGTGTTTAGTTTAGTGAAAAAGTAGTAAAAATTTTTTTATTTTTTGTTGACATAGATTTATTATTTGGTATAATAGGTGTGCTGTTTGAAAAAATGATGGGCATATTATGCCTTAAAACAGATATAAAGTTGGATAAGTGAAAGGAGAAATTTATTTATGCCTACTATTGAACAATTAGTACGTAATGGAAGAAAGGATAAAGTATCAAAGTCTAAGTCACCAAGCTTAGGAATTGGCTTTAATACTCTAGAAAAGAAGTATACTAAGCTTCCTTCACCTCAAAAACGTGGTGTTTGTACACGTGTTACTACAATGACACCTAAGAAACCTAACTCAGCATTAAGAAAGTATGCCAGAGTTCGTTTAACTAACGGTATCGAAGTTACAGCTTACATCCCAGGTGTAGGTCACAGCTTACAAGAGCACAGTACAGTACTTATTCGTGGCGGACGTGTTAAGGATTTACCAGGTGTTCGTTATCATATCATTCGTGGTACATTAGATACTACAGGTGTTGCTAACAGAATGCAAGCTAGATCAAAATACGGTGCTAAGAGACCTAAGAAGTAAAATATAATTTAAATTTAAAATATCTAAAAATTAAAGGAGGAAACGATTATGCCTCGTAAAGGACATATTGCAAAAAGAGATGTGCTTCCTGATCCAATTTACAACTCAAAGGTTGTAACAAGAACAATCAACGCTATTATGCTTGATGGTAAGAAAGGTACAGCACAAACAATTTTATACGGTGCTCTTGATAGAGTTAAAGAACAAACTGGTCAAGATCCACTTGAAGTATTCAACAAAGCATTAGAAAACATCGCCCCAACACTAGAGGTTAAGAGCCGTCGTATTGGTGGTCAAAATTATCAAGTTCCAGTTGAAGTTAGACCTGAAAGAAAGCAAACATTAGCTTTAAGATGGTTAGTTAAGTATTCTCGTTTAAGAAGCGACAAGAC
>Ga0310694_10006903_pt1 | contig 10706 bp, 9 predicted proteins | sample 174DNAGHGhighgp2_FD_203884 | JGI IMG/M metagenome (GOLD analysis project Ga0310694, IMG submission 203884) | Sheep rumen microbial communities from Palmerston North, Manawatu-Wanganui, New Zealand - 1742 DNA GHGhigh gp2 (v2) (version 2) | ecosystem: Host-associated > Mammals > Digestive system >... | reverse complement strand
CGCATGGCCCAGGAAGCCCGCGAAGAGGGCTTTGACGAGATCGCCGACCAGATGGAAGGCGTTGCCGCCATCGAGAAGCTGCACGAGGAGCGCTACCTCAAGCTGTTGAACAACATCAAGCAAGACATCGTGTTCTCGCGCGACGGAGACACCATCTGGCAGTGCAGCAACTGCGGCCATGTAGTCATCGGCAAGAAGGCTCCCGAGATGTGCCCCGTGTGCAACCACCCGCAGGCCTACTTCCAGATCAAGGCCGAGAATTATTGATCAAGATGCTGCCAGCCAATAGCTGACAGAAACAACACCCATCATTTCTAATGCCGGTGCAGCGATAACGCTGCACCGGTGTTTTTTTGGACATGTGATGTAAAAAATGGCACAACTATTGCAATTGTTTGATAGGTTATTACTAAATTTGCCATTTAGAAAAAAATATTCACCTATTAAATTTTATAGACAATGAAAAAAGGATGTATCATCGGACTTGCTGTCCTGGGTATTATTGTCCTGGCTTTGTTTGGCTGGGTAAAGAACAGCTACAATGGACTGGTAAATGACCAAGAGAAAGTTGAGGCCGCATGGGCCCAAGTGGAGAACGTGTATCAGCGTCGCGCTGACCTCATCCCCAACCTAGTGGAAACGGTCAAGGGCTATGCCAAGCATGAGCAGGAAACTCTCGAAGGTGTGATTGAGGCTCGCGCCAACGCCACCAAGGTCACCATCGATCCCTCCAACATGACTCCCGAGGACCTGAAGAAATATCAGGCTGCCCAGGGCGAAATCACCAACGCACTGAGCCGACTGATTGCTGTGAGCGAGAGCTATCCCGACCTGAAGGCCAACCAGAACTTCCTGGAACTGCAGAACCAGCTGGAAGGCACCGAGAACCGCATCACGGTCGAGCGCAACAAGTTCAACGAGGTGGCTCGTGAGTACAACACTAAGCGCCGCACCTTCCCCACCAACATCATCGCCGGTATCTTCAACTTCGGCGAGAAGCCCTATTTCCAGGCTCAAGAGGGTGCCGACAAGGCTCCCAAGGTGGACTTCGGAACCAGCGAGGGCAAGTAACCGATGGCACTGGCCGATTTCATACCCAGTGAGGGCCAGCGGCGCATCGCCGACGCCATTACGGCAGCCGAGCGTCACACTACAGGCGAGATCTGTGTTCACGTGACGCCCCGTTGCCGCGGCAACGTGTACAAGCGTGCCGTCAAGACCTTCAACCGGCTTCACCTGTACACCACCAAGCGGCGCAATGCCGTGCTCATCTTCATCGCCTACGAGACACACAAGTTTGCCATCCTGGGCGACTCGGGCATCAATGATGTGGTGCCCGAGGGCTTCTGGGACATGGAGTCCGAGGAGTTGGGAAAATTTCTCAAGGCCGGCAGGCAAGTTGACGGGTTGTGCGAGATTATCGCCCGCATCGGCGACCGACTGTCGCAGTATTTCCCCGGTGAGCGCGATGATGAAAATGAGTTGAGCAATGAAGTCTCCTTTGATGACCTGGAAGACGATGACGACGATGATAATGAAATGCGCTAGAGTGGCCCGGCCCGTGGCGGTAGCCGTGATGCTGTGCCTGGCTGTCTTGACGGCTGTGGCACAAGTGCCCGAGCGTCCCAATCCGCCACGACTTGTCAACGACTTTGCAGGCATCCTGGGCGACTGCCAGTGGCTGGAAGACTCGCTCGAGAGGATAGCCATGGAGACCAGCAACCAGATCTGTGTCGTTACCATGGACGACTTCGGCGGCTATGACAAGGCCATGATGGCTTACAGCATCGGTGAGCAATGGGGCGTAGGCAAGAAGGGGAACAACAACGGTGTTGTCATCCTCATCAAGCCCAAGACCCAGGATAGCAAGGGCGAAGCCTTCATCGCACCAGGCTATGGTCTGGAAGGCGCCATTACCGATGCCACCAGCACGCGCATCGTCAATCAGGAGATGATTCCCCATTTCAAGGAGAATGACTACCTGGGCGGTGTGTGGGCCGGTGCGCAGGTCGTGCGTGACCTGGCCATCGGCGAGTACAACGAGGAGGACTACGCCCAGCAGGGCGGGGACGAAGAAGCACTCTTCGCCCTGATCATGTTCATCTTCATCTTTGCGTTCTTCCTCTACATTGCCCACAAGAGCAACCAGGGCAATCATGGCAACCGCAACAACGGTGACACCGGCACATGGGGCGGCCCCATCATTTTCACCAGCGGCAACGACTGGGGACGGGGCGGCGGCTCATGGGGCGGTGGTAGCGGCTCCTTCGGCGGTGGCTGGGGTGGCTTCGGTGGCGGCTCCTTCGGCGGCGGCGGTGGCGGCGGCAGCTGGTAACACCTGCCTCAAGAATACTCCATACAGTTTTTAAGGATCTTAAGCCCTCTTTAAGGTCCTTAATTGTTTACACGAACAGTTGCTTGAGGATGTCGGGGGAGCGCAGGGTACCGATGGCTGCATTGTGCAGGCGGTAGTAACCGATGATGACATCAAGCATGCGGTTGCGCTCCTCGCGGTTGAAGCGGAAGACGCCCATGTTGCTGAAAGTCATGCGCGACAGCAAATGGATGACCTGGGCCTCCTGGGGCTGGAGCAAGGCATGACCCCGCACTGCCGATGGCACAAACAAGCCGTCGGTCATGTCAAACCAGTAGCCCTTGCGGTAACTTTCCAGATTGGGTTGGATGCCCAAGTGTGCCCCCAGATGGAAGAGGAAACAGATATGGAAGTTGGCCACCGACCCGGGCAGATGCTCCAGCAACTGTACCGACTGCTCGATGTATCTAAACAGGTACTCGTTACCCTCGGGTTCCTGAATGACGTGGGTGAGCAATTCACTGATGAACAGGGAGATGGCATTCTTCACTGGATCGCTATAGATGGTTGCCAGGGGATAGTTGCGCCTGATCTCACGCAGCAGGGACAGTTCACGCCCGCTGCGGATGCCGGCCTCAAGGTCCACCAGCGACAATGGCATGAGCAAGGCATTACGCATCCGCGCCGACTGTGTCCTGCCCAGCGGAACGGCAAACGACATCAGCCCGCGACCGTCGGTGTAGATGTGCACGATGTTGTGCTTGTCGCTATAGCGGATGGTGTTCAGCACAACGCCTTTTAACTTCTCATACATGGCGCTAATGTACTCATTATTTGGCAATCAAGACCCATAAAAAGGCAAAAAACGCAACTTTTTCACCATTTCGACGGGTTAAATTTTGTCAATTCAAAAAATAGTGCTAATTTTGCAGTCGCTTTTGCGGAAAAATCCGCAATTTGGCCCATTCGTCTATCGGCTAGGACGCAAGATTTTCATTCTTGAAAGAGCAGTTCGATTCTGCTATGGGCTACTATTAACAACTAAATATCAAAGTTTTATATATCAATTATGGCAAACCATAAATCAGCTATTAAGAGAATCCGTCAGAGCGAGACCCGCCGTCTTCGCAACCGTTATTACAGCAAGACCATGCGCAACGCTGTGCGCAACATCCGCAAGATGACCGACGCCAAGGAAGCCGCCGAGGCTATGCCCAAGGTGACCGCTATGCTTGACAAGCTTGCTGGCAAGAACGTGATCAGCAAGAACAAGGCTGCTAACCTGAAGTCGAAGCTCGCTCAGCACATCAACAAGCTGAACCAGGCCTAAGCAATTAAGCCTCATGGTGCCCCACGGCGCCATGGTTCAGCTAAGGTATGGCCCATTCGTCTATCGGCTAGGACGCAAGATTTTCATTCTTGAAAGAGCAGTTCGATTCTGCTATGGGCTACCGCAGCAAAGCGTTAACGTCCGCGTTTAACGCTTTGCGTTGTGTTGTTATATATGCGCCACCAAGGGCGCATCGCCCCTATAACCACAAGAAAAGGAGACAAGCAATGCTCGTCTCCTTTTCTTGTGGTTGCCTTGCCCGGACTCGAACCAGGAAATGCGGCACCAAAAACCGTTGTGTTACCATTACACTACAAGGCAATCCTGTGTCAACTGGACAGTAGCCTGCCACAATTGCGGTGCAAAATTACTGCTTTTTTTTGAATTGCAATGTTTTTAGTGCGGTTTTTTTGCACAACCGCTTTGAATCACTTGACAATGAGCAGGAAATAGTTCTTCTTACCCTTCTGAGCCAGGATGTACTTGCCGTTGAGCAGCAGGTCGGCGCTGGCGGCCATATTGGGGTCGGCGAGCTTCTCCTTGTTGATGCTCACGCCGCCGCCCTGGGTCAACTTGCGCATTTCACCCTTGCTGGGGAAGACAGCGGCCACATCGGTCAGCAGCGAAATCATCGGGGTACCCTCATCGATGGCACTGCGGGGAACCTCAAACTGGGGCACGCCCTCAAACACGTTGAGCAATGTTTCCTCGTCAATCTTGTGCAGGATGTCCTTGGCCTTGTTAGAGAACAGGATCTGCGATGCCTCGACAGCCATTTCATAGTCCTCGGCACTGTGCACCATGGTGGTGATTTCCTTGGCCAGGCGCTTCTGCAGCGGACGCAGGCCAGGATCCTTCTCCTGCTCGGCGGTCAATGCCTCGATCTCGTCCTGGGGCAGGTCGGTGAAGATCTTGATATACTTCTTGGCGTCCTCGTCGCTCACGTTGATCCAGAACTGGTAGAACTTGTAGGGAGAGGTGCGCTTCGGATCCAGCCACACGTTGCCGCCCTCGGTCTTGCCGAACTTGGTGCCGTCGCTCTTGGTGATCAGCGGGCAGGTGATAGCATAAGCCTCGCCGCCGTTGATGCGGCGGATGAGCTCGGTGCCGGTGGTGATATTGCCCCACTGGTCGCTGCCGCCCATCTGCAGCCTGCAACCCTCGTGCTCATAGAGGTACAGGAAATCGTAGCCCTGCAGCAACTGGTAGGAGAACTCGGTGAACGACATGCCGTGGTCGGCATTGGCAGCCAAGCGCTTCTTGACGCTGTCCTTGGCCATCATGTAGTTGACGGTGATGTGCTTGCCGATGTCACGGATGAAACTCAGGAAGGTGAAATTCTTCATCCAGTCATAGTTGTTCACCACGATGGCGTGGTTGGGGGCGTCGCTGTCAAAGTCCAGGAACTTGGCCAGCTGCTGGCGGATGCACTCCTGGTTGTGACGCAGCGTCTCCTCGTCGATGAGCTTGCGCTCCTGTGACTTCATCGAGGGGTCACCGATCATGCCCGTCGCACCACCAATCAGGGCGATGGGACGGTGGCCAGCACGCTGCAGGTGCTTGAGCATCATCACGCCCACCAAGTGGCCGATGTGCAGCGAGTCAGCGGTCGGGTCGATACCCACATAGCCGCTGGTCATTTCCTTGTTGAGTTGCTCCTCGGCACCAGGCATGATGTCATTGATCATGCCGCGCCATTTCAGTTCTTCTACAAAATTCATCGTTATCTCTATTGTATCGTTATAGTGTTGATGATTATTCTATTGAACGGCAAAGGTACAACAAATTTGCTAACCAGCGTACATTTCATCAAATAATCCGGCAGCCACGGCATCTGTTTGCCGCAAAATCACTATCTTTGCAAGTTGATTAACCACAGAGAGAGATGGCAAAAGACCCGTTGAATACGCCGATGATGAAGCAGTTTGTCGAGATGAAGGCTAAGCATCCCGACGCGATATTGCTGTTCCGTGTGGGCGACTTCTATGAGACCTACCTGCAGGATGCCGTGACGGCCAGCGAGATACTGGGCATCACGCTCACGCGCCGCAGCAACGGTGCCGCCGCCTCGACCGAGATGGCGGGCTTCCCGCACCACGCACTCGACACCTACCTGCCCAAGCTGGTGAGGGCCGGCAAGCGCGTGGCCATCTGTGACCAGCTGGAAGATCCCAAACTGACCAAGAAACTCGTGAAGCGCGGCATCACCGAACTGGTGACGCCGGGCGTGGTGGTGGGCGGCACGATGCTCGACCGCAAGGAGAATAACTGGCTGGCAGCAGTGCACTTCGGCAAGAAGATGCTGGGCGTGGCGTTCCTGGACATCAGCACGGGCGAGTTCCTCACGGCCGAGGGCGGCGAGGAGTATGTCGACAAGCTGCTGGTCAACTTCTCGCCCAAGGAGGTGCTCATCGAGCGTAGCAACCGCCAGCGCTTTGCCGCCACGTTCTCGTCCAGGTACCTGACGTTTGAACTCGAGGACTGGGTATTCACTCTGGAAGCCGCCAGCGACCGTCTGCTCAAGCACTTCGAGACCCGCAGCCTCAAGGGCTTCGGCATCACTGCGATGGACAATGCCATCGTTGCCAGCGGAGCCATCCTGCATTACCTAGACATAACCCAGCACACCCAGCTGGGACACATCACCCACCTGTCGCGCATCGAGGCTGAGCGCTACGTGCGCCTGGACAAGTTCACCATCCGCAACCTGGAGTTGGTGGCACCCATGAGCGACGACGGCAAGTCGCTGCTCGATGTCATCGACCGCACCATCTCGCCGATGGGTGGCCGCATGATGCGCCGATGGGTGTTGTTCCCGCTGCAGGACGTGAAGGCCATCAACCGGCGACTCGACGTGGTGGAGCATTTCATGCGCGACCCCGACGGGCGAGAGCTCATCAGGGAGCGCCTGGAACTCATCGGCGACCTGGAGCGCCTCACGTCCAAGGCCGCCGTGGGACGCATCACCCCGCGCGAACTGGTCCAGCTCAAGAGCGCCCTGCAGGCCATCGAACCCATCAAGCAATACTGCGCTCAATCCTCCTGTGAGGTGCTGCGCAGCCTGGGCGAACAGTTGAACCCGTGTGCCATCATCCGTGACCGCATCGAGCGGGAAATCAACCCCGACGCGCCCAACCAGACCAACCGCGGCAACATCATCTGCCGCGGTGTGGACGCGCAACTTGACGAGTTGCGCGACATCTCGAGCAGCGGCAAGGACTATCTGGTGGCCATGCAACGCAGCCTGAGTGACCAGACAGGTATCCCGAGCCTGAAGATTGCCTACAACAACGTGTTCGGCTACTACATCGAGGTGCGCAACACCCACAAGGACAAGGTGCCCCAGGAGTGGATTCGCAAGCAGACGCTGGTCAATGCCGAGCGCTATGTGACCCAGGAACTCAAGGAATATGAGGAAAAAATCCTGGGTGCCGAGGAGAAAATCCTCATCATCGAGGGACGCTTGTTCAACGAGCTGGTGACCGCCGTGACCGAGTATATACCCGCCATCCAGAACGACAGCGCCATCATCGCCCAGCTCGACTGCCTCAACGCCCTGACACGCGTGGCGATGGAGAACCGCTACAACCGTCCCGTGCTCGATGACAGCCTGGACATCGACATCGCCATGGGCCGCCATCCCGTCATCGAGTGCCAACTGCCACCTGGCGAGACCTATGTGCCCAACAGCATCCGCCTGAGCAACGACGACCAGCAGATCATGATCATCACCGGTCCCAACATGGCCGGTAAGTCAGCCCTGCTGCGGCAGACGGCCCTCATCACCCTGATGGCACAGATGGGCAGTTTTGTCCCCGCCGAGCAGGCCCGCATCGGCATCGTGGACAAGATTTTCACCCGTGTGGGGGCCAGCGACAACATCTCGCTGGGCGAATCGACCTTCATGGTCGAGATGACCGAGGCCGCCGCCATCCTCAACAACATGAGCCAGCGCAGCCTCATCCTGTTCGACGAGTTGGGGCGCGGCACGAGCACCTACGACGGCATTTCCATCGCCTGGAGCATCGTCGAGCACATCCACGAGCACGCCACGCGGCCCAAGACGCTGTTTGCTACCCATTACCACGAACTGAACGAGATGGAGAAGTCCTTCAAGCGCATCGTGAACTACAACGTGAGCGTCAAGGAAATCAACGGCAAGGTCGTGTTTGTGCGACAACTGGTCAAAGGAGGCAGTGAGCACAGCTTCGGTATCCATGTGGCCAAACTGGCAGGCATGCCACCATCAATCGTCAAGCGGGCCGATGAAGTACTCAAGCAGCTCGAAGCCAACAACCAGGGCGGCAGCGCCATCACCAAGGACCTGGGTGACGTGGCCAGCAGCCGCTCGGGATACCAGTTGTCCATCTTCCAGCTCGATGACCCGGTGCTGAGCCAAATCCGCGACGAGATCCTCACCATCGACATCAACAACCTCACGCCCATGGAGGCCCTGAACAAGCTCTACGACATCAAGGGCATCCTCACCGGCAAGAAACAACGATAATGACTTCAAGTTTGTGAAGTGGTGAACACTTCACAAACTTGAGGATTACGGAGTTCGGATTAGGGATTTCGGAAAATTTTCTTGAAATCAAGGGCAAAACCCCTGGTGTTCTCATCCGTTTTCCGTCATCCGTTTTCCTCAAGTTTTTAAAGTGGCGCAGCTACTTTAAAAACTTGAATAATGGCGCTTTTGCCGTCAGCTTTCCAGCAGCAGGTCTATCAGAGCCACCACATCATCAATGCTGATGTTGCCATCGTCGGTGAGGTCAGCAATACGGTTGTCGGCGTGGTTACCGGTCAACAATTGGTCAATGAGGGCAACGATGTCATCAACATCGGCACAGTCATCACCATTGATGTCACCCAGGGCGATGATTGACGGGAAACGATTCCAGTAGTCGGTCGTGCGATAGGCTTCTAGGGCTTGCGCCGGTACGCGCAGGGTCGCTTGGATAAACACTCCATAGCGTTCAAAGGTAGTGCTGTCGGCCATGACTGGAGGAACCGTTGAGCGCACTGTCACCGAGGATGGCCAGCAGCCGTCAAAGCAGTGAGTCCCCAGGTGACGCAACGACCGGCCCAGTGTGACATAGTCAAGCCACGGGCAGTCAAAGAAAGCATAATCGCCAACGGCACTGACTGCATCAGGAATGTTAAGGCTAACAATCTTTTCGCACCCGGAAAAAGCATAGTCGCCGATGCTTTCGAGCCGTGGAGGCAGATTGATGCTCTCCAAGTAATAGCAGCTATTGAACGTGTTGGCACCGATGCGAGTTATGCCTGAAGGAAGGCTGATGCTGGTCAGCCCGATGCACTCCATGAAGGCACCGTCGCCCAGTGCTGTTACCGATTGCGGGATGACCGTGGCTGAGCATCCTGCCACCAGAGTCCCCGTGGCGGTCTCGATAATGGCATTGCAGTGCTCACGGGCATCAAAGGTCGTGTTCCTGCTGTCCACAGTCATGCCGGTCAAGTTCTCACAAGCCTGGAAGACACCGCTGCCAATGCGTTTCACTCCTGCCGGAATCTCAATGTCGGTCAACCCAGAGCAGTACATGAAGGCACCGTCGCCGATATGCTCCAGCGATGACGGTAATGACAACGCTGTGAGCCCGCTGCAACTGCGAAAGGCTGTGGTGCCGATAGTCTTCAAGCCGTTGCCAAAACAGATGCTACGCAGTGAAGCGCAGCAGGCAAAAGCCTCCTCGCCGATGCTGACTACCGAGTTGGGTATGGTCAGTGATGAGTCGGCACAACCGGCATAAAAGGCATTCTTGCCGATGGTGACAAGGGATTGTGGCAAGCGTACTGCCGTGAGCGAGTAACAGTGGTCAAAGGTGAAGTCATTGATGGCAGTCAGCCTCTCGGGCAGGGTGGCTGATGTCATGCGGGAGCAGAAGTAAAAAGCCGAGTCGCCTATTTCCTTGACCGTGGACGGAATGTCCACCTGCAGTAAATACAAGCACTTGGAGAACGCTTTGCTGGCTATAGCGGTTACTGCATAGGTATGACCATCGTGAGTGACGTGGGATGGAATGGCTACCGTGTCACTATAGGCACTGGACCAACCCCTACCATAATCTACTCCGTCATTGGTGACGCTCACCGTCGTACTGTCATCATTCACCTCATAGTACACGTTGCCCGACACGAAGTCGTAGCCAGCAGCGCTATGGGTGATGCATATCATGAGAATCGCCAGCACAGACGCTTTACAGAAGCCATTATTCCATCTCATAACTTAAAGATTGATAGTTATTAACCACCACAAAAATAGCGATAAAAGTCGATGATTCAATGTGTATGGACAAGCATATTCAACCAAATGTGGTTATATTCAGGCGAGAAGCTTTTATTGGCAGATAAATAATTCAAGTTTCTAAAGTAGCTGCGCCACTTTAAAAACTTGAGGATTACGGATTAGGGATTAGAGATTAGGGATGCACGATGCATCGCCAGCGAACTGATAAAACCAATAAAATTTGAAAAATTATCTTCACTACTCACTACTCTCTAATCCCTAATCTTCAAGTTCTGAAGTGTTTTGATACACTCTCGTGCCACGGGCACTAATGGAAAAAGCAGGATTATCCACCGAAATTGGTGGTTTGTGTTGAACTATTTTCTAATTTTGTGCTGCTTAAAACATACACATATAGTAAATATTACGATGAAGAAGATCTATTCTATTCTGATTGTGGCACTTGCCACTATGATGGGCTTCTCGGCACAGGCCGGAACCCCTCAATGGGAGATTGTTGCAGGTATGAACGTGGCAAAGGTCACCTGCCGATGATGCTCTTTCTGGTTGATGATGTACTGCTTTACCACGGGTATCTGCTCCACCGAGTAAGTGAAAGCGGCATAGCCCTCTCCCCATCCTGCAAATGACGGGAAAGAGGGATTGTCCCTCAGCCATCCGTTTGTGGCATATTTCAGCCCTCTGACGAACTCCGAAACGGCAAGGTCAGGAGGCAGTGAGACAAGCAGGTGAACGTGGTCGGGCATGCCGCCGATGCGATACAGCTTGGCCCGATGTCGTGTAATATAGCCATG
>Ga0310694_10006900_pt1 | contig 10708 bp, 10 predicted proteins | sample 174DNAGHGhighgp2_FD_203884 | JGI IMG/M metagenome (GOLD analysis project Ga0310694, IMG submission 203884) | Sheep rumen microbial communities from Palmerston North, Manawatu-Wanganui, New Zealand - 1742 DNA GHGhigh gp2 (v2) (version 2) | ecosystem: Host-associated > Mammals > Digestive system... | reverse complement strand
TGACGGCATTTAAAACAGATGGATGCTCAGTCGCGCTTGTAATAATGTGGTTACCTCTATTTTTATTAGCTAAAGCATAACCTTTAATAGCGAGGTTATTAGCCTCAGTTGCCCCACTAGTAAAAACAACTTCGTGATTTTTTAAATTAAGCAAAGATAAAATTTGCTCACGAGATTTATCAAGTAAGCGATTACTTTCTTGACCAAATTTATGAATGCTGCTTGGATTAGCAAAGTGTTTTAACGATATTTGATTAAAGCTTTCTAAGACTTCAGGATAAACTTTACTAGTCGCGGCATTATCTAGATAGATAATTTCATTGTCCATTAGCGTTACCAGATTCTTCAACGTGCATGCGTTTAAAGATGGCGTTAGCATCGTGATAAACTTTCACGAATTCACCATTATAGAATTCTTCTTCTAATTGACATAGTTGTTGATGGACATCATCCTGATGATTTCTATCTCTATTAGCATAAACGACTGCGGATTCCGCAAGTTGCATTTCTCTAAAGCGATTATCAACTTCATCAAATAACGCATTAGCGGTGCTCTTTAAGCTTTCCACTTTTTCATTAATTTCATCGACAGCAATTGGTTGAATTTTGACTGCTTTATCGATTTCATTTAATAAGTCGTAACAATCTTCAATTCTCACTTTATATGGTTTAGAGAAGACTGGTAAATCGATTTCTCTAAGGAGAGATTCAACTTGTTTTAAACGATAATAATAAACAAAGACTAAAGTATAAGCTTCTTCAGAGGAGTTCTTCAAGAACTCAACATAATCTTTAAAGTTCTCAATGCCTTCTTTAGCTTTGTTATATTGGCTTTCTAATTCATCTAATTTAGTTTTTAAAGAAGAGAATGGTTGTTTTAAAGAAGAATGGACATAATTATCTAAGGCTTGCTTGATTGTGCCTAAGGTATTCATAGTTTGTTTTAATTCTTCAATCTTTTCTTTTTTATCTTCATTAACAACATATGTGGCATAAATTTCTGGAAGTAAAGAACAAATCTTTAAGAATGTTTTTTCTAAATCGATAACTTTGTTATAGATTTCATTGTTGTGATCTTCAAAATATTTCTTATCCGCTTGTTCATGATCTAATTGATCTTGGACTTCTTCGATTTGGCTTTGTAAAGCATCTAAAGATTCCATGATGTTATTTAGTTCTAATCTAATAAGTCTTTTACGAATCACTTCTAAATCGCTCTTCCATTCACCCACTCTAACGGAGAAAGCAAGATTATATAAAGGTAAACCTAATGATTCAACTTGGTCGTAGTTTTTCTTTAATTCATCAATCTTTTCTGGGATGACATTATTGACTAAGATACAAAGATTTGGAAGCTGACTTAAAGCGCTTTCTAAAGCACTGACTACTTTACCAATGGTTGGAAGTAAAGATTGGGCTTCATCATATTCCGCACTTTCAATATGTGTTTCAAAATCAACAAACATTTGATCGAGTTTATCAAAGACTTGGTTAATAGAAGAGCTGACTAAATCTAAGTCATTAGAATTAGCGTAGAATGTTTGTTTAACGCGGCGATAATTTTCTTTAAGTTTTAAGATTGATTGACGAGAATCTTCTTCTGGTTTAATTAAAGAATATAAATCTCCATCGATAGAATTGACTTTATCTTCGAAGATTTTCATCGCTTTTTTCGCATCGTTAATAACGGTTTTGATGTTTTTATATTGCTTGTTATTAATTAAAGCATTTAATTGACGAAGCATTGATTCGGCAAATTTATCATCGTTTTCATAGATTTCTTTAAAACGACGAGAGAATTGTTCGTGCTTATCAACATATAAAAGATTAGTTCTAGAAATGATTTCTAAACGATGGATGTATTGGCTATCTTGACCAATTAATAAAGCGTCTAAGTATGAATATTTCTTTTGTAATTCACGGACTTGTTTTTTAATGCGGTTACGAGAAATAACGAAATGGTTTAATAAAAAGATACCCGCACCTAAAATGATGACTCCGGCCACAATAAGTAAGATAATTAAGACATTTTGTCCTGTCGACGCTAATATGGGCATGGAAGATAACCTCCTATTATTTGTTTACTAAAACATATGGCATAAGCCACACTATTATTTTAGTCATTTTTATAATTAATATAAAAGACTTTTCAATGATTTTTAGTAATAATAAACAACAATAAGAGAAAAACATTTATAACAATGGAGAAAACTATATAATTAAAACATGGCTGAGATGGCTGAAAGCATTCTTAAATTCTTTGGATTCTTGATCGTGCTCGGAATTCTTTTCGCTATGATTATTCCTGCTTTGATCGTTTTCATTATCCACTTTGTAAAAGGCATTAAATATAAATGGCCTACTAAAAATTTAGTGACAGTCATTGTCACAGGAGCCCTCATTTGTTTTTTTCTATTAATAATTATCCTGTTTGTAACATTGTCAATTAATCAAGCAATAAATAACTCTTCTTCCAAAAATAGTTCGATTGAAGCTGTCGTTTTATTTAAACACATTTGTTTTACCAACTTACTGAAAGTTTGATGCAATCAATTTGCCAGAGGTGGAGAACCAGTGTGCGACCACGACGCATTTCTTCGGAAATGGATACAGCTATTCAGAATGTTTACTACTCTGGCTGATGAAACAATTAGTGGCTCTTAACGAGTCATTTTTTGTGGAATCCTATAATAAAAGCAAAAATATTATTTTTTGTTGACTGATTAAACGAATTTCTATATATTATTAACTGCATGTAATGCAGCATGTGGATATTATCCGTCTGATGTTTGATACGGCTGTGACTGAGTAACCTAAGCTATACGGTGAAAAGATTAATCAAACATCCGGGAAAAAGAATTCACACCATTCATTATTTTGCAAAAGAAATAAAGAAGGGAGAAGAACATGAGATACACAGGTTCAGATTGGAAAAGAAGTCGTAGATTAGGCTTTTCCACATTAGAAAACGGCAAAGAATTAGCCAAACGTCCTTATGGCCCAGGCCAACACGGTAACACCCGTCGTAAAAAGAATTCCGAATACGGAAAACAATTAATTGAAAAACAAAAATTAAGACAAATGTACGGGGTTAACGAAAGACAATTCAGACGTTTATTCATGCTTGCTTTATCTAGTAAAGAAGTTACCGGTGTTGCTTTCATGAAATTACTCGAATCCCGTTTAGACAATCTTGTCTACAGAATGGGTTTTGCTAGAACAAGACGTGGCGCAAGACAACTCGTCAACCATGGCCACATCGAAGTTAATGGCAAAAAATTAGACATCCCATCAGCGTTATTAAACGTTGGTGATGTCGTGAGTGTTAAAGAAAGCAGTAAAGACCTTAAAGTGATTAAAGAATCTCTTGAAACCCTCGGCACAAAAGTCGGTTGGGTCGAAGTTGATGCTGAAAAGCTCTGTGGCAAATACATTCGCGAAGTCGAACGTAAAGAATTACCACAAGATATTACCGAATCACAAATCGTTGAATACTACAACCGTAAACTCTAATATCAAGAAGCAAAAAGATGTCTCAAGCCGGGACATCTTTTTTTGTGTTTTTTTATTTAATTAGAAACACTTAGCGTTTCTCTTTTTCGCGCAGTTAGCTTGATTACCACATCGATAGCACACTTCATCATCACTATTTAATTCGTTATCAAAGAACTTAATGATGTTATCAACTGTGGTTTGGGCGATATTCGCTAATGCTTCTTTAGTTAAGAATGCTTGATGAGAAGTAATTAATACGTTAGGCATCGCGATTAATTGAAGTAAAGTTGAGTCATCCATGATATGACCACTTTTATTTTCAAAGAATAAACTACCTTCTTCTTCATAAACATCTAAACAGACTGTACCAATCTTACGGTCTTTAATACCTTGAAGAAGATCTTCGGAATTAATCAAAGCCCCTCTAGAAGTATTAATAATAGCGACACCTTTTTTCATTAAAGCGATGGAGTCTTTATTAATAAGATGAGTTGTTTCTGGAGTTAATGGGCAATGCAAAGAAATAACATCAGCTTCTTTAAATAATGTTTCTAAAGAAACATAATTGATATCGCTATCCTTAATTGGGAATAAATCATAAGCGATGACATTCATCCCAAAGCCACGGCAAATATTAATGAATATTCTACCGATTTTACCTGTACCAATGACCCCCACTGTTTTACCGTGTAAATCATTACCAGTTAAACCTGATAAGGAGAAATTATATTCTCTCACCCTGTTATAAGCTTTATGGATGCGGCGGTTACTTGTTAAATATAAGGCCATGGCATGTTCCGCGACCGCATAAGGAGAATAAGCAGGAACGCGGTAAACATGAATCTTACCAAAACAGGCTTGTAAATCGACGTTATTAAAACCAGCGCATCTTAAAAAGATGGCTTTGACTCCATTTTCATATAGTGCATCGATAACATTTTTATTTAATTGATCATTAACAAAGACACAAACACCATCAAAACCTTTAATTAAGTTAGCGTTATGTTCGGTTAATTTAGATTCAAAATATTTAACTTCAATATTATTTTCTTTAATTAGATTATCAAATGACTCAACGTCATATTCTTTAGTATCAAAAAAAGCAATTCTCATTATTTTTTCCCTCTCTTCAATATCATATCGTAAGATGTTATTTTCTAAAAGAAAAAACATCAGTTTTGCTGAGGTTATTGTTTATTATTGATAGCCGCTTCTATGAAGCCTAAGAATAATGGATGAGGTTTATTAGGTTCAGTTAATTCTGGATGAAATTGGACCGCTAAAAAGAATGGACGGTTCGCTAATTCCACTGCTTCAATGAGTTTTCCATCGCTTGATAAAGCGCTGAGAATCAAGCCTTTTTCTTCTAATAAATCGACATATTCATTATTAAAGGCATAACCATGGTTAAATGTTTCAACGATATCTAAAGATTGATAACACTTTTCAATAAGAGAATTAGCTTTTAATAAACATGGTAATTTACCTTCAAGTAATTTACCTTTTTCTAATCCTGGGATGCGATCAATGACTTTTTGCTTGCTATTATTATCAAATTCACTAGAAGTGGCTTCTTTTAAACCGACAATATTTCTAGCAAATTCAATGACGGTTAATTGCATGCCTAAGCAAATACCAAAGAAAGGAACAGCATGACTTCTAGCGTAATTGATAGCAAGAATCATTCCTTCAACTCCGTCATAATTAAAACCACCAGGAATAAGGATGCCATTATATCCTTTTAATAAAGTAGCGACGTTTTCTTTGCTAACATTATGTGAATCAATCCATGCAATATTAATGGAAATATCTTTAAAAGAAGCAACTAGTTTAATTGCTTCTTCAACATGGATGTAGGCGTTAGTAACACCAACATCTTTTCCCACTACGGCAATTCTTAATTCATCCATTAGCGACTATTATATACACTTTTTATTTCTAATAAATAGGAAACGCAACTTTTTTCAATCTATCGCTTGGATAGTTATCTCTTCCTTCTTTGGCTTCGCGTTTTCCATCAAGCATGACAAGGTCACCAGTAAAGCCACATGTCATATTATTAACAAATGATGTACCTACCCCGTACATTGAGACCGGAACACCAAGCTTCTTCCATTCCGCAATTTTTTCTTTATTGAAGGAAGAAGAAACAGTAATACCAACATAGTTGAAACCGTTATCATCTAAGGCTTTTCTTAAAGCAATAATAAGTTCTTTACAAACACCATGTGGATCAAAACCACTGGTATCTTTATCATCAAAATAATGGTCAATGAGAGCTTTAGAAGTATCCACTCTAACGCCTTTAAGTTTATGGCCTAAGTGTTTAGCAATGATTAAAGTATCTCTAACAACGTTATTGTGATAATCAATTAAAGCTGTTACTTGTTCTTCTGGGAAGCTCTTTAAATACATATCCGCGGCTTTACAAATGTCACCACCGCATATTTGGATTAAAGCATGAGGCATAGTGCCCATACCTTTCCCGCCCCACCATAAACCTTGGGCATCGGTGCTTACTCGATTAATACCCGCAACATAAGTAGCATAACCATCACCAACTTGAGTGAGATAATCGTCTTGACGGTCCGCCATTGAAAAGACTGGTGTATCTCCTGCTACTTCTAAGACTTCCATGACGTTAGTAGCTACACTACTTCTACGTGCTAAGATGCCGTCAATAACACTTTCTAAAAAACCAAAATTTTCATATTTACCAGTTACTTTTAAAACTGGCTCATTAGCGGAGATCATATCCCCATCATTTAAAGCTTCAATTAATAATTCTTCTGGGCGAATAGCAAATGTATGGAGGATCGCAATAGCTTCATCAATGCCACATAACATACTATGATCTCTTCTTTGAAACCACTGCATGGTAACAATGTGTCTAGGTAAGTTTTCAGAAACAATCTTACGAGATTTTAAAAAGTAATTCGCGCTATAAAAGCCCTCGCCTAATTCTTTTGGGAAATTAAATGTTTTGTTTGTAAGGCGAGATATCTTTCCAGCCTTTTTAAGTTCTACTTCGTTCATGCTTGTTTTTCCTCCATTTGGAAAAAGTCTTTTCCTAAATCTTTGTCATTTATATCTTCATCATCTAAGTTGATGATTTCATCTTTCTCGTTAATATCTAAATCTTTAGCGGTAGCCGCTCTATCTTCTTTAACAAATGTACCATTAGAAATTAAAGTGTCTTTTTTGACTTTTACTATGTAATGATTGTCTTCTTTATCGATATAAAAGCCAGATTCATCTTTGCTAGAAAGCATAATATTATATTTACCTAAATAGCCATTTAAGATAGCAATTAGTTCATAATTAGGTAAATAAATTAAGCCTTGGAATTTGACTTTGACATATTTTTTTAAATTAAAGATATCAATGCGATAAATCTTGCCTTCTTTTTCATAGACAAGCATATCTTCGTCTTGACTTGGAACGATGTTTTGATGGTCGTCTAAAAGAATAATGCTTAAATAGGCATTGATCTTTTCAAAATGATTAATAAGCCCATATTTATAGATCATAATTTCTCCAAGATAAGTCGATAGATTGGTTGACCGAGTTCTCTAAAATTCTTTTCATATTCTGTAGTAGCATCAAAAGGATCATTTCCATCATAATCATAATTAGCGTCCACTAGTTTAAAAGGGGATTCATTAATGGCTTCTAAGGTATAATTAAATAAGTCTAAATTATCGGTTTTAAAGATGAGTTTAGCCCCTTTTTTAAGGATGCGATAATACTCTGATAAGAATGAATTAGAAGTTAACCTTCTTTTAGCGTGTCTTTTCTTTGGCCATGGGTCAGAAAAATTTAAGAAGATACCGTTTACTGAATTATCATTAATTGTGGGTGTCATGACCTGAGCATTAGCGCACACAAGCTTGGCATTTTTAATTTCGTTTCCCACGAGTTTCTTCGCGGTAAAGCCCGCACAAGTGACATTTACTTCGACACCAATAAAGGTCATGTCAGGATATTTTTTAGCCATATCTAAAAGGAATTGACCTTTACCACTACCGATTTCTAAATAATAATCCTTGAAGTTATTGAGTTCATCAAAAGGACACATTACTTCAACGTGTTCTTCTAAATAAGGTTTAGCCCAAGGTTTATATTTAGTGCGCATTAAATGAGTTTTCCTAATTCAATAATAGCGTGAGCAAAAATACCCATCGATTCAAATAGATAAGATTTCTTAGTATTTTCATTCACTCCATGCATTTTTGGATCGTGTCCTGGATATTCCATACCAAAAGCGACGATATTATCAGCTTCTTTAGCGTATGTACCACCACCAGAAGCAATGATTGGAGTTTCATAGTCACCAGTTTCTTCTTGGTAGACTCTTAAAAGTGTCTTAATTAAAGGATGATCCTTTGGATAATATAAAACTGGAGAGAAGCCTAAATTAACAATTTCAAATGGTTTAGAAGCTTCAACGATATTCTTCATGATTTGTTCGCTAGTCACTGTTTCAACATGACGGAAGTTCACAACCATTTCTAATTTGCCATTCTCTAAAGAGAATAAACCAACGTTAAGTGAGTTATCGCCCATATCTTCACTATGAGCAGCGGCATTAACACCTTCACCTCTTAATGGGGAATAGAGTTTATATAAAAGCTGTAAATCAGCGTTTTTATAATAATTACCTAACTGTTTAACCGCTTCCATCGCCGCATTTTTGCCCATCCATGGGACAGAGCCATGCGCCGCTAAGCCGTTAAATGTTAAAAGCATTTGATTGCCTTTAGCTAAATAGGAGAAATCAACATCATTATTATTTAAGTAAGCAACAAAGTTGAGGTCTTCTTTCATTAAGACTTCACATTTTTCGATGACAGAGTTGCTTGCCACACCACCTTTAATGGAAATGACTTCTGGTAAAACAATGTCTTTTTTAACTAAGAAACCACCGATGCCTTTTTCGGCATAGGTAAGTGGGTAAGCACTATCAGGAGAGAAACCATAAGTTGGTTGTTTCTTCTTTAAGGTCTTGAAGTAATGTTCCATACAAGCGGAACCTCTTTCTTCATTACCACCAACTAAAAATCTCACTTGATAATTACCTAGAAGGTTATTATCTCTAAGGGCTTTTAAGCCATAATAAGCACTTAAAAGTGGTCCTTTATCATCAGCGACACCACGTGCATATAAATAGTCACCTTTTTCAGTTAATATAAATGGATCTTGTGGCCAACCCGTTCCAGTTGGAACAACATCAGCGTGTGCCATAATAGTAACGTTTGGTTCTAATTCATTAGTTAAGATTTCCACGACCATATTGTCGTAATTTTTAACAATAAAGCCGTCTTTTTTAGCTAAATTTTCAATATATTTAAGAGCTTTACTAACACCTTTACCAAATGGGTTAGACTCATCTCTACTATTCTCATCATAGACAGAATCAATAGAAATGAATTCTTTTAAAGATTTCATCATCTCATCTTGATAAGGTTTTACTAATTCTTGATAAAAACTTGTTTTTTTCATATCGATTCTCCTATTTTTGATTTTTATTAATAATGATGTTCAAACCATCTAAATTAAGGTTTTGGTCATAGATAAAGTCATCTTTTAAGATGTCTTTAACATAAACCGCTCCTCCACCTGTAAGAATATGTTTACACTTATAGCCTAATTCTTTTTCATAGCGGTTAATTAAGCCTAATATCATATCAGCGTGTCCATAGACTATACCAGCATTCATCGCGGTCAAAGTGTTTTTCGCTAATACTGTATTAGGGGCAATTAAAGATACTTCTGGTAACAAAGCCGCCTTATTAGATAAAGACTGGGCACTTAAAGTTAATCCAGGCATAATTAAACAACTAGAAAAAGCCCCATTTTTATCGATTAATAAAATCTTACTAGCGGTTCCTAAATCAGCGATTAAAGATGGATAACCATATTTCTCTTTAGCGCTCACTAAATCGGCAATTAAATCGTTACCGATTTCCAAAGGATTATCGACTTTGATTAATAAGCCAGTTTTAGTGCCTGGACCAATCAATAAAGGCTCAACACTAGTAAGTTTTTTCAAAGCGTTTAAAAGCGGTAAATTAACTTGTGGAACAACACTAGAAAAGATAATGTTATCGACATTCTTTTTATCTTTGATAAAGGCAAAAGGCTTTTTAAAAAGTTGATAAAATTCATCTTCGGTAAAATGTGGATCGGTATTAACGACCATTCTATCGATGAGATTGTTATTTTCAAAAACACCAATTCCAATTGTGGAATTACCAACATCTATACAAATGTTCATATTTTCTCCTAAATAGCCACGATGTTAATGATTTTGCCTTTAACGACAATAATCTTTTTAACTTCTTTACCTTCGATGTTGCGTTTAACGCCATCAAGTTCTAAAGCTTGGGCTTTTAAATTATCTTCACTTTCATCAATAGGAACATTAAGTTCGCCTCTTAATTTGCCGTTAACTTGGACCGCAATCTTAATGGTATTGACCGCTAATTTAGATTCATCATATTTTGGCCAAGGTTCAAAAGCGATGGTCTTGTTATGACCAAGCTTTTCCCACATTTCTTCACCAAGGTGTGGGCAAACGCAAGATATCATTTTGACAAATCCTTCTGCGTATTCTTGGCTAATCTTATTAACGCGATAAACTTCATTAATGAAAATCATCATTTGGCTAATCGCCGTATTAAAAGCTAAATTTTCATAATCTTCAGTCACTTTTTTCACTGTTTGATGATAGATTAAATCAAGTTCAGGTGTGGCTTCTTTTGTGACGATATTATTTTCAATAATAATACGATAGACTCTATCTAAGAATCTTCTAGCGCCTTCAACCCCTTGAGTAGACCAAGGTTTACTAGCTTCAAGTGGTCCCATAAACATTTCATAGATACGGAGAGTGTCCGCACCAAAGTCGTTACAAACATCTAATGGATTAACGACAAATTCTGGATAGCGTTTACCCATTTTAATGTTATTAGCGCCAAGTATCATGCCTTGATGGACAAGCTTTTTAAATGGTTCATCAAAAGAAATGTAGCCTTTTTCATATAAATATTTAGTCCAAATACGAGCATAGATTAAGTGTCCCACAGCGTGTTCTGGACCACCGATATATAAGTCAACTGGTAACCAGTGATCGGCTAATCTCTTATCGCAGAATGTTTCTTTATTGTTTGGGTCAACATATCTTAAGAAATACCAAGAAGAGCCCGCACTA